>Ga0189275_100451_pt1 | contig 15972 bp, 14 predicted proteins | sample N19A6minimetaG_FD_130329 | JGI IMG/M metagenome (GOLD analysis project Ga0189275, IMG submission 130329) | Marine microbial communities from the Costa Rica Dome - N19 A6 mini metaG | ecosystem: Environmental > Aquatic > Marine > Oceanic > Photic zone | place: Costa Rica: the Eastern Pacific...
CCGTCGCCCAGACCCGACACATCGATCCCGGTGATCTGGTCCGTCGCGCCAGCCAGCGTACCGCTGCCGGTGACATTCGCCCCGCCGCCATCCGACGAGATCGTATAGCTATAGTCAGCCGACACCTCCCCGCCCGCAAAGGTGAAGGAGACCGCGCTCTCGCTGGCCCCGGTTACCGGATCCTGGTCGAAGGACACCGAAAAACCCGCCGGGGCGGTATTATCGACGGTATAGCTTTCATTGGCGCCGGTCGGTGTTGTGTTGGTCAGTGGATTGGTCAACAGGTCCTGGATGTCCTGGCCACCGGCAAAACCGAGCCCGACGGCCCCGTTGAAGCTGGCCAGATTGCCACCGGACAGCGTGACGTCATATTCCGACGTCGAGTTTGCGGCGACATTGGTGGCCGTGGCTGTGGAGGCCGTCGCTGCAAAGTCCGTGGTATCGACATTCTGGACGGCCTGATCGAACGTGACCCGGAAGACGAGACTGTCGGCATTCGTCGTTGCCGTTGCCGGCGTCTGGCGGACAATCGAGGTGATCCGCGGTTCGGTATTCTCTACCGAATAGGTCTCGTCGGTCGCCGGCTCTCCCGCGGGCACGGCATTGCCGGCCGCGTCGGTGATATCCTGACCGCCGGCGAGATTGAGGCCGACCGTCGCTGTCAGTCCGGCCAGATCGCCCCCCGACACGGTGAGCGTATAGGCCGCCCCCGATCCGCCGATCACGCCGGTTGCAGTGGTCCCGGTGATCGTGAAGTCATCCGCGGTGACGTTCTGCACCGTGCCGTCGAAGGTGATGTCGAAGATAAGCGTGTCGGCATTGGTGTTCTGAGCCGCCGGCGTGTTGCGAGCAAAAGCGGTCAGCGCCGGCGCCGTATTGTCCAGCGTGTAGCCTTCATTGACGCCGGTCGGTGTGGTGTTGGACAGGCTGTTGCCGGCGAGGTCGGCAATATCCTGACCACCGGCAAAGCCGAGCCCCACTGCGCCCTCGAAGCTGGCCAGATCGCCGCCCGATACGGTGACATCATACTCGGACGCCGAGTTCGCCGTTACATTCGTGGCCGCCGCTGTCGTACCGGAGACGGTGAAGTCGGCTGTGCCGACATTGGCAACATCTTCGTCAAAGGTGACCCGGAACACCAGGCTGTCTGCATTCGTGGCCGCCGAGGACGGAGACTGGCGCGCAACGGAAGCGACCCTCGGTGCGGTATTGTCGACAGAATAGGTTTCGTCGGTGGCCGGCTCGCCGGCTGCGACGGCATTGCCGCTCGCATCGGTGATGTTCTGACCGCCCGCGAGATTGAGCCCGACCGTGCCGGTCAAGCCGGCCAGATCGCCGCCTGATACCGTCAGCGTATAGGCTGCCCCGGAACCGCCGATCACGCCTGTCGCGGTCGTCCCGGTGATGGTGAAATCGTCAGCCGTGACATTCTGAACAGTGCCGTCGAACGTGATGTCGAACACCAGACTGTCGGCATTCGTGTTCTGTCCCGCCGGCGTATTGCGCGCGAAGGCAGTAAGCACCGGTGCGGTATTGTCCAGCGCATAGGTTTCGTCGGTCGCAGGCTCGCCGGCCGCAACCGCATTGCCGGCAGCGTCAGTGATATTCTGACCACCCGCCAGATCGATCCCCACCGTACCCGTCAGGCCCGCCAGGTCGCCGCCGGAGACCGTCAGCGTATAGGCTGCGCCGGATCCGCCGATCACACCGGTCGCGGTCGTACCTGTGATGGTGAAGTCGTCCGCGGTGACATTCTGCACCGTGCCATCGAAGGTGATGTCGAACACCAGGCTGTCGGCATTGGTGTTCTGGCCGGCTGGCGTGTTGCGCGCAAAGGCGTTCAGCACCGGCGCCGTATTATCCAGCGTGTAGCTCTCATTGGCGCCGGTCGGCGTGGTGTTGACCAGAGCGTTGCCGGCCGGAGTGTCCGTGATGTTCTGACCGCCGGCGAAACCGAGCCCGACCGAGCCTTCGAAGCTGGCCAGATTGCCGCCCGAGACCGTGACATCGTATTCGGTCGCCGAGTTTGCAGCGACATTGGTCGCCGCCGCGGTCGAGCCCGTGACGGTAAAATCAGTGGTGTCGACGTTGGTGACATCCTCGTCGAACGTCACCCGGAAGACGAGACTGTCGGCATTGGTCGTGGCCGAGGACGGGGTCTGACGCGCCACGGAGGTCACGCGCGGCGCGGTTGAGTCGGCAGGCGGCGGATCGAACACGAAGCTGTCGATCTGCATCTCAATGCCGGCAGAGTCGGAAGTCAGAACCACCTCATCGACATTGTCGAAGGCCGCGCCCATTGTCGCCGTGCCGGTGCCGGTCAGAGCCCCACCACTGTAGGTACCCTGGGATACGCCGCCCAGGAAACCTTCCACGGTCACGATCTGGCGGCCCGGAATGATGTCATGCCAGAAGGACACGAAATCGAACCGCGTTCCCGGCGTGGTGTGCGTGATCCGGATGGAACCGGCGCTCGGCGACGCATCATTGTGCCGCGCCACGGCAACACCGGTATTTCCCTCGCCGCCATTGGCGAAACCGATCCATTCGGCCGGCGTGTTGGGGGTGTCGTATTCGAAGCTGTAATTGCCGTCTGTGATCGTCAGTCCGGGATAGAAGATCGTGCCGCCTATACCGTTGAAGTTGGCCTCTTCGCGGACTGTGATGGCTTGCAGCACACCGGCATAGCCTGACGCGGCAATACGAGCCTGGACCGTGCTGCGGGCCAACTCGCCCTGCGACCATTCAAGGGCCCAGTCGCCGCCGAGGGCCGAAGCGCCGGTCCGGTTGGTCGAGGCTGCGAGGTCGGCATCGAGCGCATCCGCGAAAGCGCTGACAAAAGTCGCGCCGTCGGGGCCAGACGCGACATCACAGGCATAAAGACGCACATCGGCGCCGTCGGCCAGCGCGGCGCGGATACGGGCAAGATAGTCGATTTCGGAGTCCAGCACGGTGCGGTCGATGCGACCGCCGGAGAATTGCAGCGCGCCCGGTGCGCCGTGGGAAATCAGGTGAACACTGCGAATGCCGTGCCGCCCGTCCATATAGTCGGCGATCTGTTCAAGCGGCGCACGCAGGGCGTCCAGCCGGACGAACTCCGTGTCACCGGCAGCACGCTCGAACACTTCCGCGTCCGTAACCCCGGGATCGACGAATACCACTTCATCCTGTGCCTGGACCGGTGCCAGGCAGGCCGCGGCCAGGATGGCGACGCCGGCGACGCAGTTGCGCGGACCCTTGATCGAACGGAACAACGACTTGAACATCTTTCCCCCCGGGGCGCGTCGCCCCCACGAATTCGCGCACAATTTATGGTCACATCAAAATATGACACAGCGCGTAGTCATACAGATGCGCCGGAGGCCGCTCAACGAAAATCTCTGAATTGCCACCAAACCCGAGAATGCTCTTTTTGCGGGAATTTTGCCGATAACAACCATGGAGGGCCTTTTTGTATCGCAAGGCCCCATTTTTCAGGAAATTTTCCCACCCTGAACGATTATTTTTCGAAGACACACTTGTAAGTTATGCGTTTTCTGTCACGCTCACCGCCGGCTTGCAGGGGAGAGACATATGGAAGCCTACATGAGCATGATTACGCCATATGGTTGTAATTTCGTCATTCGAAGCTGGGGGCAGTGCGCCGGCGGCCTCATCGCGATCAGCCAGAACGATGCCCTTTTCTCGCTGCTCGGAACCAATTTCGGCGGCGACGGCCGCACGACATTCGGCCTGCCGGATCTGCGCGGCCGGGCCGCCATCAGCTGGGGCCAGGGTCCCGGCCTGAGCTTCCACAATATCGGCGCGAAGGGCGGCACCGAACAGGTGACCCTCACACAGTCCCAGATGCCGATGCACAACCACTCGCTTTTCATCACGACGGCGACACAGCCTGGCGCAACGAGCCTGCCGGTAACGACGGGCGGCGGCGACGCGTCGACGCCGGACGGCAACTACATGGCCGCAACCAGCAGCACCAACCGCATCTACGGCTCCACCCTGTCCAGCCCGCCCGGCGAGATGGGCCCGATCCCGCTGCCATCGCAGCAGGTCAGTGTTCAGGGCAGCACGATGAATTCCGGGGGCAGCCAGCCCGTCTACACGGAGTCGCCGTACCAGGCCGTGAACTACCAGATCTGCATGTACGGCATCTATCCGTCGCGCGCCTAATCGAGCCAGGAGCCTTGTCATGAAGAAAACAGATCAACTGACCGCACAGGACTTCCAGGCCCTGGTCGGCGCCACATTCCAGCTCGCTCACAAGCCGGTCTCGCTCGAAAGAGTCGATATCCGCGAAGCGCCTACACCGGAACACCGTGCCCCGGCCAGCATCACCTTCGTCGCCGACGAGGAGATCGATGTGGATCACGGCACCCACCTGCTCTCCCACCCGGAACTGGGGGATCACCTGCTGCACATTCACCGCGTGAATGGCGGCGAAAAGCCGACATACGAACTCATCATCGGCTGATCATCCGGATTGTCGCGGCGGCGCAGCCTCCGGGTGCCCGCCGCCCTGCTCGAGGGAGATGGGCATGGAAGCCTATATGAGCATGATTTCAGCCTTCGGCTGCAATTTTGTAATCCAGAACTGGGGCGCCTGCTCCGGCGGCCTTATGGCGATCAGTCAGAACACCGCCCTGTATTCGCTGATCCAGAATTTCTATGGCGGTGACGGGCGCACGACATTTGCCCTGCCGGACCTGCGCAGCCGAACGCCGATCAGCTACGGGCAGGGCCCGGGCCTGAGCAACAAGGTCCTCGGCCAGATCGGCGGCCGTGAAACCGCCACACTGACGATCCTCGATCTGCCGATGCACCATCACGACATGTCGATCACCGGCCAGACCCAGGCCGGTACCGCCAGCCTGCCCGTGACAACGGGCGGCGGGGACGCCTCCACGCCGGACGGCAACTTCATGGCGGCGACCAGCAGCACCAACCGCATCTATGGCTCGACCCTGTCCAACCCGCCGGGGGAGATGGGCCCGATCACCATTCCGGCGCAACAGGTGACAGTGAACGGGATGACGAACACGTCGGGCGGCAGTTTGCCGGTTCACACCCAGTCGCCCTATGAGGCCGTGAATTTCCAGATGTGCCTGTACGGCATCTACCCATCACGTAGCTGATCAGGGGAGGAGCCCCATCGTGAAATCGCTTGAAGATCTCAAACCGGAAGACTTCGAAACGCTGGTCGGCAAGGCGTTCGAGCTGGACGGTCACACTGTCACGCTGAAGAAGGTCGAGACACGCGAAGCGCCGGGCAAGAAGTTCCGTGCGCCGATGAGCCTGGTTTTCGCCGGACCGGAAGACACCGGCGTGATCGCCGGCACGCACACACTCTCGCATCCGGAGATCGGCGAGCACGCCCTGCTCGTCCACCGGGTCACCGATCCGGACGAACCGACTTACGAGATCGTCCTGGGTTGACCGGCTTCGGCCGTCCCGGGCCAGACCCCGGGACGGCCGCACCGTCTGCCGCCGCAATCGCACGCCCAACACGCCTCCGGTAAAACCATGTATCAGCCGTCCCAGACATCCAGTGCCGCGGTCAATCCGCTCGACCTCAATCTGCGTCCGGCCCAGGCAAAGGACGAGGCCTTCCTGCGCGCCGTCCACGATGCCGGTCGGGCCTGGGAATTCGAGCCGCTCAAGGCGGCCGGCGAGGACGAATTGCTGGCGAAGATCTACAAGCAGCAATACGCCGCTCAGCACGACGTCTATTTCAACGCCTTCACCCTGGCCAAATATGCGGTCGTCGAGTGGTGCGACCAACCCATCGGCCGGCTGTATGCCGACTTCCGCGACCACGAGATCCGCATTCTCGATCTCAACATCCTGCCCGCCTATCGCGGCCGGCGCATCGGCGAGATCATCGTGCGCAGCCTGTGCGCCCAGGCGGCTACCGAGCACAAGCCGGTGACGCTGCAGGTCCACCCGCTCAACAGGGCGCGGGCCTTTTACCAGCGCCTCGGCTTTGTGGTTGCCGGACAGCCCGCACAGCACTCGCCGGGTGCCGGCGCTTTTGTCGAGATGGCCTGGCACGATCCGGCCACCGCCGCCGCCCAGGCCTGAGCCCGAACCGGGGCCTGCCCCTGCGACATTCCGGCCGTGCGCCCGTATGCCGCGGGGGCTCGCCGCCTGACTTCGACTACCCCTGAAGACCGGACAACGACCGGACCGAGGGGGCCCCATGCATTCCACCACCACATCCGCACCGGCATCCTGGCGCCGACCCGCCCGCCTGTTCGAACGTGCGCCCTTTCCGCTGCCAGCCGCCCCGCCCCGGCAGTCGCCACAGGCTGCGAGGATTGCCCTGGCACCGCTCGGCGCCATGCTGACCCTCAGCCTGCGCCGGGTGCTGCGCCGCCATCCCGACCTCCACGACCGGCTCGACGCGGCCCGCAACACGGTGATCCGGATTGCGCCCGCCGAATACCCCGTCGCCTTCGAGATCGCGCTGACCGATACCGGCGGCACCGTCACGGCCCTGCCGAAAGCCGCACCCGAACCGGCCAATGTGCGGGTGGAAGCGCCGCTGGACTGTCTTCTGACCATCTTCCAGGGCGAGGATGACGGCGACGCCGCCTTCTTCTCCTCCGAACTGGTGATCGAGGGCGAGATGGCGCCACTCGTCGCGCTGCGCAATGCGATCGAGGCTGCCGGCCTGGACTGGCGTGACCTTCTGCCCCTGCCGCTTCCGCCCGGCCTCGACGCGCTGATCCGGAGGCTGGCCTGATGCTCGAACTCGTCTGCCCGGCCGGTACGCCGGCCAGCCTGCACGCGGCGGTGGAGAGCGGTGCCGACGCCGTCTATTGCGGCCTGCGCGACGCCACCAATGCCCGCAACTTCCCCGGGCTGAACTTCTCGCCCGACGAGCTGGCCGCCTCGGTCGAGTTCGCCCATGCCCGCGGCGCAAAAGTCCTGCTCGCCGTGAACACGTTCGCCACGGCCGGCCATACGGCGCCCTGGACCGAGGCAGTCGATACGGCTGCCGCCTGCGGCGCGGATGCAATCGTCGCCGCCGACCTCACCGTGCTCGACCACGCCGCAAACCGCCACCCGCAATTGCGCCTGCATCTCTCCGTCCAGGCCGCAGCCGGCACGCCGGAAGCGATCGTGTTCTATGCCGAGCGCTTCGGCGTGAAACGGGTCGTGCTGCCGCGCATCCTGTCCATCCCGGAAATCGCCGCCCTGGCAAAGGAAATTCCCGTCGAGATCGAAGCCTTTGCCTTCGGCGGGCTGTGCGTGATGACCGAAGGCCGGTGCGACCTCTCCTCCTATGTCACGGGCCGTTCGCCGAACCTGTCCGGCGTCTGCTCGCCATCCGAATGCGTCAGCTATTCCAGCGAGGACGGCCAGCGCTCGGCGAAGCTGTCCGGCCTCACCATCGACCGTAGCGCCGCCGGCCAGCCGGTCGGCTACCCGACAATCTGCAAGGGACGTTTCGTCGACAAGGGCGAGGCGAGCCACATCTTCGAGGACCCGGTCAGCCTCAACACGATCGACGTCCTGCCCGACCTCTTCCGCGCCGGCGTCAGCGCCCTCAAGATCGAGGGGCGCCAACGCGGCAAGGCCTATGTCCAGCAGGTCACCCGCGAATTCCGCACGGCTATCGACGCCGTGCTGGCCGGTCAGCATACCGGCTCCGCAGACACTCTGGCCGCTCTCACCGAGGGGCATCGCAGCACAACGGGGGCGTACCGAAAGACATGGCGCTGACATCCACATCCATCGAACTCACCCTGGGCCCGCTCTATTACAACTGGCCCGCCGGCCGCCTGGCCGACTTCTATGCCCGTATCGCCGACGAGGCGCCGGTCGAGCGTGTCCATCTCGGCGAGATCGTCTGCGGCAAGCGCTCGCCCCTCACCATCGACGCGGTCGTGGCGGCGGCGGAGCGCCTGGAGCGCGGCGGCAAGACTGTCGTCTGGTCCGGCCTCATCTCACCTGTCAACAAGCGCGAGCGCCGGATGACACGGGATCTGATGCAGGGCGATGGTCTGGTCGAGATCAATGATTTCGGCGCTCTGAAAGACCGCCAGGCCCGGCCCTTCGTCGCCGGTCCCTTTCTCAACGTCTACAATGAAGCCGCCCTTGCCCTTCTCGCCTCGATGGGCTGCCGGCGCTGGTGTCCCCGGGTGGAGCTGTCGCTCGATGCGATCTCCGCCATTGCCGCCGGCAATCCGGGTGTGGAGGTCGAGCTCTTCGCTTTCGGCCGCCTGCCGCTTGCCCATTCCGGCCGCTGCTATCACGCTCGCCAGAACGGGTTGACCAAGGACAGCTGCCAGTATGTCTGCGAGAAAGACCCCGACGGGGCCGGGGTCGAGACGCTCGATGGCATCCCCTTCCTTGCCTATAACGGCGTTCAGACCCTCTCCCACGCCCTGCATGTGTCGCCCTTTTCCTCCGCTGCCTTGCGGCGGAGCGGCGTAAGCGCGCTGCGCCTGTCACCGCACAGCGGCGACATGGTCGCCATCGCGCGGGCCTGGCGCGGCTTTCTGGAGGGCCGGAGCGATCTCGACGCCCTGCTCGCCGCAATCCGCGGTGAGATGCCGGGCTTCGACCTTGTCAGCGGTTATCTGGCCGGCAAGCCGGGGCGGGAATGGAGCGGGGTCAGCCAGCCGGCCACATGAGCGCGGTATCGCCGGACCGGAGCAAGCCTCCCAGCGCTGCAGAGAGTCCCGTCCGCACCTCCTGATCGGCTGCAATTTCAGGCGCAAAGACGGTGTCCATCGCGAGTAAGTTGGCAACGATGCGGTCCGGATCGCCTCCGCCGGCGATGAAGGCCATCCGGGTTCTGTCCGCCATCGGATCGTCGACCGTGAAGCGGTTGCCGCGGGCATCCTCGCCGCCCTGCCAGCGCATCCAGGCGGCAATGGCGAGTTCGAGGGCCGGCGAACTCCGGCCGCCTGCCCGCCGGTCGGCGAGCGTGGCCAGCAGGCGTTGCGGCAGCTTCTGGGAACCGTCCATGGCGATCTGGTGCAGCCGGTGCGCCAGCGCCGGATTGGCGAAGCGGTCCAGCAGGGCCTGGCGATAGACCGCCCCATCGAACCCGTCCGGCCTGTCGAGCGTCGGCTCCACCTCGTCCCAGAGGGCTTCGACAAAAGCGCGCAGATGCGGGTCCGCGACGGCCTCGTGGACATGGGTATAGCCGGCCAGCCCACCCAGATAAGCCAGCGCCGAATGCGCCCCGTTGAGCTGGCGCAGCTTGATCTTTTCCCAGGGCGCGACATCCAGGGTCATCTCCACGCCAACGCGTTCCAGCGGCGGCCGGCGATTGCAGAACCGGTCTTCGACGACCCATTGAGAGAAGGCCTCCGCCTTCACCATGCCGGCATCGCGATAGCCTTCGCGCACCGCCAATGCCTCAATGTCCGCCTCTGTCGTCGCCGGTACAATCCGGTCCACCATCGAGCACGGGAAGGCGGTCGTGTCGGCAATCCAGTCGGCCAGCCCGGGATCGGTCTGCCGGGCCAGTTCCAGAACGGCCGCCCGTGTCCGCCGCCCGTTCTCGGGAAGATTGTCACAGGACAGGATGGTGAAGGGCGCCAGCCCGTCCGCCCGGCGCCGGGCCAACGCGGCCACCAGATAGCCGGGACCGGTTTGCGGACTGTCCGGATGCTCGACATCGTGCCGGATCGCGGCGGAGTCGAGGTTGAGCGCGCCGGTTCCGGGATCGAGTTCATAGCCCTTTTCAGTGATGGTCAGCGTGACCAGTGCGATGTCGGGATGCGCCATCACGGCGACGAGCCGGCGCGGATCGGCTGGACCGACGAGGACATCACGCACAGATCCGATGACACGGCTCACCTCCCCGCCCCGGTCCTGTTCGACGCAGGTATAGAGGCCGGACTGCGGATTGAGCTGGTCCGCAACGTCGGCCGAACGCAGCGATGCGCCACGGATCATCCAGCCGATCTCGCCCTGCGACAGAAGCCGGTCGAAATAGACCGCCTGGTGCGCACGGTGGAAGGCGCCGATCCCCAGATGAACGATGCCGGTCGGCTGGTTCCGGTCATAGTCCGGTATTGCTGCGACGTCCGGGCCGAGCCTGGGCGGGCGGGTCATCGCGGACGGATCCCGATAGACTTCAACCTCCCGACGCGTGCGATGCGCCGGCGGCCCGGTCTGCATCCAGCCAGCCGGGCTTCAGGCGGGTCAGCGACAGGTCGATCCGGCCGAAACTGCCGAAGTCGACAAGGGCACGATCGCCGACCTGGGCCTGGTGGACGCCCGTTACGGCACCCGTCGAGATCAGGCTGCCCGCGGGCAATTCGATCCGGCGTACCTGCATCAGGCGCAGGATGAAGCCCAGAGCGCCGATCGGTCCGCCCGGCAGGTCTGCAGCGGTGGCACGGCCAACCTCGCGACCGTTTATCGAGACCCTTGCCGGCAGGCTGGACCAGTCGCGTGCGCTCCAGTCCTCGATTTCCGGCCCCACGAGAAGTCCGAAATTATTCCCGAAATCACTGACGACGCAGGTCGGACCCAGATCATTGATCCCCGGGAAGGGGCTTGAGGCAATCTCCGCGCCGACATGCAGGCTGCCGGCGACCGCGTTCACATAGGCATCGGTAATCTCGGCCCCGACCGGCACATCGGCCGCCAGCCGGAATATGAACTCCGCTTCCACAGCGGCAAAGCCTTCGGCGAAGACCGGCATGTCGTGACGGCGCCCGGCCCGGGCCGGGCCGATCAGTGCTTCAAAGATCGGTCCGACCAGGCGTTCGGCGCCGGCGCGCTCGCGGAATTCCGGCGGCACAAGCCCGATCTTCCATCCGCCGACCCGGTCGGGCCAGCGCGCGATGGAGTGATCCTGAATGACGTAGGACTCTGTCAGCGTGGCCGGCAGATCGCCCGGATAGGCGGCCAGTCCGCGTGCATTGAGCCGCGCATCGACAAAGGCGTCGGAGATGGTTTTGTGGTTGGGCGTCAAACTGGTTTTCCTTGATTTTCCCCGCCTTGTCAGCCGGCGGGTTACTCTGACGAAGGGGCTTGCGCCGCCCATGAGATGCGTTACGGTCCCGACTAGGAAACCGGTGTCATTTTTCACGGTATTCCCTCAAGATCAAGCCGCGAGCTAACAATTGCGGCAATCAGGGGCGGCGGCGGAAACATCCGCAAAGCGGCCCGGGAGGAGGAAAACATGTCGAGAAGCGCTTTGCTGACGGGCGTTTGCGCCCTCGTTGCAGCCTGCGGTCACCTGCCTGCCTCCGCCCAGACGGGCGAGCCGGGCTCTGCGGGCGGCCAGCTTGCCTTCCCCGGCGCCGACGGTTTCGGCCGCTACAGCACCGGCGGCCGCGGCGGCCAGGTCTTCACGGTCACCAATCTCAACGATGCCGGCCCCGGATCGCTGCGCGAGGCGGTCGAAGCCGAGGGACCGCGCACCGTGGTCTTCGCGGTCGACGGGACGATCCGGCTGGAGAGCCCGCTGCGCATCCTCAACGACCGCATCACCATCGCCGGCCAGTCCGCACCCGGCGCCGGCATCGCGCTGCGCGACTATCCGCTGCAGATCCACGCCAACCACGTCATCGTGCGCTATATCCGCTCGCGGATCGGCGGCGAGAGCGGTGTCGAGGACGATGCAATCTCCATCGTCGGCGGGTCCGACATCATCGTCGACCATGTGTCCGCCAGCTGGGCGATCGACGAGGTCCTGTCCTCCTCGCAGAGCTATCGCGGCACACCGGGCCAGAAACACCTGACCAATCTGACGGTGCAATGGTCTATCATTGCCGAAGGCCTTTATGACGCCGGCCACGAAAAGGGCGACCGGGCCTATGGCAGCCTGATCCGCGGCAATGCCGGCGCGCGCTATTCCTGGCACCATAATCTGTGGGCCAATCATCATTCGCGCATGCCGCGCATCGGCAACTACGCCACGCCGTTCGACGACACGGACGGCCTGCTGCTCGATTTCCGCAACAACGTCTTCTACAATTGGGGCCATGGTGCCGAGACCGACTTCTGGGACTGGGTGCCCGAAAGCGAGGACTTCGATCCGAGCCAGCACCTCGGCCTGAACCAGCCGCCGCTCTACGGCCGTGAAGGCACGGACTATCACTACGCCGCCGGCACCGATCTCGATCCGGCCTCGGTCGCCCGCTACAACTTCATCAACAATGCCTATGTCCAGGGCCCGCAAACGCTCGGCCCGGTGATCTTCTATATGCGCAACACGACCGGCCGCGCCTATTTCGACGGCAATACGATGGATGGCGAGCCGCGCGAACAATTGCCGATGCTGCGCTCGGCGGCGCACGAACTGTCCTGGGTGGACGAGCCCTTTGAGGTCGTCTTCGGCGACACCGACGACGCACTCGACGCCTTCGAGGCCGTGCTGGAGACGGCTGGCGCTTCGCTGCGGCGTGACAGTGCCGACCAGCGCATCATCGACGATGTGCGCAACGGCACGGGACAGATCATTTCCTCGGAAGCCGAAGTGGGCGGCTGGCCGGACCTGCCGGGCGGCGAAGCGCGCACCGATACGGATGGCGACGGCATGCCCGATGCCTGGGAAACACAGAACGGGCTCGACCCGGCCGATCCCGCCGATGGCGCTGCAGACGCCGACGGCGACGGCTACACCAATCTCGAGGCGTGGCTGAACGGGCTGGTCGCCACGCCCTAGAACGGTCGCCGGGAAGGGGAGCCCGACATGATCAACCGACGACATCTCATCGCATCCGGTGCGGCCCTCGCCGTCGCCGGCTGCGGCCGGGGGGAGCGCCCCCTGCACTCGGCCGACGCCCACCTGGCCGACTATCCGACCGTGCAGGGCGTCCAGGCGATGGCCGACATGGTCGCGGAACGTACGGGCGGCCGGCTGTCCGTGAAGATCTTCGCCGGCGGCCAGCTGGGCTCCGAGCGCGACACGCTGGAACTGACCGTGTTCGGTGCGCTCGACCTGAACCGGGTCAATCTGGCGCCGCTGAACTCGATCTCGCCGGAAACGGTGATCCCGTCCCTGCCCTTCCTGTTCAATTCCATCGGCCACATGCGCACCGCGCTCGACGGCGCGCCGGGCCAGCAGATCCTCGACGCCCTCGCGCCGCACGGCCTGATCGGCCTGTGCTTCTACGACAGCGGCGCGCGCAGCTTCTACAATACGCGCGGCCCGATCCTGGAACCGGCCGACCTGCAGGGCATGAAGATCCGCGTCCAGAACTCCGATCTCTATGTCGCCATGGTCGAGGCGCTGGGCGCCAACCCGACCCCGATGTCGCTGGGCGAGGTCTATCAGGGTCTGGTCCAGGGCGTGATCGACGGTGCAGAGAACAACTGGCCCTCCTATGAATCGACCCGGCATTTCGAGGCCGCGCGCTATTACAGCCTGACGCGGCATGTCATGGCGCCCGAGATCCTGGTCATGTCGCGCCATCGCTGGGAGCGGCTGAGCGAGGCCGACCGCGAAATCTTCCGCGAGGCCGCCCGCGCATCGGTTCCGGTCATGCGCGGCCTTTGGGATGCCCGTGTCGCCAGTTCGCGCGAGCGGGTTCTGGCGTCCGGTGTGGAGGCGAATGAAGTCGCCGACATCGCCGCCTTCTCCGACCGCATGGAAAGCGTCTGGGACCGGTTCGTCCGCACCGATGTCCAGCGCCAGCTAGTCGAGGATATCCGCAATATGGGAGGCGATGCCTGATGCGCGCCATCGCCCGTTTCCTCCGCCTGGCCAGCCGCGCCCTGCTGGTCGCCGGCGCGCTCGGCCTGATCGCGATGACCGCGATCATCGGCTGGCAGGTCTTCGCCCGCTATGTGCTCAACGCCAGTCCCTCCTGGTCCGAACAGGCCTCCCTGGTACTGATGATCTGGTATGTCTCCTTTGCCGCCGCGGCCGGCGTGAAGGAAGGCTTCCACATCCGCATCGGCGCGCTGGTCAATCTCCTGCCCGACAACCAGGCCCGCTGGCTCAACGTGTTCGCCCAGGCAGTCGTGGCGGCCGTCGGGATCGCCATGGCGGTGTGGGGCGGCGAGCTGATCGCCCGCACCTGGGATCACGTCATCCCGACCCTGGGTATTCCGCGCGGTTTCGCCTATCTGCCGCTGCCCGTATCCGGTGCGCTGATCGCCCTGTTCGCACTGGAGAATATCCTGGAAATCCTCGATCCGGCCGCCGCCGGCGAAGCGGAGGCCTGAGCCATGGAACTCGCCGTTCTCGTCATCGTTCTCGCGCTTTTGCTGATCGCCGGCGTCCCGGTCGCCTTCTCGCTGCTCGGCGCGACGCTGGTGACCTTCTTCATGATGGATCTGCCGCCTGTTGCCGTCTTCCAGCGCATGGCCGGCGGCATGAGCGTGTTCTCCCTGATGGCGATCCCCTTCTTCGTCTTCGCCGGCGAGCTGATGCACAGATCGGGCATAGCCGGACGCCTTGTGCGCGTGGCCGAGGCCGCCTTCGGGCGCTCACGGGGCGGGCTGGGCCAGGTCAATGTCGGCGCCTCCATGCTGTTCGGCGCCGTTTCGGGCTCGGCCATCGCCTCGGTGTCGGCCATGGGGTCGACCCTGATGCCGATGATGAAGGAACGCGGCTATGACGCCGACTACGCCGTCAACGTCACCTCGACCTCGGCCATTTGCGGTCTGCTGATCCCGCCCTCGCACAACATGATCATCTATGCCGCCGCAGCCGGCGTCGGCGTATCGATCGGCGAGCTCTTCGTCGGCGGTATCGTGCCCGGCCTGCTGACCGGCGCCGCCCTGATGGTTGCAGCCTGGCTGGTCGCGGTGCGCCGGGGCTATCCGCGCGGCGCCTTCCCCGGCTGGATGGCCTTCCTGCATGCCTTCGCAATGGCTGTGCCCGGACTGATGACGGCGGTGATCATTGTCGGCGGCGTGCTGGGCGGCGTGTTCACGGCGGTCGAATCCTCCGCCGTCGCCGTGATCTATACCGTGCTCGTCGCCGCCCTGCTGTACCGGTCGATGGGCCCGAAAGCCTTTCTCGACGCTGCCATCCAGGCCGTGAAAACGACGGCCATGGTGCTGCTGATCATCGGCTCGGCTTCGGCCTTCGGATGGATGCTGGCGCTGCTGGAGGCGCCCTCGCAGCTGGCCGAGCTGATCACCACGATCACTGACAACCCGATCCTCATCCTGCTGATCATCAACCTGATCCTGCTGGTTCTGGGCACGTTCATGGACATGTCGCCCCTGATCGTGATCACCACGCCGATCTTCCTGCCGGTGGTCACCGAGCTGGGCATGGATCCGGTACAGTTCGGCGTCGTGATGATGCTCAATCTGGGTATCGGCCTGGTGACGCCGCCGGTCGGCTCGGTGCTGTTCGTCGGCTCTGCCATCGGCAAGGTTCCCGTCGAGGAGACCGTCAAGACGATCTGGCCCTTCTACGGCGCCCTCTTCGTCGCCCTGATGGCCGTCACCTATTTCCCCGCCCTGTCGATGGGCCTGGTCAACCTGATGCGCTGATCCGGACGCCACGTTTTATTCCATCCCGCTCCATTTCCCCCGGCCCCCGTGCCGGGGCCCGGTTGAGCCTGCATTTGAAACGCCGCCAGACCCCGGAATAAATCCGGGGAAAGCGGAAGTGTTCATTTCAACCTCTCTCCATTTTTCCCGGATGAAAGCCTGCGCAGGCAGGCTGCAGATCCGGGATCTACCGACCGGCGTGAAGCGTGAGCCGCGTCCAGTCGGTCCCGGACAGCGCTGCGCGCTTCCGGGAAAAACTGTGTGTTTGGAGATGAGGAAGCACGAAATCCTCCACGGGCAGAACCCTGGAGCGATGAGAGGGGTGCGGGATGCACGGCGGACATCGTGTCCGCATTTGAGTGTTTGGTGGTGATGCCCGAGGCATCCCGCACGCGGAGATTTACCCGGACCCTTGCGGGACCGTCTCGAAACCTGCAGGCACGGGCCGGTCGAGCTTTTTGCCGGTGTCCCCGCAGATGGCCACGCCGGAGCCTGATGCTGTCACCCACCAGGCGCGGACGAGCTCCGCACGCTCCCGGGCAC
>Ga0189275_100452_pt1 | contig 15963 bp, 18 predicted proteins | sample N19A6minimetaG_FD_130329 | JGI IMG/M metagenome (GOLD analysis project Ga0189275, IMG submission 130329) | Marine microbial communities from the Costa Rica Dome - N19 A6 mini metaG | ecosystem: Environmental > Aquatic > Marine > Oceanic > Photic zone | place: Costa Rica: the Eastern Pacific...
CCAATATTGCGCCTTGAACGAAATCGACTGCATGCTGGACGACGACAAGAACAACGGCGTGATCACCGTCTGGGGCGACCTGTACAAGAGCCCGTTCACCGGCGGCTTCTTCGTGGTCAACCCGGAGCACAGCTGGAAACGCCTGTCGTCCTACACCGAGACGGGCGAAAAGGAAATTCGCCAGGGCTTCCGCCAGATGGTGGCCAACCGCTTCGTCGCGGACTCGTTCATGCGCTTTGCCATGCTCGATTATGGCCGGGTGCTGTTCCGGTCGCTTCGTCCGGCCGGCTTCACCGGTGCGCCGCACGAGACGCTGTCGTCGAAATCGCGGAACTGGACCCTGTTCGACGTGGCCAAGCTCACGCACCCCGGCGTTCAGGTCCTTCCCGGCGAGGCGCAGTCGCGCTGGCAGTCCGTTCTTGCGCAGTGGATCGATTTCATTCCCGACCACAGCGGCCTGCGGGACGGCTTCCAGACCGACTATGCCGAAGTGCATATCCACGCATCGCGCGACATGGGCTTCGAGAACATCGAAAAGGGCGTCAAGGACCTCGTGACCAGCACCTACCTGCTCGAAGGAGACTCGACCTACCAGTCCTACAACCACGAGTTCTTCGATGCGCTGACCTCCTACGCCAATATCATCATGCCCGGCGTCGCGAAGACGGATCTGGAAGCCTTCTGGGAAAGCCAGAAGACCTACGATCTGCTGGATTGGGAAGCCAAGCTGCACGAACATGCCTGGCTGGTCGATATCGGTCCGATGCTGTCTGAACCCGCGATCCGGTTCGAAGGCATGGCGGGTGAATGCATCTGGGGATGCGCCTGCTGGGTTGTCGTGCCCTACGATGAAATCCGGGGCGACAAGCTGCCGCCGGCCAACCGGAAGATCATCCTTGAAGAAGGGATCGCCGCGATGACCAAGACCCTCGTCAATACGCCAGGCGGGCAGCCGGACACGGCCGCCAAGCAACACGCCTGACCTCCCCTCGATTGACGACAAACACCCCGAGTTGCGCGCCCTGCGCGGCTCGGGCCCCCAGAAGAGAATTGTGTGATGAACGACAGCCTTGATACATTGGTCCTGACGGACGAGCCCTATTACCGCGGCGTCGGAAATGAGGTTGAGCTTTTCGCGGCCGCGATGGAGCGCAACCTGCCCATGCTCCTCAAGGGTCCGACAGGTTGTGGCAAGACCCGCTTCGTTGAACACATGGCCTGGCGGCTGAAACTGCCTCTGGTGACGATGGCCTGCAACGAGGACATGACCGCCTCGGACCTCGTGGGGCGCTGGCTGCTCGATGCGCAAGGCACTGTCTGGCACGATGGCCCCCTGACCAAAGCGGTGCGCCACGGCGGGCTCTGCTACCTCGATGAATTCGTGGAGGCCCGTCAGGACACGACGGTCGTCATCCACCCGCTCACGGACGACCGGCGCATCCTGCCGCTGGACAAGCGCGGCGAAGTGGTCAAGGCGCACCCGGATTTCCGACTGGTGGTGTCCTACAACCCCGGCTACCAGAGCGCCGCGAAGGACATGAAACCCTCGACCCGCCAACGCTTTGGCGCGATTGAATTCGGCTTTCCGCCAGCCGAGACCGAAGCCGAAATCGTGATGCACGAAAGCGGCCTCTCCGAGGATATCGCGCGCGGGCTGGTGTCAGTGGCGATCCAGTCGCGCGAATTGCGCGGCCGGGGTCTCGACGAGGGCATCAGCACAAGGATGCTGATCCACACCGCCGCGCTGATCCAGGCGGGCATTTCGGTACACGACGCCTGCGCTCTGGCCATGACCGCGCCGCTGACGGACGACAGCAACCTGCAGTTGGCCCTCAATGGCTTCGTGGAAGCACAGTTCGGGCCGCGGTGATGGATTTGGCTGTCACACAGACCCAGGCGCCGGATTTCGGCCCGTGTTTCGAGCGTTTGCGGGGGGTCAACGACCACGCCCATGCGACGCTGCTTGAAGCCCTGCCGCGCCTGACACGCCACCTTGCGGATGCAGACGATGCCACGGCCCTGGCCGACATCATCGCCCAGGTCACCCTGGAGGCGCCGGAGGCGGCGCTTGCGTTCGCCGAGCGTGTCTGTGTGCATCCCCGGATGCTGGATGACGGGGCCGCGTTGCGCCGTTGGGCGCTCCATGGTCTCAAGCAGCGCAGCGGTTCCGATCGCATGCTGCAACATTTCAAGCTGAGCGACCCGGCGGTCTTCTCGGACCCGCAAACCTTGCAACTCTCCCGGCAATTCACCGCCCAGGTCGAAGGACTGGAGCATTATTTCGCGGGCTTCGGCTTTGACGGCATGTCCATTGACCTGCACGACCCCGTGGATGGAAACGAGCCACAGCCATCCCCCACGCTCGGCGATACGACGATGCAGTTTCCCCGCAGCTTTGAAGGCATCACCGCGGCGTCGCGGGACGCTCTCTACCGTGCCTCGGTGGCCCACGCCGCGGCGCATCTGCGCTACTCCCCGCTGCAACGCCCGATCGGCAACCGGCGACCGAACCTCGTCGCGCTGATTGCCTTGATCGAAGATGCCCGGGTCGAACGTCTCATGGTGCAGGACCATCCGGGTCTGCATGACCTGTGGGACAGGTTTCACGACGCGTCGAAAAAGAATTCCGGCTTCGACCTCGCCGGTCTGATGGCGCGCCTGTCACGTGCCCTGCACGACCCGAGCTATGAGGACCCCAACCCTTGGGTGAACCGGGGTCGCGAGCTGTTCGAAGAGGCTGCGGCCAGGGACCTGACCGATTTCGTGGCCTTTGACCGCCTCGCACGCGAACTGACAGCCGGTGTCGGCAAGATGCACCTTGAGTTGAAGCCAGATCATCGACCGACACCCGTCTACCGCGACGACAACGCCGTGCTTTGGGGCCCCGACGAGGCATTGCCGGAAGACGACAGCATCGAGCCGGAGATTGACGAGATCGAGATGCGGCCCGCGGACGAGGTGCCCGAAGGACAGGACACGTCGGATATCGATCTTCGCCCCCGTTACTTCTATCCGGAATGGGATCACCAGCTGCAGGAGTTGCGCAACAGCTGGACCACCGTCATCGAGACTGACTTTGATCGCGCGCGCAAGGCCCAACCGGCGGAACGCTCGAGGCGCGGCCTGCAAACGACCCCGAGAGCCGCGCGGCGGGTCCCTGACCGTTCTGTCCGGCTGAAGCGTTTGCCGGCGGGCGATGATCTCGATCTGAACGCGGTGGTCGACAACCTGGTGGAGCAGCGCGCCGGGATCGCACCGGACGGACGCATCTTCATGCACCACGGGCGGCGGGCGCGATCGACGGCCACCATCATCCTGATGGACCTCTCGATCTCGACCGACAAGTTCGTGCCAGGCAGTTTCACCCGCGTGATCGACCTAGAGAAACAGGCCGCCATCGCGGTCGCCGACGAGCTGGATTCCGACAGCAACCGTGTCGCCATTCACGGCTTCAATACCAACGGTCGGCACGAGGTAAACTATTACTGTGTCAAGGATATTGACGAGGCTTTCGATGCCGCCAGCCGCACCCGCCTGGAAGGCCTGACCAGCGGGCTGTCGACCCGGATGGGCGCGGCCCTTCGCCATGCGACGGCGCTTCTGGATCAACAAGCCTCGGACAACAAGGTCATCCTGGTGCTGACCGATGGCGCGCCGTCCGACATCGATGTCGTCGAAGACGCGTACCTGATCGAAGACGCCCATGATGCCGTGGTGACGGCCGCGGCGAAAAATGTCCGGACCTTTTGCCTGACCTTGGATCGACGGGCCGACGGCTATGTGCGCCGGATTTTCGGCGAACGAAATTACTTCATCTCCGATCAAGCCGCGACCTTTACCGAACGGGCCGGAACTGTCCTGGCCCGGGTTCTGGCGCCATGACGATCCATTCGAGGAAACCGGACTTGCAAGACAGTCACACCAACATCCAACCCACAACCGACCATCAGGAGTAGAGTTATGACGTCAGATACAATCGAGGTGCCAGAGGCCCATAATGTCCATGTGATCGGGATCGGCCGGACCGGCGGTGCCTATGTCGAGGCCCTGCTGAGAACCGGCGAGGTCGAGGACAACCTGGCACTTGAAGGCTCCGCTTTGTCGGGACTTCTGATCGATATTGGCGAGGATGACGTCAATATCCCGAACGATTATGCACGGTCGCTGAAATCCCGTCTTGTGCAACGGGGTATTCCGGCGGAGCGCTTTCACTACGAGTCGTTCAACCTCGCCCTGCCCGGACTCGACGAATTTTCCGGCAAGCTGGTCGACGTCCGCGCCCCCTATGAGGCCGCTGGCGGAACCAACCTGATATCCGAACTGCCTGCCGACTTCACCCTGTCGGACACGCGGAAACACGTGCCCCGCGCTGTTGCAAAGGCGGCCGGTGTCTTCGGTCTCTACCTCGATGATGCCCCCTTGGCGGCAGCAGTGGACCGCTTCGCCGAAAAGGTCCGGGCGTCCGGAAACCCGTCCACCATTTTCCTGGCTTTCAGCCTGGCTGGCGGCACGGGCAGCGGGATCGCGGCAGAGGTTGCCCGTAAACTCAAAGCGCTCGATCTTGGTGACACGGTCAAACTCGTCGGCGTCGCGCAACTGAGCCACAGCGGTGACGGCGACTATGAAAACAGCCTCGCACAGACGCTGTCGCTTGAGGACCTTGACGGATTTGCCCGCGGTTCTGCCGAGGACAACCCCTTTCCCGGCGGGTGTTTCATCGTCTCGACCGAGCATAGCTGGCAACGGCTCACGGCCTATACCTCGACCGGTATCCGGGCGGTGCGTCAACACTTCAAGCAGTTGGTCACCAACCGTTTCGTCTCGGATTCCTTCATGCGCTGGGCCGTACAGGACAACGCGATCCACCTGCAAAGCGCGCTCGGCAAGCAGACCGGCGGCGAATGCCTGCTGTTCAACGTCGCAAAGTTCAGCCACCCGGGCGTCCAGGTGCTGCCCGGTGAGCCGCGGTCGCGTTGGGACAGCGTGCTCGAGCAATGGGTCGGCTTCGTGCCGCAGTTTGCCGGCCTGGCCGAGGGATACGCCGCCGAAAGCATCGACGCCCACCTCTATTGCGCCCGCAACATGGACACCGATGGCATGGTCGGCGATCTGAAATCCCTGCTCGCCTCCAATTACCTCGGTGATCAACCGGACAAATGCAGTACGCATCAAAACGAGTTCTTTGACGAACTGACCGCCTACGCAAACCTCATCTTCTCCAACCTCAAGAAAGAAGACCTGACGGTCTATTCCGAGGGGAAGGAAAAGATGAAGGGCCTGAAGCCTGCCGATATCCTGATGGAGCAAGCGTGATCGGTGCATCCGGTCTTCGCGAAAACACGCGCATGCCTGCGGCCTTTCCAGATCAACTTCCCCGTCGTTCCGCCTGGAGCTTGAAGCTCCGGGCCCTGGCGGGGGCCCCCTCTTTCGCGACCCAGCAGAAGGAGAGTTGATGTCGGAATTTCGTGCGAGGGAAATTCCGGAACCAAGTTTGTCTCGCCTTATCACTCGGTGTCGCCGGCAGATGTTGGCGTCCCGTTCAACCCCCTCATCAAAACAGACCCTTCCTGTCGGGTCACAAGGAGAAACGAAAATGACCACTCAAGCGCTCAACACCACCATCGCCAAGCACAACAGCCTCCTGGCACCGATCTTCTGCCTCCTGCTGGGCAGCGGCATCATCTTCCTCGCCGGCCACGTCCAGGCCAGCGCCCTGCATGACGCGGCCCATGACGTGCGTCATGCCACCGGCTTTCCGTGCCACTGATATGCAGGTCTCTCGAGTCCTTGTCAGCGCATTGTTCGCTGGTGTCGTAGCAGGGCTGGTTTCCGCCCTGCTGCAACTGATGTTCGTGCAACCGGTGCTCCTGCATGCCGAGCTCTACGAGTCCGGTGAACTGGTGCACTTCGGCGGTACGCTCGTGTCGGCGCATCCTGAGCTGCCGGGTTTCAACGCCTTGCGCGACGGGATGAGCATCCTGTTCGCGGCGCTGATCTACACCGGCTATGCGATGATCCTCGTTGCGCTGATGTCGATCGCAGAGCAGCGCGGTCATGACATCACGCCGCGCGCCGGGATGCTCTGGGGCCTCGCCGGCTTTGTCGCATTCCAGTTCGCCCCCGGCCTGTCGCTGGCGCCCGAGGTGCCGGGCGTGGCGGCGGCGGACCTGGAACTGCGGCAGGTCTGGTGGTTGGCAACCGTCGTCTCGGCAGGCCTTGCCATGTGGCTTGTCGCTTTCGGAACGAGCAGCATCGCCTACGGCGTCGCGGCCATTCTGCTCCTCACCCCCCATATTGTCGGGGCCCCCGAACCGGCCAGCTTCACAGGCCCGGTTCCGACCGAGATCGGGGCGCTCTTCGCCGCGAGGTCTTTCGGGGTCGGCATGGTGTCCTGGGTGATCCTGGGGACCTGCGCGGGGTACTTCTGGACCACCGAAGGCACCCGACAGCACGCAACGGCGTGACGACAGCCACGGCCTCCTGCCGCGTTCCGGCAGGGGGCCGTCTTACAGGGAAGACGAAAATGAACCGAATACTTGCGCTATTTGCTATCGGCCTCGGTCTCGGAGGCGGGATCGGCTTTCTGGCCGCCGCTTCGAACAACGTGACCTTCGACGGGCATGATCACGGCACCCACAGCCACGCGGCTGCCCTCGGGGACGTGCAAAGCCACGATCATGACGCGATGGTGGACCTGCCTGCCTATGGCGCCCCGTCCCTGGCGGTCCAGTTGATGGCGGACCCGGTCTCGGGCTGGAACCTGCATGTGCAGACCGAGGCGTTCCGCTTTGCGCCCGAACACGCCGGTGGTCCCCATGTGCCCCGCGAAGGGCATGCGCATGTCTACGTGGATGGCGTCAAGATTGCCCGTCTCTACGGAAACTGGATGCACTTTGCCGAGCTGCCCGAGGCCGCCACGGTCGCGGTGACACTGAATTCGAACGACCACAAGATGCTGAGCGTCGCAGGCGACGTTCTCCGCGCGACGGCAACCCTGCCCGCAGCGCCCTGATCGTCAGCTCAAAGCCGGCAGCCTTGCGCGAAGACAGTCGCGCAAGCGTCCACAGGGGTGGGCGTCGACGATCCATCCCTTGCGGGCCGCCAGGTACGCCTGGCATGTCGCCGCGATGTCATCGGCATCTTCATGCAGGTCGAGGCCGGAAAAGACATAGGAGGCAAGCCCCTCCCCCTGCAGGCCGATCGCGACCGGTTCGGCGCACGCCCCGACGCAGCCGCCGAATTCAAAGGTGATCCGGTTGGCCAATCCCGCGCGTTCCAGCGCCTCGCGCAGCGCATCGGATTCCGCAGAACGGCTGCGCTCGCCTTCGCAAGTCGTGCAGATCAGAATGCGCGCTTTCGAGATTTGTATTTCCGTCACCAGACGTCGGCCCCCGCTTGTTCCGTCGCAGTCATACGATGCGCGACGTCCCGCGCCAAATGGCGGCGCCGGACATACCCGGTGAAACTTCAGGCCTGACGCCGCGCGGACACGCTAGACAGATCTGTCCGAGACCGCAGACCTGACCGTTCACCGCCCGGCACCAGGAGCCTCTTGACCGCGCGAAGGCAGGGCGACGCGCGGTCAATCGGATCACGTCAATGAAGCGTCTTCGGAGAGATCGACAGGGCCAGACGGTCGACCTTCTTGCCCTTGAGGATGTGCGACCGCAGGATCTCGGCCACATCTTCCTCGGTCTCGAACTTGTACCAGACGCCCTCCGGATAGATGACCATCGCCGGCCCGTGCTCGCACACGTTCAGACAACCCGCCTGGTTGATGCGAATGCGGGCAATGCCCAGCGTCATGGCAAGGCGGCACATGTAGTCACAGAGCTGACGGCTTGATTTCACCCCACAGGAGCCGCGGTGATGGCTCTCTGGCCGTTCGTTGACACAGCAGAAGACATGCACGAGGTAGACCGGCTCGTCCACTTCCTCGCCGTCACTCGCATCGTTGATCGCGTTATCGGACATCTGCGCGACCTAGTTCACGAGACATTGGGAAAAGCCCTCGACGAAGGCGTCCCGGTCCAGGTTCTTGCCGATCACGACAAACTGGGATCCGCGGGCCTCGTCCTCGGCCCAGCGCCGCTCGGGGCGCATCGTGGTCAACATGCGCACGCTCTGGAACACGATGCGCTCCTGAAAACCGCGGGCATTGAAGATCCCCTTGGTGCGGTACAGATTGTCGCCCATGTCCTGGGCCATGTCATTGAGCCACAGGTTGAAACGGTTCAGGTCGATCGGACGGCTCTCCTCGATAATGAATGAGCCGACGTCGTCGTCATGTTCGTGCTCATGATCCTCCAGAAACCCCGGGTCCACTTCCAGCTTCTGCACAAGATCGAAGGCTCCGATGCCGATCACGTGGTCGAGATCGATCTCGGCATTTTTCGTGTAATGGATACGCGCCAGCGGGTTGAGCGCGCGAATTCTCGCTTCAATATCTGCCAGCGCTTTCGGCTCGGTCAGGTCCACCTTGTTGATCAGCACGACATCGCTGAAGGCCACCTGTTCCACCGCTTCGTGGCTTTGTTCGAGGTTGGCCACCAGGTTCACGGCGTCCACCACCGTGACGAAGGCGTCGAGGTGGATCGCGCTCTTCACGTCGTCTGCCACGAAGAAGGTGGACGCCACCGGCGCCGGATCGGCAAGTCCCGTGGTCTCGATCAGGATGCCGTCGAGATCGCCGGCGCGATCCCGAAGGCCTTTGAGCGTGTCGATCAAATCCCCGCGCACGGTACAGCAAAGGCAGCCGTTGTTGAATTCGACAAGCTCGGCCTGATCCTCTTGCACGACGAGTTGACCGTCGATGCTGATCTCGCCGAATTCATTGACGATCACGGCGATCTTCTTGCCGTGTTCCTTGTGCAGGATGTGGTTTACCAGGGTGGTCTTGCCCGACCCCAGGAACCCGGTGATCACGGTGGCCGGTATTCGTTTATCCGGATGAGTGGCAGCTGTCATGATTTGGTCCTTCGATGTTGAGGCGAGACCCGTGGATGGACGTTGTCCACGCGCCGGGGCCGCCGGTGTCCGGGTTGATACTGCTGCAGTCGGTCCGCCAAGCGGTGGCGTCCGAAATGCATGGAAAGATGGGGGCCGAGTGTGCGGACGGCCTTTACTCCTGACGTGGGCTTGCAGCGCAAACCGTTCCGTAAAACACAAAAAACGCCCCACGCTTTATCTCACCAATGTGAGAGCGTAGAGGCGTTAATGCCGATTTGAGTGCAGCCCAGTTGCTGCAGGAAAAAGAGGACCACAGGCCCCTGAAACAGTCAAGGGCGAATGCCTGTGGGACAGGCGTGCAGGGTTGCCGCGTCGAAAAGTGACGTCTTGCTTGCATATTCGGGAGGCAAAATGGCGGGGGAAACGGTTTGAGGTTCTGACCGTCCCGGGGCAAATTCCCGCGCCGGACACCTGACGCTGATGACCAGATAAGTTCTCCCGAAATGCACCGCCGATCCGATTGACGCCTTGGCGGGTTAAATCTCCGGCCAAGATTGACGCAGTCGTCGCGGCTACCTATCTTTCAATCCATGTTGGCTCATGCAGATCATTTTCGATTTCTTCTGCTGAACCGCCCGGTTCCCCGGGTGGTGTAGGCGCATGCGCGCCTGCTGAACCTCCCGGGGTCTCCTCAAAATCCTGAAACCGACATGCGGCGGCAAGACCGTCCGAGGAGGAACGATGACCGGTCCCGACAATACACATGCATTCGACCCCCAGAACAGCTTTCGACCTGGAGCGCGACCACGCATCCGGGTGCCCCTGCCCGCAGCGGACCATCTGCAGCTTCAGCGGCATCTGGAGGACTGCGAAAGCGTCGATCTTCCCGAGACGAATTTGCTCGCCTATGTCCTGCGCGACAAGATCATGATGACGGAACCGGTGAGCAACCTGCACGCCCGCGACCTCGTCACCGGCGGCTCCTGTGTCACCTGGTCGGTGAACCGCGGACCGGAGCAGACCGGTCTTCTGGCCCATCGGGCGAGATCGGGCTCGGGCATCAACGTAATCCCGGTGGCCTCATTGCTGGGGGCGACGCTGATCGGCATGCGGGTCGGTCAGCGCGCGCCGCTGTTGTTCGAGGACGGGACCATCATGTCGGTTTCGGTGCTCGACGTCACGCCCCCCAACTGATCCGGTCCGCCGGGCCTTTCCCACATTGAATTCAAGGGAGTCAGAAATGATGGCCGAAATGAACAAGACTGCCCCGAAACGCAGAGCACGGGCCCCCAAGATCGTCATCAATGCCGATGAACTGGCCCATATCGAGGCGCTCGCCGAGGGCGCTCTGGAGCGCAATCCTGCGCTGGCGGACCGGTTGCTGGATGAAATCGGGCGCGCCCGGATCGTCAAACCGGCCAGGATGCCGAAAAACATCGTGTCGATCGGCTCGACCGTCACCTACCGGGACGAAAGCACCGGTGTCGAACGGACCGTGGCGCTGGCCTATCCCGAAGACGCCGATATTGCGCGTCAGCGCATCTCACTCGTGACGCCGATCGGGGTCGCGCTGCTGGGTCTGGCCGAAGGCGCGGTCTTTCACTGGGACACGCGGGCAAACCAGCGGCGAATGCTGACGGTCATTCGCGTGGAAAACCCGTCGGAACATTCCGGCGCGCGATGTTCGCGATGACCGGGGACCCGGCCGCCGGTCCAGGTGGGCCAGCGGCCGGATCATGTCGGAAACGCTTGAGCCTCACCCGTATTTTTCGGTCAGCTCGGTGGCATAACGCTGGCAATCGCCGACGCAGGCTTTGACCCAATCGACATTGTAATAGGTGTCGAGATAACGCTCGCCGCTGTCGCAGAGCAGCGTGACGATGGACCCCCGGCGGTTTTCCCGCAGCATGTCCTCGGCCCGGATCAGCGCGCCCCAGAGGTTGGTTCCTGTCGATGGCCCCGCCTTGCGCCCGATCAGCTTTTCCAGCCACAACATGGTGGCGATGCTGGCCGCATCCGGCACCCGGATCATGTGGTCGATGACATCGGGCTGAAAGGAATGCTCGACCCGGGGCCGCCCGATGCCTTCGATCCGGCTGGAGGTATCGGCGGTGAGGCTACGATCCCGGCTCTGGTAGGCGTCATAGAAGACCGAGTTATCGGGATCGACCACGGTCAGATCGGTGTCATACCCCTTGTAACGGATATAGCGCCCCAGCGTGGCCGAGGTGCCGCCGGTGCCCGCACTCATCACCAGATGCGCCGGGATCGGATGCGGCTCGCGCTCCATCTGGGTAAAGACGCTCTCGGCGATGTTGTTGTTGCCGCGCCAGTCGGTGGCGCGTTCGGCGTAGGTGAACTGATCCATGAAATGCCCGTCGATTTCCGCGGCAAGCGCGACCGAGGCGTCATGCATCTGCGGCGCGGTGTCGACAAAGCGGGTCTGGCCGCCGTAGAATTCGATCTGCCGGATCTTGCTGCGTGCGGTGCTTTTCGGGACAACCGCAATGAACGGCACGCCGATCATGCGGGCGAAATAGGCCTCGGAGACGGCGGTGCTGCCCGAGGAGGCCTCGACCACGGTCTTGCCTTCGGTGATCTGGCCATTGCACAGCGCATAGAGAAACAGCGACCGCGCCAGCCGGTGCTTGAGGCTGCCGGTGGGATGGGTGCTTTCGTCCTTGAGGTAGATGTCGACGCGCTCCAGCTGCGGCAGAGGCAGCTTGAACAGATGCGTATCGGCGGACCTGTGCGCATCCGCGTTGATCTTGGCGATGGCCTCGGCGACCCAGGTATTCATCGACTTCTCCCATCGTTTCCAGCGGCCGGGGGCCCGGCCAATGCCCAGACGATCCCTTGACGCCATTGGCCGGGCTGGCTCAGGTTGCCATCCTAGCGGAGAGGCTCTCCATCATCCACAACTTGAAAGGCCAGAAATGATCGAACGTATCGAAACCGGGGTGCGATCCTCGAAGATCGTGAAACACAACGGCGTTGCCTATATCACCGGCCAGGTCGGCGAAGGTGCCACGATCCAGGAACAGACCCGCGAATGCCTGAGCCGGTTGGACGCGCTTCTGATCACGGCGGGGTCCTCACGCGAAAAGATGCTGCGCGCGACGATCTGGCTGGCGGACATGGGCGATTTTGACGGGCTGAACGAGGTCTGGAATGCCTGGGTGCCCGAGGGACATGCGCCCGCCCGCGCCTGCGGCGAGGCGAAACTGGCGCGCGCTGAGCTTAAGGTCGAGATCATCGTCGACGCCGCTTACGATTAGACCCAGGAAAAAGGGATGTCAGCGGCGGTCCCGTCGCTGCCGCCTACCAGCCGCCGAACCGCGGCCATTCCAGCAACGGCGCGCCGGGCGCCTCCGCCACCACGTGATAGCGCTGGTGCTGGGCCGCGGTCGCGCAGGCGTGGTTGGGCAGGATGCGCAGGCGGGTGCCCACCGGAAACTCCGGCACTTCCCCCTCGAAATCCGGATGCCGCGCGATCACGCCATGTTCCTGGTTGGCCTGCTTGACGTAAAGACCGGGGATCACCGCGCCCGCATCGTCGAAGACAAGCCCATAGCCCTGATCGACCCGCTGGTTGGCGGTCCCGCGGTCGCGGGACATTGCCATCCAGCCCGCGTCACAAATCGTCCAGCCGCGCGCGGTCTGGTGCCCGATCACCGTGGTCAGCACGCTGAGCGCGATATCATCGACCGTGCAGGCCTCGATCCCCGCCATCACCAGATCAAAGAAAACGTAGACCCCGGCGCGCATCTCGGTGACACCGGTCAGGTCCTTGGCGCCATGCGCCGTCGGCGTGGAGCCGACACTGACCACCGGACAGGACAGCCCGGCGTCGCGCAATGCCGTGGCGGCATCGACAACCGCCCGCCGCTCGGTCTCGGCAAACTCGGCATGGGCCGCGCGGCCCACGACGTTGTAACTTTCACCGGCATGGCACAACACGCCCATCAGCTCCGCCCCGCCGTCATGCAGGAGGCGGCCAACTTCGATCAACGCCGGATCGTCAGGCGTCAGCCCGCTGCGGTGGCCATCGCTGTCGATCTCGATCATCGCGGGGATCTTGATGCCGGAGGCGTGTGACGCAGCCGCGACCGCCTCGGCCTGTGCGGCGCAATCCAGCAGGACGGTCACACGGCATCCGGCGCGGTGCAGCCTGATCACCCGGTCCAGCTTGTCGGGACTGATGCCTACCGCATAGAGAATATCGCTGATGCCCGCCGCGGCAAACACCTCGGCCTCGGCAAGGGTCGAGACCGTGGCAGGTCCGTCGCCCCCGGCCAGCACATAGCGTGCGGCCTCGATGCTCTTGGTGGTCTTCAGATGCGGGCGCAGGGTGACGCCCAGGCTCTCGGCATGCTGCGCCAGGCGCGCAATGTTGCGTTTCATGCGGGCCTCATCGACCAGCAGGCAGGGCGTGGGCAGGGGTGTCAGGCGCGGATCAGGCATGGAGACCAGCCTATCCCAACGGTTGCCATATCGAAAGAGCGGGCCGCGACTTTGCCGGACCGGCAAATAAAGCGCCGCGGCGCCGCCCCCTCCCTACAGGAAACCGTCGTCGCCCAGGCCTTTCACCACGCGGTCCGCCATGTTGGCACAGCGCATGCCGTCGAACGGAAAGATCGCGTCAAACCCGCCCTTCACGCGCCGCTCAAGGTCGGCCCGCAGCCACCTGCGCGCGCGAAACAGGCGAGTCTTGACGGTGATCGGATTAAGGTCGAGGTCGCGGGCAATCTCCTTGCCCGCCATGCCTTCGGCCTCGCTCATGACGAACACCAGCCGCAAGTCCGGCGGCAGCCCGGCCACGGCCTGTTCCAGCAGGCGGCGCAACTGGTGACGGCCCAGCCGCGCCTCCGCCGGTTCCGGGTCCTGCCCCGGAAAGGGCAGAACCGATGTGCCTTCGGTCTCGGTCACCGTATCGTACTCCTCTTCCGGGTGATGCCGGCGCTGGTGCATCAGGGCGGTATTGATCGCAATGCGGGTGATCCAGGTGGAAAACGCGGATTTGCCATGGAAACTGTCCAGCGCCTTGAAGGCCGCAAGATAGGTCTCCTGCACGACGTCCTCGGCCTCGGCGTCGCTGGACACGATGCCGCGCGCCACCCGGAACAGGCGCGGGTTGTTGCGACGGATCAATTCGCGCACCGAGGCCTCGGATTTCGCGGCCGCAGCGGCGATCAGGTCGGCCTCGCTGGTCTGGCGGGTGATGTCGGGGGCATGCGAATGCCTGGCGGTTCCGGACACATCCTTCATGGCGTTACCCTTTCACGACCCGGCCCCGGGCAAGGATCTCGTCCACTTGCGGAAACGCGGCCAGGGCCGCGGGATCGAGGTCCTCGGTGACGGGCACCGGCCCCTGCCAGCCGGGTTCGCCCGGTTGTCCCACCACGATCCGCCCGACCATGCCGGCCATTTCATGCGGGATGCAGTAGTAGTCATAGACGCCGGGCGCCGACAGCATGACCTCGAAGCTTTCACCGGGCAACAGGAAATCGCTGTCCCAGGGCGCGGCCCCTTTCGGGATGCGCCGGGCGCGGTCGAAGACCTCGGGGTGATAGGCGGTGGCGGTATGGCTGTTGCCGGGGTCGCGATTGACGAACCGGACGGTGGTGCCCACCGGGACCGCAAGGCCGACCGGCGCGAACCAGACGTGCTCGCCGCGCGCCGTGCCCTTCATTTCGATGGTCTCGACCGGCGCGGCGCGCAGCAACTGGGGCAACCCGAGGGTGGCAAGCACGCCACCCCCAAGCAACAAGACCTGTCTGCGCGCGGCCATCACTCCGCGAGCCTCGATTTGGCGTCCTCGTCATGGAACAGCACGACATGCGCATGCGGCGTATCCACTCCGGGATGGCCCGCATTGTAGTAGACATCGGCGGAAGAGACCGTGTGACTGCCGACGCCCAGACCATCATAGGAGGTGCCGTTCTGCAGCTCTTCCAGCGGCGTCATGTAGACCGTGGCCGAGAGCTTGCCGTCGTGGTCATAGGCCAGGAAAGGGCCCGCCGGAAGCGTGGCAGGATCGACGAAGAGCGTGCCGAGCCCGGGGATGAATTCCGGCAAGGGCAGCGCATCGCTGACCTGGATGAAAGGCGCGCCCGGAGGTGCCTCTTTCAACGCCTCCTCGTCATGGGCCAGGACGCTGCTGGCCGAAAAGGTGAGAGCCGCGGCGGCGAAGAGAAGTGCAGATTTCATGTCGGGTCCTTTCGATTTTCCGGTGGCGCCCCATTCGTGGGCACCTGTCTCTTTGATGCGCGGGCATCGGAAAGGTTCGCAGAAATCTTGGTGCGCGGTTTTTTCGGGCATCCTGTGCCGTACGCCAAAGGCGGCTATTGCCATTGCCTGCGCGCCGACGGGGCGACCGGACTCGAATTCGGGAATAGGGGTGGAGTGATCCTTGGGCAGGTCACAATGCGGGACCGCAACCTCACCTGTGGATCAGAGTTTTGCTGTCTTGAGCTACTTCGGAGGCGCACGCCAGCGCCCGACCAGCGGCCGCCAGGTCATCAACTCGTTTGATGGAGTGTTCCAGAACAACGGATGCCACGGACTTCGGCAGAGCGCCAATGTTCTGCGACGGACCCTATTGGCAATATAAACCCCTGAAAGGGCTTATGAATGTGAGGAGATGTTGGACGGTATGGTCCCGCCAAGAATCTTCCAGCGGCGAATGCGACGGTATGAACGCAAAAACTGCGGCCATCCGGCAAGATAACTAGTCGTCTGCCGCGATCAACCGAAGTGTCGATCACTTGGCCCGACGTCGCCGAGCAAAGCTCTGGCAGCAAGACCGGCATCGGCGCAACCGCCATGCCGATCCGCGAGGCGTCAGCCCTTGAGGTAGCCCTCGGTCGCGCGGTGGGCGATCATGTCGCGCGAAAGGCCGCGGTCGGCGAGTTCTTCGTCCGACAGCGCGCTGAGGAACTGGTACCGGGCATTTGCCGTGCGGGCGTGCGAAAAAGCCTCGACGATCTCGCGCAGCACAACGGCGGCACGGGA
>Ga0189275_100453_pt1 | contig 15939 bp, 21 predicted proteins | sample N19A6minimetaG_FD_130329 | JGI IMG/M metagenome (GOLD analysis project Ga0189275, IMG submission 130329) | Marine microbial communities from the Costa Rica Dome - N19 A6 mini metaG | ecosystem: Environmental > Aquatic > Marine > Oceanic > Photic zone | place: Costa Rica: the Eastern Pacific...
AAGAAGGGCTCAAGACGCGCCATCTGCGCGTCCGTCAACCAGAAAAGATCAGACATGTTCACCGCTCGTTTTCAAACCGTGAATCATGCCATTAGACGGAAATCAATGGGTCCTGACCCTAGGGGGATTGGTCATTATCAAATACTCTCAACCGTGCCGCAGGAAGATCGGAATAATGACCTCTTCCTCGTCGGTTATGTGGCGGTGCATGATCTTGTTCAACGCTGCCGAATGCTGATGCAGACGGGCAAGTTGATCTCGGTTCGGATTTTGCAGCGATGTCTTCAATTCGCTCTCCACACCATTCAGCACCTTATCAAGAACCAGGTGATCGCCGTCCATCAGGGACATGGCGTCTTGCAATTTCGGATACAGCTGGATGAACTGCGGAAAGTAGCCATGGTCCTCGATCTCATGATGGCCATGCGCGAACTGCAGCAACCTCTGGGTGTTTGGCGCCAATCCGCTGGCATTTATCTTGTCACGCAACGTGTCGTGAGACGCATCCAACAGACCTTCAACTGTCCCTGACAACCAATCGGCTCCATTGAGCAATTGGCGGTGGATGTTCATGAAAAATCGCGCCTTGCCGGAGAACCGGGGATGTTGAGACCATTCTTGTTCGGCCTCTTCCAGCAAGGTCGGACGGATTGCCTTGGGCAATCCGTCCCGCATCGCCACGTGATGCGTCAGTTGATCGTATTGCGCGGACATCAGGCGGCCAGATCTACTTTAGGACTTGTGCCCTGGGCTTCGTGCACTTTTTGCACCGCCGGATCTGCTGCAAGCTGTCGGATCACCCGATCAATGTTGGGATAATCCGACGTTGGTTTGTCAAAGCCGTAAGCCCAATTCGCCATAGGATAGAGAAACACATCTGCAACCGATTTTTGCTCACCCAACATCCAGGTTTTGCCGTCGAGATGTGCCTCAATCACATCCAGAGCCGAAGCAACGCGGTCTTGAGCTGCATCCTTGATGGCTGCAAACTGTTCCTCATCCGCGTGGTAGCGCATTGGCATGAAGTAAGGCCAGTAAAACGGGTGCAACGTCGCCGATAGGAAGGCAAGCCAGCGGTACAGCTCGTCGCGGTTCGCCTCTCCAACTGCTAGGCCGATGTTCGCGTCTGGGTTTTCGTCAACGAGTTTGAGCAAAATCGCCAAGCCTTCGGACAATGGTCCCTGATCGTCCACCAAAGTTGGCACAACACCTGCCGGATTAAGCTAGAGATATTCGGGTGATTTCATTCCCGCAAAATCGAGATGTTCGACATCATAGGGCTTGCCAATCCATTCAAGGACAATGTGCATGGCCGTGCCGCAAGTTCCGGGCGCAGAATAGAGTTTCATGGTCTGTTTCCTAAGAGTTTTGAGAGGTTTCCGTCGGGAGCGTTGCTCCCGACAATTGACGCATTACAAAGTTGAATTGGGGTCGACCTTGAACAGGTATTCCAAAAAGATCTTGGTGACTTCGGGCAGGACTGCGGTACGCGCATGATCGCGTTGCAGCTCAGCGGGAACGACGTTCCAGGTGATCGACTCCACTCCGGCGGCAATCATTCGTTTCATGCCATTTTCGTGGGAAAGCTGAGAAATGCTCCCGACCGTGTCTTCAGGCACGTACACGTCGTAGCCCGCCATTTCAGCTTCGATTGCCGGGTATGCCAGGCAGACGTCGGTCCAGAGGCCACCCATAATCAACTTTTGTCGACCCGTGGCTTCAACCGCAGCGACAAATTCGGGTTCTTCCCAGGCGTTCACGTTTGTCCGGTCAATGAACATCGCATTCGGCGCCAGCTCACGAAGTTCTTCGATCATCGGATCGTAGCCATTCAGGCCCACCGCCACGTGGCTGAAAATGATCGGAATGTCATAAAGAACAGCGGTCTTGAGCAGGCCGATGGTGTTGTTGATCAGTTCCTCATGATCGATGTTGCGCACCCCCATGAGGATCGGTGGCTGATAATCGATCAGAATGAGGGCCGAGTTGGTGGGCGACAGAAAGGGGTCCTCGTCTGCGGCCCGCGGTGTCGTGCCTTGGTATCCTTCGGGGTAAGTGACAACGCCGTCAACGGATTTGAACAGGGGCGTTTCGGCCAGAGCAGGCAGGGCGGTGCCTGCGATTGTCAGACTGCGGGCGGCGACGAGGGGTTTAAACAGGGGTTTCACAATGCGTTTCCTTTTTTTGGGAGGTTAACCGTGCACATGCTCGGCAATGAGTTCTGCAACCGATGGTCCCGGACCAACCAGCTCAAGCACATTGCGATCAGGGTCCCGAATGAAGATGGTTTTGGTTCCGCGGAAATCCCGCCTGCCCGTAATGGTAATGCCATTTGCAGCCACAAATGCCTCAGTTGCTTCGGCGTCTTTGACCTTCAAGGCCAAATGCGTGATGCCGGGATACTTGGCTTTTTCATCCATCAAGATGTTTTCACCGGGTCGCGCCGTTGCGGGGTCAAGCAAGTTGATGTTGATGCCAGAGGGATGCAGCATCACCAAAGGGTGGCCTTGCTCAAAGCCTCCATCCGCAATCAGTTCAAAACCAAGCATCTCGTAGAATGTGACACTTTGTTCTCGATCGCTGATGCGAATGCCGATGTGATCGAAGTTGCTGATCTCAATCATTGGACTGTTCTCCTTGGTGCTTGCCAAGAAGACAGCTTTGACGTATTCGAGCTTTAATAACTCATACTGATCACCATCTGTTCCAAATGCGTTATAATCGAGATCTCTTTGAAGGCATGTACCTGTTCTACACGGTGGTTGAGCAGCAAGGCTTAAGTGCAGCCGCCCGCGTTCTTGGGCACACCCCCAGCCATGTCAGCAAAGAAATCGCCAAGCTTGAAGCCAGACTTGGCGCACGCTTGCTCAATAGGACCACGCGAAAAATCAGTTTGACAGATCCCGGCCAAACTTACTTTGAAAATGCCCGACGTATCATTGAGGAAACCCAATCCGTAGAAGAGCGCCTTCACGCAATCGGCGACGGGCCTTACGGCGAACTCAGAATGAGCGTCCCCGTTGTTTTTGCACATGGGTGCTTGAACCGCTGGCTGCCGGAATTTCTTGAGAATTATCCTGAGGTTACCCTGAACCTCGATATCCCAGAGCGCCGCGCTGATTTGATTGCCGAGGGGATTGATCTGCTAGTTCGGATCGGCAACTTGCCCCCGACAGATTTCATCGCCCGGGAGCTGTTTAAGACAGGACTTATGACTGTGGCCGCACCAACGTATCTCGCGCGCAAGGGGACGCCAGACCACCCAAGCGCCCTTTCTGATCACGAGCTAATTGATTTTACCGCGCACGGCACCTCACAAAATTGGGCGTACGTTGGCAAGAACTCTGAGCCAATTCACGCAGCCATTAGCCAAAGAGTTCGCTGCAATGACGCGCAAACCGAGAAAGCGCTTGCGTTGGCCGGGTGTGGCATAACCCGACTGCCGCAGCTCTCATGCCAAAAAGAGCTTTCAGAAGGGAAGTTGGTGCCTCTTCTTGAAGACTACTCCGCCCCCCCTGTAGGCGTGCATGTCATCTATCCAAGTCGTTCCAGTTTAGCCGCGAAAACCCGGGCAATGATAGATTTCCTCGTGGACAAAAGCGGTGAGAGCTTTCGGTAAAGCGGCTTAGCGGATTGGTCGGAAGACGCTCCTGCTGTCAAAATCGATGTAGTCAGCTCAGTCATTGCCTACAAACTGCAGTGCCGCACTCTCGTGAACCAACACGGCGGCTCCGCGCCTGAAACAGCAAAAAGCTGTTCCTCTCAGCGATCAAAGCGACGCCCTCATCCACGCGTCGGCCCCACCGCAGACTCGGTCGAGTTGCTCTGAATGACTCAATCCAGTCATCCGTTTGCGCGGCTTCAGATCATGATCGCCATCCTCAATCCAAGCCAGCTCAATTTTCTCTGACATCGCGTAACCCACCACTTCATCTTTTGTTCCAAACGGGTCCCGCGTCCCCTGACAGATAAGTGTCGGCGTCTGTAGCCCGGTAAGATGTGCCGTTCGCAACTTCTCAGGCTTGCCTTGCGGGTGAAACGGATAGCCCAGACACAAGAGACCGCTGATATTGCCCGCCGCATACAATTCGTCCGCAACAAGGCTAGCCACCCGCCCTCCCATGGATTTGCCTCCGATGAACAACGGACCATCACACGCCAGCGCCTCAAAAGCCGCACGATATTCTTCCTGCAAGAGCTCAATTTTGGGCGGCGGCCGCTTTGGCCCGCCACTCCGCCGTGCGGCCATATACGCAAATTCAAACCGCGCAACCCGAACACCGCGCCGCGCCAACCCTCTGGCAATCTCTCCCATGAATGGCGCCTCCATGGTGGCGCCCGCCCCATGTGCAAATAGAAACGTTGGCGCTGACGGGCCTGCCTCGTCCATTAAAAATTCAATCTCAGCCATCGTCGCTCCCACAAAAACAAAAGGCGCCCACGGCGCCTTTCTTGAAACTAACTATGCATGCCGCCCCTCAGTGGGTCCAGGCACCGCGCCGATTGGTGGCAAAGTTCTCGCCGTAACCGCCTTGCCGGATGTTGGCCTTGCGCTTGTTTGGCTCCAAAACCTGCACCTCAATATCGTTTTCCCGTGCATAGGTCACAGCCGCTTCCTTGCTGTCAAACTTCAGACGCACTTGGCTTTGCGTATCACCAGAACCGGTCCATCCCATCAGCGGATCGATATCCTTGGCTTCAGAAGGACCATATTCCAACACCCATTGATGGGTTTTGGCGGTTCCCGACGACATCGCCGTGCGGGCTGGCTGATAAATACGTGCAATCATGGGGCACTCCTTAGCTTGCCGCTTTATCACGGATTCTCCGGCTCCGAGCAAGAGGTCAAACACTGACAAACCGCCGCAAAGGCGTGGTAAATCAGTCATAGAAGGAGAGAAGAGCTTGCAAGCAGCCCAGGCTCCGGACCAAGCCGCGGGGAGCGAGGGGTGTAGGTGCAGTTTGGACTGGCAACCTTAGCGGACTGCTTGCTGACTTAACCATAGCGACGGCGCCTCACATTTGGCAAGTGCAACATATATTTAATTTCCAATATGGGTAGAATTTTGTTCTAAAATTACCCAAAAACCCACAACCTCTTACCGAAAGAAGCGCCGCGATGCCTTACCAAAGGTAATCTACTCCCATCAGGCCAGTGCAATCCTCGACCAAACAGTCAGAATTTTCTGCACCCGCAAAGTCAAATTCAAGGCACCGCAGCATTGCGAGTTACAAAACAGCAGATCACATCTGCGCTTTCGCCCTTGCATAAGAACAAAAAGAGACCAAAATCGCGCGAAACAACTCTTTCACAACGGGACACCGCGATGAGTGATGCCAGTAACCTGCCCCAGATGGTCGATCGTGAGGCCAAACGCCGTCCCAAGCTGGAAGGCGGCAAGCGCATCGTCATGCACACCGAATTCGAACCCGCAGGGGACCAGCCCACTGCCATCGCCGAGCTTTCCGCAGGCGTGACCGACGGCGAGCGAAATCAGGTGCTGCTGGGCGCCACCGGCACGGGTAAAACCTTCACCATGGCGAAGGTGATTGAGGAAACCCAACGCCCGGCCATCATCCTCGCCCCCAACAAGACCCTCGCGGCGCAGCTCTACGGCGAGATGAAAGGCTTCTTCCCGGAAAACGCCGTCGAATATTTTGTCAGTTTCTATGACTACTATCAGCCCGAGGCCTATGTCCCGCGCAGCGACACCTTCATTGAGAAGGAAAGCCAGATCAACGAACAGATCGACCGCATGCGCCATTCCGCCACGCGGGCCCTGTTGGAACGCGATGACGTGATCATCGTTGCGTCTGTGTCCTGCATCTACGGCATCGGCTCGGTGGAAACCTACTCCGCCATGACGCTCGACCTGAAAGCAGGCGGCGAATACGACCAGCGCCAGGTGATTGCCGATCTGGTGGCGCAACAATACCGCCGCAACGACGCCGCCTTCCAACGCGGCTCTTTCCGTGTGCGCGGCGACAGTCTGGAAATCTTCCCCGCCCACCTTGAGGACCGCGCGTGGAAGCTCTCCTTCTTTGGCGAGGAGCTCGAAAGCATCACCGAGTTTGACCCGCTCACCGGCGAGAAAACCGACACCTTCGAACAGGTGCGCGTGTACGCCAACAGCCACTATGTCACGCCAAAACCGACCCTGAACCAGGCCATCATCAACATCAAGAAAGAGCTGTGCACGCGGCTTGACCAACTGGTTGACGAAGGTAAACTGCTCGAAGCTCAGCGCCTGGAGCAGCGCACCAACTTCGATCTGGAAATGCTCGAAGCGCAAGGCTTCTGCAACGGCATCGAAAATTACTCACGCTACCTGACGGGCCGCGCCCCGGGCGAGCCGCCCCCCACCCTGTTTGAGTTCATCCCGGACAACGCCATTGTCTTTGCCGATGAAAGCCACGTCTCTGTGCCGCAAATCGGCGGCATGTATCGCGGCGACTACCGCCGCAAGTTCACGCTGGCGGAACACGGCTTCCGCCTGCCATCCTGCATGGACAACCGCCCGCTGAAATTCGAGGAATGGGACGCCATGCGCCCCCAATCGGTCTTTGTCTCCGCCACCCCGGCAGCCTGGGAGATCGAGCAATCCGGCGGCGTCTTTGCCGAGCAGGTCATCCGCCCCACCGGCCTTTTGGACCCAGAAGTTGAAATCCGCCCCGTAGAGATGCAAGTCGACGATCTGCTCGACGAAATCCGCAAAGTCACAGCCGAAGGCTTCCGCACGCTGGTCACGACATTGACCAAACGCATGGCCGAGGACCTCACCGAATACCTGCACGAACAGGGCATCAAAATCCGCTACATGCACAGCGACATCGACACGCTGGAGCGCATCGAAATCCTGCGTGACCTGCGCCTAGGCGCCTTTGACGTGCTGGTCGGCATCAACCTCCTACGCGAGGGGCTGGATATTCCCGAATGTGGCCTGGTCGCCATTCTGGATGCCGACAAAGAAGGCTTCCTGCGTTCTGAAACCTCGCTGGTGCAAACCATCGGCCGCGCCGCGCGCAACGCCGAAGGCCGCGTGATCATGTACGCCGACCGCATGACCGGCTCCATGGAACGCGCCATTGGCGAAACCAACCGCCGCCGCGCCAAACAGATCGCCTACAACGAAGAACACGGCATCACACCCGCCACGGTCAAAAAGAACGTCGAAGACGTGTTGGCCGGGCTCTATCAAGGCGACACAGACCAATCCCGCGTCACCGCCAAAATCGACAACCCGCTTGCGGGGGGCAATCTGGAAGCCGTGCTCAACGGGCTGCGTGAAGACATGCGCAAGGCCGCCGAGAACCTCGAATTCGAAGAAGCCGCCCGCCTGCGCGACGAGGTCAAACGTCTGGAGGCGGTGGACCTGGCCGTCGCCGACGACCCCATGGCGCGGCAATATGCGATCAAAGCTGCTGAGGAGAAAGCCACCAAGAGCAGAGGCCGCTCAACAGCAGGCCGCGCCGGTCAGCGTGGGGGGAACACCAGAAGCAAACGCAACCGCTAACCCGGCCCCGGACCTGATCCGGGGCCTCGTGCCAAGCGTGAAACAGTAGGGCCAGCGGCGGAACGGGGGCTGGCGCAAACAACGCCCCAGTTTGGCACTTTATGTCCGCCACATCTCTCCCGCCCTCTCCGGCGGTTGTAAGACTCGCAAAAGCGCCGGCCCATGGGGTCGGTCCGGCGCTGGCCCGGCGGCGCAAAGCGCCTTGTTCCGGGCCAAAGCAGCCTATTTCTTGGGTTTCTTCGGAGCTGGTGGTTTGGGCTTTGGTGGCGATTTATCGCTCCCAGATCTGTTCATTGCGGTACCCTGTGAGCTGCGATGTCCTCTTGTCGGAGGAGGCGCTGGTTTCTTCGCCATGACATTCCTATAATTGCAATTATGATCCCAGACACACCCTTGAGTATAGCCAAAGAAGCGCCGCGGCAATCCGAATTGATGATTGAAGACACCAATCACCTTGCGACTTCTGCCGATCAAAGGGCCATGGCTTTGGCAGGAACCCTCGCCGCTGTTTCATCACTTTTGGCCACTCTTGGTGGGAAAACGCCCGCTCCGCTTTTTGCATATCTTTCATGCGGCGGGTTTGTTGTCGCCAGTTTTATGTCAGCGGCATCTTGCATGCCTCGAAACTTTCACATTCGAGGTCATTGGTGGCGAGAGTGGAAAGGACACATTGAAGATAATGACCGCCTAATAGAAGCGATCACATCTCAAGCGGCGGAAAACGATAAACGGATAGACGACAACTACTCAGCACTGGAAAAGGCTGGAACTTCAACTCGTCGAGCCTTTGTGTTTGCCTTTTGGGTTTTCGCATTCTTTGGCGGGTCTCAAGCTAGTGCTATTTTTCTGGCTTTGAAACATTAGCTCGATGGCCGCGCCCGACCTCGGTAGGAAGCGAACGCGCCCTCCCGTGGAGGAGGTCGGGCGCGGCATGATGCTTCGCATCATGCGTTTGTGAAGCGCACCACCTCGACGCAGGCCAGTCCCAAGACTACCCTCCCCCCATGCGCGCGCTCTTGATACCTTTCCTCTTCCTCGCCTCCCCCGCCTCCGCTTGGGAAGCCACCACCTCGCCCATCTGCACCCTCTCCCATGAGACCGCAGAGGCCCACATCCACCTCACCTACGCCCCAAGCAAGGCGCTCTACACCCTCGCGATCGCGCAAAAATCTGCGCCATGGCAACCCACCCCATGGTTCGCTATGCGTTTCATCGGTCCAAACGAAATCATGATCTCAACGCCTGAGCACGCGCTGTCAAACAACAACCAGACGCTCAACGTGGCAGACAGCGGCTTTGGCAATGTGCTCGACGGGCTGCAATTCAACGCTACAGCGCTAGCCTTCACCGAAGCCCAAACCGTGACCATCCCGCTCGCCGGCGCTGCCCCAGAAGTGCAAAAGTTCCGCGCCTGCGCCGCCGCGCAACTCAGCTAGCCCCAGGCCTTATACCCTTCCGAGGCCGCATAATACGCGTTGAACCCAACCCGCTCGCGCACCTCTTCAAACGACATCAACCCGGACGTCTGCACCGTGTCCGCCTTCATCGCCGCCAGTGTCTCTACCATCTGCTGCATCACCGCTGACAACAGCGTCAGCGGATAGGCCGCCAGGTTGAACCCCATGTCCGCCAATTCCGCATGGGACAGGATCGGCGTGTCGCCCCCCTCCAGCATATTGGCCATCAACAGCCCCGGCGTTTCCTCACAAATCTGGAGCATCTCCTCTACGCTCTGCGGCGCCTTGATGAAGATGATGTCCGCCCCCAGCTCAAAGAACCGCTGCGCCCGCTCTATCGCCTCGCCCAGCCCATGCGCCTTACGCGCATCCGTGCGGGCCAGGATCAGCACGTCCTCTTCCTCCCGCGCATCCACCGCCGCCTTGATGCGATCAAACGCCACCTCGCGCTCCACCACCGCCTTGCCCAGCGTGTGACCACAGCGTTTGGGCGCCACCTGATCCTCTATCATCACCGCCGCCGCCCCAGCCCGCGCCAGTCCCTTCACGGTGCGGATCACGTTCATCGCATTGCCGTAGCCGGTGTCGCCATCGGCCACAAACGGCAGGCTGGTCGCCTCCGAAATGTTGCGCACATGATCCACCACCTCGCCATAGCTCATCAGCCCCAGATCCGGCATGCCAATGCGCGAGGCCGAGGCGGCAAAGCCCGACATGAACGTCATGTCAAACCCCGCCTGCTCGATCAGCTTGGCCGAGAGCGCATCATTACAACAGGGCGCCACCACCGGCTCTTTCTGCTCCAGTAGAGAGCGCAACCGCGCCGCCCGCAGGTTCCGCCCCTCATTGGGGGCAATCCGCACCGTGTTTTTCATCACATTCGCCCTCCTGCTTAGCGCGCCAATTCATAAGGGATGTAGAGCGCCAAATCAGGCCAGAACCACAACAGCACCGCCACCGCCAGCATGATCCCCGCAAACGGCAGCGCGCCTTTTGCGACCTCCTGCAACCGCGCATTGGCCACCGCCTGAATGACAAACAGGTTCATCCCCACAGGCGGCGTGATCAGCACAGTCTCAATCAGCACCACAAAGAAGATGCCAAACCAGATCGGATCAATCCCGATGTTGAGCACCGCTGGCAGCAGCACCGGCACCATAATGAGCAGCATCGACAGGCTCTCCAAAAAGAACCCCATGAACAACAGCACCAACCCCACCGCCAGAATGAACAAGCTTGGGTTGGAGATGTTCTCAGTCAAAAACGCGCTGATCGACTGCGGGATCAGGTAAAGCGTGATTGCATAGGAAAACACCTTGGCCCCCGCCACGATGATCAAAACCATCACCGACGTGCGCAAGGAGCCTTCCACCGCCTCCCGCAGCTTGGCAAAATCCATCCGCCCCATGGCGAAGGTAATGACCAAGGCAATCACAAAGCCCAGCCCGGCGCGCTATGCGTTAACGTGATCTAGAAATCAAAAATGTCGTCTAGGAAACTGCTCATCTTTTTCTTTTTCCGAGGCTTCCCGTCATATCGCCGCGCGTGCCCGTCGTCATATCCGCGACCGTCGTACCCGCGTTGCGGTGCGGGCTGCACGTTCTCGGAGGGCGGCGGGGGCGGTGGCGCAGCATAGGCACTCGCCCGCTCGATGATCTTATCCAGCTCCCCGCGATCCAGCCACACACCGCGACACGATGGGCAATAGTCAATCTCCACACCGTTACGGTCCGCAATTACCAGAGTTTCACCGTCCACCGGACACTTCATCAGTCACTCTCCTCTATAGTGCCCTACAGAGGTAAGTCACACGCGCAGGATTTCCAGAGGCTGCAAGGCCGCCGCTTCAACGTGCGCAGGATTTTGCGTCTTCCAAGGTTGCGGCGCTGAGCACGCAGTCGCGCATCTCCCGCCAGCCCGCCTCCATGCCTCTTGCAGTGTCAGCCGCCGAGTCCACCTTAAATCGCAAACGCACAGTCTGACCACGAAGCTCGTTGTATTGCTCGACCAAGTCGTTGTACCCCGATTGAAGCTCTTCATAGGAGTCTTCAAACTCATACCGCATGTCGTCGATATACGCCGAGCATTCATCCAGCTTGTCCGCGCATTCATCAACATACTTACTGCATGTGAGCCCCTGGGACCCACACTCGCTGCGATAGTCATCAATACAAACAGTGCCCGCCACGCACACAACCGCCCCTGGCTCCAGGCAGGCAGGTTCGGTGTTCCCTCGACAACTGAAATTCGCAGACGCCGGCCCAGCCCCCAGAACCAACAGCATCGCCAAAGTGTACTTCATCCTCATGCCCCTTAGAGTTATGGAAACCAACAAAGACCAAGCGCACTTACAAAATGCCTGACGCTCTGAAGGCCACTAAAGCCCAGGAGAGAGCCCCGGTCAAATTCTTCAAGCCCACCAATCACACTCAACCCGCACACAATAGTCGCGCCCCTTAATTCTGATAAAAATTATCAACTATTTGTTTTTAAACAATTTTCCTTGCAGCAGCCTGCGACTCGCGCTAAACAGGTTTCAATAGAGCGCGCCAGACCGGCCACTCACGTACGCAGCAAGCAATCCAGCAAGGCCCAGCAGTCGCCAGGTCCAGCAAGACAGCCAGCCACGAACGCAAGCAGTCACTGTCAAGCCAGCTACAAAAAACGGCGCCCAGGTTATCCTAGGCGCCATTTTTGTTTGCGCAGGCTCGAGGAAATTCTTGCTGGATTGGCGCCGCCCCCATAAACAACCAACCTCAGTTCAGGTGAGAGAGGACGGCCACGCGGCACAACTCCAGCGCGCGTAAGGTCGATACTGAATCTGCAACTGATCAGATGCTGCGCACGTCCTTAGGTACCTTCCCTGATCTCACTCCCGAGACACCATCCTGCGCCAAGCTAACGAATGTGAGCACAAAAACCGCACCTCCGCAAAACAGCCGCAATACCGACGTTATACCGATGTAAAAATCAAGGGGCGAACGCCCCCATTAACATTATTGCAGCAAAGCTTTTGAGGCTTCGACCGAGTCTGCGATCGGCCCAAAATACACAACTTCAACACTCGACCCACTGCGCATAACTTCTGCAGCTCGATCCGCCCCCGTCAAATAAAGCTGGATCGCTTGTGGCAAAGACGCCTCAGTTACGGCCTTAATACGTCCACCATTTACGCGTTCCCGTCCGCGATCTGGATCGGTATTCGCACGCACAAATGAATACAGCCCGCGATTTACTCGCGTGAGTGCAACTTCTGCTTCCCAATAGACGGAAGCTTTTGAAATCACACGCACAGTTTGACTATAGGTTTGACGAAGGCAATCAATACGGTAGACCATATCCACCTTGGCACATTCACTCACACCGAAGGTAAATATATCTACGGTCCGTTTGGTCTGCTGATCGGAGAAGCCTATATCATCATCTGCCATTACTGGCTGCGCCACCATCCCAGCCAGGGTTACCACCACTGCCTGCAACACTTTGACTATGCGCATCTTTAAGCCTTTCTCTGAATCTATCGTGTCACATGTACCGCGCATTTGGCATGGCGCACAACCTGCGCTGCGGTACTGCCCAACACAATATCTTGCATACCCGGTCGATGCGACGCGATCACGATGCAATCCACACCATGCGCTGCCCCCCACTTCACAATGGTCTTACCCGCATGCCCTTCTTCTACAACGCCTTTTATGTTCGGGAGCCCCCCTCCCATCGCCTCAAGACTGGCCACAATTGCCGTCTGCGCTTCGGCCTGGAAACCCTCTGGCACATAGTTGATTACATAGCTGGGCACATTTGCCATCACATGCAACAAAGTCACGCGCCCCTCTTCGCTGATCAGCCGCCGTGCCACGGCCACCGCTTCGCTAGGATCATGCGCTTCGTCAAAAGCCACTGGCACCAAAATATGTTGATACATTTCAAACTCCTATACCAACATAACAACAGCAGGAAGCCAATCAGAGGTCAATCGTAGGCTTTCATGACGTCATACATCACCGGCTCAAAACTACGGCACAGCTGATTAATTTTTCGGTTACGCTCTCGCATTTCTGCTGTGCACAGCATTGCCTGAAAGTCCTCCCTACGGCGCCATTGGGAGTAATTCGCAATACGCGTCTGCGCATCATTCACGTGCAAGCCAGCTGAAATAAAACCAGCCTGTTTGGAAATGAAGTTATCATAGGCGTCCGTCAATGCATCCAGCAGATCCTGACAGGTGCCTGGCGCCATTTCAAAGGTGGTAATGACGGTCTGGAGTTCCGCCTCCTCGGAAATCTTCGGCATAGGTGCCTCCTTGATTTTCCTTAGCTTAGTCCACGCCATGACAAATTGACTAATAGTTTTCCGTATTGAGCCTCGCTCAGCACCCCAACCCGCCGCGTAAAACACGCGCATGTGATTGCGCCAAAGACCAATTTCCTTCATATTGGTCATGGTTTTATGCCGGGTGAACCAGATGGCACAGCTCAAGCCACGTGACCCGGCACAAACAAATGAGGCAACAATGACCAGATTTCTCGCTGCGCCGCTTTTGGCGCTGATGCTGATACCGGCACTCCCGCAACCCGTTGACGCCAATACACTGAACCGGGCTTGCCTGCGCTCTGACCGCGACGGCGCAACACGACAGTTGTGTCGCTGCATTCAGAAAACCGCGAATAAAAGCCTATCCCGCGCGGATCAAAAACTCGCTGCCAGTTTCATCAAAGAACCCCATAAAGCACAAGAAATCCGGCAATCGGACCGGCGCAGCCATGAGATTTTCTGGAAGCGTTACAAAGAGTTCGAAACCAAGGTTGTGGCCAGCTGCAAACATCTGCGGTGACCGTCAAAGCTTGACACAATTCCCTTGACGCAATGGCCACCCGCTTTCACAAAAGTCGAAGAATGCGGAGGGACTTATGCTGAACAAAGGTGTCACACTGCGTGGCCTTGAGGTTTTTGAAGCCCTCGCCGAGCACGGCTCCGTTGCGCGGGCTTCCGAGATCACCGGCCTGTCCCAACCTGCCGTGTCTCAGCAAATTCGCAATCTGCAAACAGCCCTTGGCGCAGACCTTATAGACCACAGCAAACGCCCGATGCAGCTCACTGCTGCCGGACGCGCCTACCTGATCCGTGCACGCGAAGTACTCTCTCAATTGCGAATGGCGGAGTCTGAGCTGACTGTCATGGATCTGACCCATCTGACGCAGCTGTCGATGGGGATTATTGACGATTTTGACAACGATCTGACGCCGCGCTTGGTGACCAAACTTGCCGAGTCCATGACACGCTGTCGCTTCCGGCTCGTCACAGCGCCCAGCCATGAAATCATCAACGCCATTCGCGCTGGTGATTTACACATGGCCATCACCGCCGTGGCTCCAGAGTCCTTTGACTCTATGACAGAATTCCCGCTGGCTCGGGACCCGTTTATTTTGGTGACCCCTTCAGGGTACCTGCCAGCCTCCGGTAACAACACGCACAAACTGCAAGAGCTGCCGATGCTCCGATATGGCCAGGAGCAGCTCATTGGCCGCCAAATCGAGACGGCGCTGAGTCGCGCTCAGTTTGACGTGCCACACCGGTTTGAGATTGGCTCCAATCCGTCCTTGATGGCGATGGTGTCGCGCGGCATTGGCTGGGCGATCACCACGCCGCTGGGGTATTTACGTGCCGCACGGTTTCACGACCAAGTCGAGGCGCACCCGCTACCTTTCCCACAGTTCAGCCGGCAAATCTCCCTGCTTACCAGCGGCGACTGGGCAGACACGGTCCCACGCGATGTGGCACACACCATGCGCGGGCTCATTCAAACCCATATGGTGACCCCCGCCATAGAACGCTTCCCCTGGTTGGATGGCGCGTTTACAATCCTTGAGGCGGACATCTGACCCAGTTCTCAGGTTTCCAAAACTTCAACCTGCATCAATGCTCGCCTTTAACCCACGCGCACAGTCCTCGATCAAATCCAGTGCCCCGTCAAAATCCCGCGTATAATATGGGTCCGGCACCTCGGTCATGCCGCTGTCCGGCGCAAAGTCCGTAAACAGACGCACTTCGGTTGCGCTCCCCTCTGGCCGCAATGCTTCAATATTGGCGATGTTTTCGGCATCCATTCCAATGATCAGGTCAAACCGCTCAAAATCGCGCGCCACAAACTGTCGCGCCCGCAAATCCGAAAGATTGACATCCCGCGCCAGCGCCGCGGCTTGCATTGGGCCATAGGGCGGCTTGCCAACATGCCATCCCGCAGTGCCAGCACTGTCCGTTGTCACCTCCGGTGCCATGGCGCGAAACACACCTTCTGCCGATGGCGACCGACAGATGTTGCCCAAACATACAAACAGAACCCGCATGATACCTCTCCCTTGTGTTGCACCAGCAATCGCCGCAACTGGCATACAGGTCAAGCACTTGCCTCTCTCCAAGCCGCTTGCAACACTGTGCTGAACCAACATCAGGAGCGCCCATGTCACAATCGATTGTCATCCTCACCGGCGCCGGGATCAGCGCGGAGAGCGGCCTGGGCACCTTTCGAGATGAAGACGGTCTCTGGGCGCAGCACCGCATCGAGGACGTCGCCACTCCCGAAGGGTTCGCCCACAATCCCAAACTGGTGCACGATTTCTACAACGCCCGCCGCGTGCAATCCATGGAGGCTGAGCCCAATGCCGCCCATTTTGCGCTGGCAGAGTTAGAAGCCAAATTCCCTGGCACGGTCCTGATCGTGACCCAAAACGTGGACGGCTTGCACGAAAAAGCTGGCAGTCAAAACGTGCTGCATATGCACGGTACACTCCATGGCGCGCTGTGCCACGCCTGCGACCACCGCTGGCCTGCCCCAGCTACGATGGCGCCACATGATCTTTGCCCTGCTTGTGGTGCAGCCGCCACCCGCCCAGACGTGGTCTGGTTTGGCGAAATGCCCTACGAGATGGAACGCATCTCCAACGCTTTGGCACAAGCGGATGTATTTG
>Ga0189275_100454_pt1 | contig 15938 bp, 17 predicted proteins | sample N19A6minimetaG_FD_130329 | JGI IMG/M metagenome (GOLD analysis project Ga0189275, IMG submission 130329) | Marine microbial communities from the Costa Rica Dome - N19 A6 mini metaG | ecosystem: Environmental > Aquatic > Marine > Oceanic > Photic zone | place: Costa Rica: the Eastern Pacific...
CAGCAAGATCAAACACTTCCGGGCCATCGCAACGCGCTACGAAAAACACGCCGATAACTACCTTGCCCTCGTCAAACTCGCCGCTATCCAGATATGGCTCAGAAATTATGAGTCTGTGTCCTAACGGAGAACAACATTCCCCTTCGGATGCTGAACTCGTGAGCCGGGCGGCCGATGGCGACCGCCGGGCGTTCGACATGCTGATGACCCGGCATGCGGGCCGGGTCGTCCGTTTTGCCCGGGCGAACCTGGGATCGGCCAGCGAGGCCGATGATATCGCCCAGGAAAGCTTCGTCGCCCTGCATCGCAATCTTCACCGGTACGACCCGGCACGGGCTTTCGAGACCTGGCTGTTCGCCATTGTGCGCAACAAGATCCACGATCACCATCGCCGCCGGGCTGTGCTGCGCTGGGTCGGCGCGGAGACGGATTTCTCCGGTATGCCCTCCGCAGAGGCCGGACCGGAGCGTGTGACCGAAGATCGTGACGATTTGCGCCGTGTCAGTGCCCTGGTGGCAGAGCTGCCTGAGGGGTTGCGCACCCCCCTGCTCCTTTCTGCGATGGAAGGCATGAGCCTGGCCGGGATCGGAGCGCTGATGGGGCTGTCCGCGAAAGCAGTCGAAGTGCGGATCTACCGGGCCCGGAAGGCGCTGAAAGTGCAGTTCGGCGATGAGGGAGATGCTTCCCGCTGACGTAGTCCTTGTACTGCGCCAACCAGAACAAGGATCTGACATGACCCATTTCCAAGCATACACGACCATTGCGGCCATTCTGCTGGCTTCGTCCGCGGCACCGTCTTTCGCGCAGGAGCACAGCGGGCACGGTGAACACGGCGCGCATAATGAGGCGCCTCAGGTCACCATGGCGGAATGTCACGCGCTGCACGAGCAACATATGGGTGATGCCGAAACCCATGGCGCGGCCATGGCCGAAATGGATGAGGAAGCCCGCAACCGCATGCAGGCTTGTCACGCCATGATGCATGCTGACGACAGCATGGGCGCGCATGGGGAACAGCACATGCACGAAGCGCATGACCACGGCGCAGCGCATTCCGGTCATCACGGTACTGACGACGCGCCGCAAGCCGGCCGGTCCCACCACAACGGCTAGCACCAACCGGTGCATTCCAGACATATCGGGTTCCGGGCACTCCGGAACCCCTTTTCATGACCGGAGTATTGAAAGATGACCGCTTTGCTGCGCTGGACAATCCGTGTTCACAAATGGCTGGCGCTGGCTGTGGGAATACAGATCATTCTCTGGGTCACGGGCGGCGTGGTGATGAGCGTAATCCCGATAGAGCGGGTGCGCGGCGAGCATAATATCGCACCCGCTATCGACCGGCCGCTCGCCCTGGACGGGCTGATGCCGCTGGACGCCGCCATTCGCGCTGCGGACATCGGTGAAGACATCCGCTCGGTCACGCTGGAGACCTGGCTTGACCGGCCGGTCTACAGCCTTGTCCGGTTGGACGGCGGACGCGATCTCATAGATGCGCGGTCGGGTGAACGCCTCACACCGCTCGATCGCGATACCGCACAGGCTGTCGCCCTTCGCGATTATGCCGGTCCAGCGGACATCGGCCCGGTTGAGTATTTCGAGACGCCAACCTGGGAATACCGGCGGGCCGGGCCAGCCTGGCGGATCAGCTTCTCCGACGGTGAAGGCACGCGTCTTTATGTCGACCCGCAGACCGGCCTTGTTAGCGCCCGGCGCAATGATGCCTGGCGCTTCTACGACTTCTTCTGGATGCTCCACATCATGGACTACAAGGCGCGGGAAAACTTCAATAATCCCTTGGTGATCACGGCCGCTGCCCTTGCGCTCGTGACCGTGCTGGCGGGGCTCGTGCTTCTTGTCTTGCGCCTTCAGCGGCTGGTCCGCATGGAGCTCGCCCGCCGTCGGGCCGCCGTCTGACTGTCCCGGCTTTTCGTGCCTGTCTTTGCATGAGGGCGAGAGGGACCCGCTGCGTATTCCCATCAATCGAGATGGGGACGCCAATCTTTCGCGCCACAACAATCGCCGAGGCCTTTCAGGGCACCAGAAACCGGTTCACGCTCATCCGGCTGATATTGGCTGGCGCTGTACTGATCGAGCATGCCGTGATCGTGACGCAGGGGCCCGGGCAACCGCCGCCGCTCGCCCTTCACGGCTGGTCGCTCAGCTACGCAGCCGTGAATGGCTTTTTTATCGTGTCGGGATTTCTGATCGCCGGCAGTCTGGAGCGCCGCAAAGACGCCGTTTCCTTTGCGGTGGCCCGAGCCCTGCGTATCATGCCGGCACTTGTCGTGCTGTCGCTGGCCGCAGTCCTGGTGATCGGACCGCTCGTCACGACTGTATCGGCCGGCGAATACTGGTCGTCTCCGGCGACATGGCGGTTTCCGCTTCATGTCCTGGGCTTTCTCGATACCTCGCAGGGTCCGGCAGGCGTCTTTGCGGACAACCCCTGGAGCGGGGAGTTCTCGGCGCCCCTGTGGACGCTGCGCTACGAAGTCCTGGCCTATATCGGTGCCGGCGTTCTGGTGCTGTCGCCCCTGCCATGGACGCGCCGCACGGCGCTTGGCCTCTATCTGGCCACAACACTCGGGCATGCGGCTCTGACCGGGGCCGATCAGGATATCCCCGGCATGCTGACCGCGTCAGCGCGATTGTCGGCCCCCTTCGCGCTTGGCATGCTCATCCATGCCCTGCGTCGCCATTGGCCGGTGTCTCCGTGGCCCGCAATCGCTGCTGCGGGGGCTTGGTGGCTGGCCGGCGCGTCACCGCTGGCCGAGCCTTTCCTCAATCTGGCGTTGGCGACCGGTCTGTTCTGGATCGCCTTCGCGCGGCTCGGCTGCTTGCCAACCTGGCACCGGATGCCGGACTGGTCCTACGGTGTTTACATCTGGCACTATCCTGTAATGCAGGCCGTCCTAGTGATGAAACCCGGGGCAGGCGCGTTTGAAACAGGGCTCGCAGCACTCGTTGTCACGATGCCGATCGCCGCGGCGTCCTGGCATTTCGTCGAACGCCCCAGCCTGTTCCTGAAAGTCTCTGCGGCTCGGCTTTTCCACGCCACCCGGTCAACGTGATTGCCCTTGTGGGCATGCAACGCCGACTTTGAGATCGTTTCGTACTCTTGACGACGCCCATTGGCAGGTCTTGGCAAAAGCGGCGAAGTAAGCGTAAGGCGTATTGACAGCCCCTCTTTTTCGATTATATTGGTGATGAGGAGGACGACCTCCCCCCTTTTTGGGGATTAGCTTGACCAGGACGGCCTGGCCCAGATTTTTTGGGAGAGGCCAATGTCATGGTTTATGCTTGCTGCAGCTGGAGTGCTGGAGATCGTTTGGGCGATCGCGATGAAGCAGTCGCTTGGCTTTAGTCGGTTGACGCCTTCACTCATCAAGGTTTCTGCCATGTTGGCGAGCTTCTGGCTTCTTTCTGCTGCTATGAGGACTATTCCTCTAGGAACTGCTTATCCTATTTGGACAGGCATAGGGGCATTGGGGGCGTTTATTGTTGGGGTCATCTTTTTGGGTGAGACAATTAATATGACTAAGCTTGCAGCAGTATTGTTTATTGTTTTGGGATTGATTTTAATAAAACTCTCTAATTCTTGAACAAGAATGGCTTCGACGTGGCTGCCCGAACTAATTGTGTGGTTGATTGGTTAAGTATGATGAAAGATGCTGATCGCGTCGATTCACAACCGGTTCATAGGGACGCCTACTGGATAAAGATTTGTTCCATCGCGACCTTCAAGGTTTTGATGATAGTGGAGATATAATTCTCTTGAATCCGGTGACCGGCTACGGGCCTTATCATCAAGGGCATAGTAGCATTAGTTGAGTCTGTGCGCTTGGCGGACGCGAGGTAGCTTTGACGGCATTGCTGCGGACAGTATTGGCAGTCCTGACCATCCTGTCCTTTTCCGGAGAGGTGGTGGAAGCGGCTGTGCCGCAGCACGACCATCATTTCGGTCATGAAGATCTCGCCAGCGGCGGTTCGGGCGACAGCGGCCATCGTCACGCCCAGCATCCCGTTCACGCGTGCGGCGTCTGTCACCACGTCATTCCCGCTCACACCGGCGCGCCGGCGATAAATATCATTGCAGCGCGGCCGGCCTATTGCCTGGCTCACGAGCGCGGCGCCGGCCGGGCGCTTGCACCGCCACTCCAGCCTCCGATTGGCTGACAAGAACGTTCGAAACCTTCGTTCTTCTCAGACAAATCGGAAAAGCTGAATGTATTCAGACAAACTCTCCCGGCCAAACTGGCCGGTCAGAGGGCTTGCAGCTATCGCCTGCAGTGCTCTCCTCACGTCCGCGGCGCTGTCACAGCCGGCCCCGCAGGACACATCCCTCGAACTCTCAACCGTGCTGCAGCGCGCCGTCCAATCCCATCCGCGCCTGTCTGCAGTACAGGCTGAACTGGCCGCACGGCGCAGCGAGGCCCGCCAGGCCGGATTATGGGACAATCCGTCCTTGCAGGCCGAAATCGAGGATTTCGGCGGCGATCGGGGCAATATCGGCGACGGCGATCTGACGGTTTCCGTGCGCCAGACCGTCCCGCTGGGCGGCGACCGCCGCCACGCCCGCCACGCGGCCGAAGCCTGGGCCGATGTCGGGGCCGCGCAGCTGAATGCGGAGACGGCGGGCCTGCTCGGGGCAGCGGCCACAGCGTTTGTGGATGCGCGCGCTGCCCAGGAAACCGCACGGGTCAGGGCGGATCTTGTGGATCTCGCGGAAACCGCGGCCTCAGCGATCCGTCGGCGCGTCGAAGCCGGGCGGGCTTCGCCGATCGATCTCGACCGCGCCGACATTCTCGCCGCTACGGCGGAGATGAACGCGGCCTCGGCTGGTATGGAAGCCCGGCGTGCCGGTCTTGCACTGGCTGCGGTGTGGGACGGCACACCGGAGGGTGATGTGTCGCAGCCACCGGCGCTTTTGACGCGCCCGTATACCGACATGCAGACACCGGATGCCATGATGCTGCGCAATCCGGATCTTGTGGTGGCGCGCCAGATTTCCCGGGCGCGTGGCGAGGAGATTGTCCGCGAAAGGGCGGCTGCGATCCCGGATATTACCGTCGGTGCCGGGTTAAGGCGCTATGGCGGCGATCGTGAAACCGCGTATCTCGCCATGGTCGAGATGCCGATCCCCGTAATCGACCGCAATCAAGGGCGCATCGCGGCGGCTGCAGCACGAGAGACCGGCGCCCGGCTTGATGAGGCGGCGCTGCGCCGGCAATTGCTGGCGCGTCACGCGGCTGCCTTCCGCCGATGGCATGACGCGCAGCAGCGTCACGCGGCACTGAGCGAAAGCGTGCTGCCGGCCGCGCAGAACGCCTTCTCCCGCGCCAGCCTCGCCTATCGCGAGGGCGCCCTCCAGCTCCTCGACCTGCTGGACGTCCAGCGCACCTATTTCGACACACGCATCCAGGCGATCGAAGCCCGGGCGGAACTCGCCCGCGCGGCCATCGAACTGGACGTGCTCTTTGGCGCACCGCGCCTGAAGCAACTCGCCGGCATTGCCGGCGCGGAGGCCAATCCATGATATCGACACTCACCAGGACGCTCCTCGCCGGCACGGCGGCGCTGGCGTTGCTGTCCGCCTGTTCGGAACCGTCGGCGCAAGCGCCCGCCCGCGAAGCTCCTGCGGGCACGGAGACGCATGAGAGCACGGCCGAGACCGGTCGTGCGGGGGATAATCACGCCGATGGCGCCGGATACGTAGAACTGACCGACGGCGACATCGACGCGCTGGGCATAATGGTCGGCCGGGCCGATACCGGTCCGGTCGACGGCGAGGTGGAATTGCCCGCCGAGGTTCGTTTCGACCAGACGCGGTTGGCCCATGTCTCGCCGCGCGTATCGGGTATCGTTCATGCCGTTCATGTCACCGAGGGTGACACGGTCGAAACCGGCCAACTCCTCGCCGTGCTCGACAGTCGCGCCCTGGCCGACGCCAAGGCCGCATACCTGTCCGCCCTGGCCCGCCTTGATCTCGCCCAATCGCGTTTCGAGCGCGAGAGGCGGCTGTGGGAGCAGCAGATCTCGGCGGAGCAGGACTTCCTCGACGCCCGTCAGGCGCTGGAGGAATCCCGCATTGAGGTGCGCAGTGCCCGCCAGCAATTGGAGGCGCTGGGCGTTGACGAGGCGGCGCGCGACGCCCTTGTCTCGGGAGCCGATCAGCCCCTCACACGCTACGCCCTTGCGGCACCGATCTCCGGTACCGTCATCGAGCGCCATGCCGTGCTGGGCGAGGTGATCGAGGAAGGCGCCCAGCCGCCGGCCTTCATCATTGCCGATACGTCCACAGTCTGGGTCGATGCAGCCATCTACGGTGCCGATCTCGACCGGCTGCGGGCCGGAAGTCCCGTCCGGATCGATCCGGGCGACGGCGGCCCCGAAATCGTCAGCCAGATCGCCTTCGTCAGCCCGCAACTCGGCGAAAGCACACGCACGGGCCGGGCGCGGATCGTCATCGACAATGCCGGCGAACGCTTGCGTCCGGGCATGTTCGTCACGGTTCACGCCGAGGCGCTCGCCGCCCGGGCCAGCACCCGCGTCCCGGCGACCGCACTGCAGACGGTCGACGGCGCCGATCTCGTCTTTGTTCGCACCGATCACGGTTTCGAAGTTCGTCCGGTCCGGATCGGACGGCGCTCAGACCGTTTCGCGGAAATCCTCGCGGGGGTCGAGCCGGGCGAACGGATCGCGACCGCCGGCGCCTTCGCTCTCAAGTCCGAACTGCAAAAAGGGGAGTTCGAAGATGGACACGCCCACTGACAACACCTCCCCGCAAAACCAGGGGGCGGCCACGCGGCTCCTGCATCGCATCGCCGGCGGGCGCCTCCTGGCGGTGCTCGGCTTCGTCGCGGTCATTCTGGCGGGCGGAATCACCTTCCGGACCATGCCGGTTGACGCTTTCCCCGACGTCACGCCCGCCCTGGTGCAGGTCTTCACCGAGACCGAAGGCCTCGCCCCCGAAGAGGTGGAGCGCTATGTCACCTTCCCGGTCGAGACGGCGATGAATGGTCTGCCCCGGCTGACGGAAGTCCGCTCCACCTCGAATTTCGGCCTGTCGGTCGTGAATATCTATTTCGAGGACGGGACGGATATCTACTGGGCCCGCCAGCTCGTCGGCGAACGTCTCCGGCTGGCACGTGAGGACATACCCGACGGCTTCGGCGAGCCGGCCATGGGGCCGATCACCACCGGGCTCGGACAGATCCTCTTCTACTTCCTCGACAGCGCCGACGGCGCCATGAACGGCGTCGAACTGCGCACCATCCAGGACTGGCTGGTGAAGTTCGACCTGCAAACCGTGCGCGGCGTGACCGAGGTTCTCTCGCTGGGCGGTTTCGAACGGCAATACCAGATCGATGTGCGGCCGGAGGCGCTCCTGCGCTACGACCTCACCGTCGCGGACGTGGTGGCGGCCGTAGAGGCCAATAACGCCAATGCCGGGGCGCAGTTCCTGGTCGAGAACTCCGAGCAGTATACAGTGCGGGCCGTCGGCCTGGCCGAGGGCGAGCACGATCTGGGCGATATCGTCGTCAAGGTCGTCGATGGCGTGCCGGTGCGCGTTCGGGATATCGCCGGGATCGAAATCGGCGGCGCACCCCGCCAGGGCCTCGCCACGATGAACGGCCAGGGCGAGATCGTTGCCGGGCTGGTGCTCAAGCTGATCGGGGCGAATACCAATGAAGTGATCGGCCGCGTCCACGACCGGCTGGACCGCATCAACGAGACCCTGCCCGAGGGCGTCGAGGCGATACCCTATTACGACCAGTCCGAACTGGTCGGTGCCGCGGTCTCGACCATGACGACGGCGCTCTGGCAGGGCGCCCTGCTGGTTGCGATTATCCTGTTCGCCTTCCTGCGCGGCTGGCGGCCGAGTCTGATCGTGGTGGCGTCCATCCCCTTCTCGGTCGGGTTCGCGCTGATCGCGATGAGTCTGTTCGACGTTTCGGCCAATCTGATGTCGCTGGGCGGGATCGCCGTCGCCATCGGCATGATGGTCGACGGGGCGGTGGTCATGGTGGAGAACGCCAACCGGCGTCTGCGCGAGGCCGAAGCGGGTGCAGACCGGCGCACTGTCGTGGCGCAGGCCTGCGCCGAGGTGCTGCAGCCGCTGGTTTTCGCCATCCTCATCGTCGTGGTGGTTTTCCTGCCGATCCTCACGCTCGAAGGGGTGGAGGGAAAGACCTTCCGCCCGCTTGCCTTCGCCGTGGTCTTCGCCATGGCGGGTTCGCTGGTGTTTGCCGTGCTGCTGGCACCCGCGGCGGCCTTTTTGGGCCTGCGGCCGAAATCGACCCGGTCGGAGGGTGGCAGTCTCTATGCCCGCTGGTTCGGTCCGGCCGTCGGTTTCTTCGTGGCGCGGCGCTGGGCGGCGGTCCTGCTCGCCGGCGTCATGCTGGCGGCGGGCGCGCTGATCTTTCCGCGCCTGGGTTCGGAGTTCACACCGCGCATGAACGAGGGCGACCTGCTCATCCGCTTGACGATGGCGCCTTCCATCAGCCTGCCGGAGGCCCGCAACACGGTCACCCGGTTCGAGCAGACCCTGCTCGACGACTTCCCGGAGGTCGAGCGCGTGGTGACACGGGTCGGCCGCGGCGAAGTCGGCGCCCACGCCGATCCGGTCAACAGCGGCGAAGCCTTCGTCGCCTTGAGGCCGAGATCGGAATGGACGACGGCGCGCACGCAGGCGGAGCTCCTGGCCCGCATGAGCGAGCGCTTCGAGGACTTCCCCGGGGCCCGGTTCAACATCACCCAGCCGATCGCGGCCGCGACGGACGAGCTGCTCACCGGCACCAAGGCGGACCTCGCCATCAAGCTGTTCGGCGAGGACATGGCCGTGCTGGAAGGGCAAGCGGCGGAGATCGCCCGCGTGATCCGTGGCATCGACGGGTCGGCGGACGTCCAGACCGACCAAGTGACCGGAGCGCCGCAATTGCGCATCACGGTCGATCGCGATGCGATGAGCCGCTTCGGGCTCAACGTCGAGGACGTTCTGTCGGTCGTGCGCAGTGCAGTCGGCGGTGAAACAGCCGGGCAGGTCTTCGAGGGCATTCGGCGGTTCGATATCGTCGTGCGTTATCCCGAGGCCGATCGCGCCAATGCGGAGCGCATCGGCCGTATCGTCCTGAACGGGCCGGGCGGCGAACTGATCCCGTTGAGCCAGGTGGCGAACGTGGAACGGATCGAGGGACCGCGCCAGGTGACCCGCGAGAACGGGCGGCGCTTCATCACCATCCAGACCAATGTCCGCGGCCGCGACATCGGCTCCTTCGTGACCGAAGGGCAGCAGGCCGTTGCCGCTGGAGTTGACCTGCCGTCCGGCTATTACGTCGAATGGGGCGGTCAGTTCGAGCTGCAGCAGCAGGCCAATGCCCGCTTCGCCGTGGTCATCCCGGTCACGCTGGGCATCGTGATGCTGCTGCTCCTGTTCAGCTTCGGCCGCCTGAAAAGCGCCCTGCTGATCGTGGCCAACATCCCGCTCGCCCTGGTCGGCGGCATCGCGGCGCTCTGGCTGACGGGGCAGAACCTATCGGTGCCGGCCTCGGTCGGTTTCATCGCTCTGTTCGGCATCGCCCTGGGCAATGGCATGGTGCTGGTCTCCTTTCTCGACCGCTTTGCCAGGACCCGACAGGACGTCGATGTCTTCAGTATCGAGGCGGCCGTGATGCGGGCTCAGCCGGTGCTGATGACAGCGACCACGACCGGGCTCGGCCTGATGCCGCTGCTCTTTGCGAGCGGGATTGGATCGGAAGTGCAGCGTCCCCTCGCGGCCGTCGTCATCGGCGGGCTGGTGACATCCACCGTGTTGACGCTGCTGGTACTGCCGGCCGTCTACAAATGGTTTGCGCCGCGGCCGGTGCTGCCGGAACAGGAGGAGCAGGTCTAGCCGCGTGACTCGACGATGGGGCCCCGGATCGGTGAACCGGTCCGGGGCTATCGCTATCAATCCGGTCCCGCATCGACACCGGTATTGACTCTATAGTCGCTATAGGAATTAGGCCGTCCCGGGCTCATCAAGGAGCGGTCCCGTGCCACACGATCACGGCCACGAGCACATCGACCCGCGGTCCGGCGACCGCCGGGTTTCCATTGCCATCTGGGCCAACGGTTTGCTGACCGCCGCCCAGATTCTGGGCGGTATCCTGTCGGGCAGCCTCGCCCTGATCGCCGACGCGCTTCACAATTTCTCCGACATGGCGGCGCTGGCCATCGCGTATGCCGCGCGCAAGATCGCGCGGCGGCCTGCGGACAAGAGGATGACTTTCGGATACGGCCGAATCGAGATCGTCGCCGCGCTGATCAACTACACGACGCTGATCCTCATCGGCCTCTATCTCATATACGAGGGCGGCATGCGGCTGATCGATCCGCCGGAAGTCGCCGGCTGGACCGTGGTGATCCTCGGCGGCGTCGCACTCGCGATCGACACGCTGACGGCGCTTCTGACCTACTCGATGCAAAAGGGCAGCGTGAATATCCGGGCGCTCTTCCTGCACAATCTGTCGGACGCGTTCGCCTCGATCGCGGTTGTCGTCGGCGGCACGCTGATCCTCCTCTACGACATGCGCTGGGTCGACCCGGCCATCACCATCGGCATTGCGGCCTATCTCCTCTACCTGGCCTTCACCGAGATCGGCACCCCGATCCGTACGCTGATGCTCGGCAGCCCGCCCGATATCGACGGCGCCGCCGTCATCGAGACAATGCGCAACCGGGACGGCGTACAGGACGTTCACCACGTGCATCTCTGGCAGATGCAGGAACATGAAGCAGCGCTCGACTGTCACGTCGTCCTGACCGGCGCGGGCTGGGCGCGCCTTGAAGATATCAAGGCAGATCTCAAGGACGCGCTGCAAAGCCGCTTCGGTATCGCGCATTCGACCCTGGAGTTCGAACACGCCGATCGTGCCCACGAAAATGCCGGCCTTTACGGTCATCCCGAGCCGGCGGAAAAGGAGGACAACGATGTTCACTGAAACACTGACCGATCGTGACGATGTCATCGGCATCGTCTGCGAGGGAAAACTCTCGCAGGCCGACTTGAAGCGCATGCACGCATTGCTGCACGAGCGGCTGGAAACGGCCAACGGCAGCCCGGGCCTGCTGGTGGATCTCACCGGCTTCGAGGGCTATGAGGGACCTGCAGCAATGGCCGAAGACCTGAAGATGGACACGGCGCACCGCAACGACTTCCACCGCATCGCCGTCGTGGGGGAGCGCAGGTGGATGCAGTGGGGCACATCGCTCGCCGGCCTCCTCACACGCGCCGAGATGCGCTGGTTCGACGCCGCAGAGACGGCCGTGGCCGCCGACTGGGTCCGGCCGGGCTGAAGCGCGATCATGAACCCGAACCTCAAAACAGCCTGGGCCGCAGAAATGAGCCGGGCGCGCACCGCCTATGCGGCCCATGAGCACGCGCTGGCGGTCCACCATTTGGAGCGGGCACACATTCTGGGTCAGCGGTTTTTTCTCACCCACTGGTCCACACACTGGTGGATGCTGAAACTCGGTTTCCGTCGGTCCGACCGGCGGGAGATTCGCGGACAGATTGTGAGGCTCGCCGCCGTCATTCCGGGCTATATCTTCGGCTGGGTCCCGAAAGGCAATACCGGCGGCGCGGATGTTTCCGCCATCAAGCCGATGGCGATCCCGAAGGACCTCGAGCCGTTACTGCAGGACTATTCAGTGTCGCGCGATGTCATCGTACGGATCCTTATCCTCGGCCCTCTAACGGCGCTGGCCCTTTTCGTCCTGATCCGTTGAATCCGATGGGATCGGCGACAGAAGACGCAGGCTGCGACTGCGTCGCGGACAAAAGCGAAGGCAAACGCTACTCCGCTTTCGGGATGAAGCGGTCGATATTCTTCACCTAGTTGAGGCTTCACCTGGAAGCATGGCTTGGAGGAGGCGATGGGGGCGTCCCTGCTTTTTGCCCGTCACGCGCGCAAGTTCAATGGCAATATCCGGCGATCCGCTTGCCACGGCCCGACTACCGGGAGATTACTCGGGTCCAGCAGAGCGAACCCCTTCCGAGACAAACGATGCTCATGGCCCAATCACTGCCGGCCCTGCTTCAGAAGGGTGCCCCTGCCCCCGCTCCCGGCTACGGCGTACTAAACGCGTCGCAAGAAAGGCCGCAGCGTCGCCAGATTCGATGAACTCGAAGGCCTTCATTTTGGCGTCGAGGATGGTCGGATAGGATGCCCTGCCTCGGATGCCGTCGATGGCGAGCTGAAAGGTGCCATCGTCGGATGAGATCCGGACCTCGATACCCGCCCTAGTGATCGCCAGGGCATCGCTACCATCTGGCCTCCATCGGGGGCTGTCGACGAAGCGTTTGCGCTTTTCGCACTGGCTAATGCGGCGATCGTGGAATTCGCTAGAATCCGTCGTTCCCGTCAGCCTGTCGCAGCAGTCTGTGCCAACTGCCATGGCGCCCCATGTGGGATGTCCAATCGCGTAGACGTAGCGAATCTTGTTTCCGCAAAGCTCACAATTCCCGGAGATGTCCTCCAGATCGTCCGTACCGAGATGGCTCCATCCAGACTGCGGCATGATGAGCCCGTGCTCTCCGGCGTGGCAACCTTTACACAGAGTTTCGCACTCGCGGTAAGGATAATCCCAAGGCGCGCGGCCCGGCACATAAGCCTTGTGATGCACCTGCAGTACAGCGCCATCTTCGGGGCCGCGGGCACAGCGCACACACCGACCACCATCGAGCTTGATGACTTCCTGGCGGAAGAGGAGCCAGTTCGCATGCCTATATAGCTTCATCATCGTGCTTCCCGATCGGAGCGGGAAGCTACCCCGAGTCTCCAGCACAGGAAATCGAGCGCCTTATTGTCGGGGCGCCAGAACCCGATTGCGGCTCAGCATTTCGTATGTTCTCCGTCGATACCAGCTACTCGGCCTCCTCTTGGCTGAGTTCTGGTAATGTCGGCCAATCCAACTCGTCCAGCGCCATCTGAGGCATCTTTCCGTGGATGTCGAACGCAGCTTGGAGCCGCGTGCCCACCCATGAGCCGCCTTGTTCCGACATACGCCCTGCCTGCCCTTCGCTTTGACCTTTCGCGCAGTTATAATCACACGGTCTGGAGCAGCAATCATGGTCCGTTTCGTTCCGATCAACACCGCGCCGCGAGAGTTCACGCCCGGGCCGATTTTCCCCGAGGAGGCCGCCGCGGGGTTTCGCGCGGCGACGAAGCTGTTCACCCGGTGGGAATTGTCGGAGGCCCAAGCGGCGGCATTGCTCGACATGCCGAAGTCGACCTACCGTCGTTGGTGCAGTGCGGGCCCTGGCCGCATATCGCGTGATCGCGGCATGCGCTTGGGCATTCTGCTCGGCATCCACAAGGCCTCGCGCACCTTGTTTCGCGATCCCGCTCGCGGCGACGCCTGGATCAAGAAGCCTAATGACGCATTCGGAGGAAGGTCCGCGCTCGACCTCATGATGAACGGCTACATCACCGATCTGATGCGCGTGCGGAACTACCTGGACGCCGAGCGTGATGGCTAAGACGCTGTTCGTCTGCCTGAGAGATCCAAGTTGTGCATTGGCCTCTCGGGCACTGCAGGAGCGTCGCGCACCCAGGAGGTCCTATTTGGCCTTGTAGTATCGTCGCACTGCCTCGTGCCAGCTATTCGCAAACAATGGGAAGTACTTCGAGATCGAAGTCTCGAAGAATTGACCGATATGCTGGTCGAACAAGCTAGCAAGCAGCAGCAACGGCTCCGTCGACAATTCGCCGAGGTCTTTGCGATAGCGATTGATGAAATGGGTTCGCGATACGCCAGAGATCCCGCTCAGGCGATACTGGAAGAGGTTTGGATTTCGACACACTAGCGCGCCGATAATGTCGAGCGCGGTGTTGGGATCGTCGTCGCCGATTCCGAAATTATCGAGGCTCGTCGCGCCGGGGTAGAAAAAGATGCGGTGTTGACGATGCGACGGGTGAAACAGGTCAGCCACGACACCATTTCCCTCCGGCCGCTTGCGGGTTAGCAAAAATAGCATTCCAAAGAAAGCTTCTCGAGCCTCCGCCACGCCGGCAAAGCCGAGGTGCCGAGCGGTTGAGGCGGCCCGCCGATCATCTCCGAAGAGCGCGTTCATCCTGACTGCGTTCGGAGTGATGGTGCCCTTTCGCCGATCGAGATCCCTGCCCCGTCCGCCGGTGAGCCGCTCGATGGTGGTCCATATCTCGCCCGGAAATGGCGGAGTCAGGACATCCGGTTCCCACTCCGAGCCCCGGCGTTCGGATCCGATTGCGAGTAAGGAGGCGTTATGCTTCAGACATACCGTGGATAGCGGGAGTTGATGTTCTGGCCGCGCCACCGGAAGCGCTTTTGCGTTCGACATTTCCCAGAGCACACAGCGGGCAAATTCGCACTTCTTTCCTTGGAAAGGTCGTCGTCAGATATCCGTATTCGGCGCTGAGCCGTATCCATGGTGCATATCGGTCAAAAACCCTAAGTTCCCGCTCAAGCATTTCAAGTACAGCCATTGCGGCGACGCCCGTCAGTGCGGCCATCTCGCCCGCAGCGTCTGGGTTCTTCACGCTGCGCTTCCCATCGCCGTCCCAAGTGACTTCGAAACACGGCAGGGGCGTCACTTTTATTTTGGATTCCGGCCGGCGATCATCCACCCGCCGGGCCCACTCGGTAAGCCTCTGCCCGGGATGAGGCTGAAGCTCTCGAGCGCTGGCATAGCCCATGTCAGGAGACATATCCGCTCCGCCCAATTATTTCCTCGACGATTTCGGTCAATCGTCCGGGATCGCCCGATCGCTGTGCTTCGTAGGCGGCCTGAGACAGCGTAAAGGCGATATCCACCGTTCGTGGGCTGGGCCCCTTAAGAAGCGCGACGAATAACCGGCGCGGAAGCGATTTGGGTGTCTCGATCGGAAGCGAGGCGAGATAGCTGTAGACGAAACGCTCAAGATGTCTGTCGGATCGCCAATTGGGCAGCTTAAGAGCTCGGAATCTTTTCTCGAACTGTTCGTCGTAGGACATGATTCTCGAGATGTTCTGTGTGCCCGCAATAATCAGCGAGAGCCCGGTCTGGTTGCCCAGCCATTTCAGAAGGTTGAGACAGGCGAGCTTGTGATTGCGGGTGGCGGCATCAAGATTGTGAAACTCGTCGATGATGATGAGCCTTAGGCCGCTGCGGTCCGCTCCAGTGACGAACCGTCCGAGATTGGGTTTGTCCATAGGCCCCAGGCCGCCGGCTTCCGAGATCGCCGATAGGAGAGTTCCCTCAGATGGGTTCACCGGCATTTCGGTGATCGCAATCGTGCGTACCTGGCTCACGATCCCTTCTGCGAGATCGACTTTTGCATAGCGACGCACAAATTCTTCAAGCAACGCGGTTGTTCCGGCACCGGAATCGCCGACGACCATGAGGTTGTACGGGCGCCGTTTTAGCGCGCCAGTCTCGTAAATAAACCTCATTTCCTCCATGATCGCCGTGGCGGACGGATGTTCGACGAAACGGTCCGCGAAGAACTCTCTGAGAACTTCGTCGCTGGCCTTGAGCTCGAGATGTTGGAGATCAGTCATCGTCGATCATTCCCTCTCGGCGAAGCCTGATGGGCAACATGTCGGAAGCGTCGAACGTAACCTCGCTGTCCAGGCTCGCTTTTGACGAGTGCATCGCTGGAGAGGATGGGGCCGCCTCGCTGTAGTAGGCTTGTCGATCTCGCGAGCGTTTTGCCTTGCGCGTTAGCTCCTTTGCCCGCTGAACATGTTGATGTTCCTGCTCAATCAGTTTCGCGAGCTCTCGATCTGTGAGAGCGTTCAGGGGTTGGCGTTGACGTGCTCCCCTGAAATGTGACCGGTTTTTGGTAGAGTCCGACGCAAAGGAGTCGGACGACAATGAAACGAAGCAGGTTCAGCGAAGAGCAGATCATCGCGGTTTTGAAGGAACAGGAGGC
>Ga0189275_100455_pt1 | contig 15936 bp, 10 predicted proteins | sample N19A6minimetaG_FD_130329 | JGI IMG/M metagenome (GOLD analysis project Ga0189275, IMG submission 130329) | Marine microbial communities from the Costa Rica Dome - N19 A6 mini metaG | ecosystem: Environmental > Aquatic > Marine > Oceanic > Photic zone | place: Costa Rica: the Eastern Pacific...
ATCACCGTAATACGCCAGCGCTGCGCCAAGCTGCGCAGCCGCCAGAGGCGTGGCAAAGGCCTCGGTTTTCACATCCGCATAGTAACGCAGATCCCCCATGTTCGCTGCGCCTTCTCGAGCCAAGACCATTAACGCGTAAGCCAAGTCCTCGCCACCTTTGTCAAAGTCGGGCGCATAGTTCACGCGATTGCGCAGGTTGTTCATGGCCTGCTTGAAGGCCAAATCGGGCACCGCGTGCCCCTTCGCCTTTGCGCGAGACAGGAAGTCACTCACATAGGCGTCCAACCAGAAATCACCGGACTCGGGTTGCCAAAGACCAAATGCTCCGTTGCTGGACTGACGAGTGAGCACCAAGGCAATGGCATCGGCGATCCGTGAGTCAAGCGTCTGGCTTGTCGCCAATCCCAGCGCATCTGCCACGTCTTCGAAGTACAAGAGCGGCAGGGTTTGCGACGCGACTTGCTCAGTGCAGCCATACGGATAGCGATCCAAAGCCCTCATCAAACCCGGCGCGTCAAATCGTGCCAACGCTCCAGACGAGAGGACCGCCTCGGCTGTGCCTGGGCGCAAGTCCGCAAATAGATCAGAGCCTAACGTGAGGCTTTCGCCAGCCGCCAACACCACCTGACGGGTTTCACTTATCGCTGGGTCGTTGTCTCGAACCGGCAAGACCATCGATTTGGTGAGCAGCTTGCCGTCCGGTGTGGTCAGCGCGACGTCAATGCTGTGGTCGCCAACATCTTGCGCCACAAGCGGCAGAGACAACTTGGCTGAGCCAAGGTCGTCCAATGTCAAACCTGAAGGGACTGCACCCGCCTCCAGAGTCACACCGTCACTGGCCACGACATCCAAACCCATACGTCCAGATGGGCCTTGTGCATGCACAAACTCCAACAACAATCGGCTTTCGTCGCCCGGCGCAAGGAACCGCGGCAAGCTTGCGGTCACCACAACTGGATCGCGCACCAAAACCTCTTGCTCAGCCTGCCCTACTCCAGTTGCGGACCAGGCCACTGCCATTAAACGCACGGCGCCGTTAAAATCTGGAATGTCGAACTGCACCTGCGCCATGCCGTCGGCACCAACTTCGATGGGGCCTTGGAAATAGGCTACAAGCTCTTCGGTCGGCGGCGGTGAGTCAAAACTGGAGCCAGCATTTGCGTCACCGCCAGACCGTAACGCCCCCATGGAGCCGGTCATGCCATTGATCAGGCGGCCATAAAGGTCGCGAATTTCCATACCTAATCGACGCTGACCAAAGTAATGCTCCGACGGATCGGGGCTCTCAAAGCTGGTCAGGTTGAGGATTCCGACATCCACGGCTGCCAAAGTCACAAAAGCGGTTTCGCCCTCTGCTAAACCGTCAACTTTTAGTGACACACCCAGTGGTCCACGCGGCGCAATTTGCGCCGGGGCGATGAGGTCAACCGAGAGCTGCTTGGCGCCCGGATCCACCTTTGCGTAGCTGAGTCCCAACGCCCGCGCCGGGTTCTTGCCAGCTGGCACATCGGACGGCCGGATCACCGACGCCGTGACATAGGCGCCTGCTCCCCAATCATCCGTGACGTTCAGCGGGATCAGATTTTCACCTTCACTGACCTCCACAGCCTGCATCGAAATCAACCGGTTGGACATCACAGAGATAAGCGCCGTTCCTGCAAAACGCGGCACCAGACGCAGCTGCACCGTGTCGCCACTGCGGAACATGTCTTTGTCCAATGACAGCTCCAGCGTGTCAGGTGTTTCAGTCGCATCCACCGGCGCGTACCAGCCCGCGTAGAACTCAATGGCACTTGAGACAAAATTGCCACCGTCCTGTTCCACGACTATCTCGTAACGGCCCCAATCCACCTGCGCAGCGACTTCCACCACAGCTTCGTCCAAGATCGCAGATCCACTGGCCACAGCCGTACGGCGCGTGGTTGGTTCCCATTCCCAGCTGCCGCCCAATTGATACCACTGATAACGTGTTTCAACGCGATTGACAGTCCACTTAACGGGCATTTGCGTACGCGACAGGTCGGATGCCAAAGCAAGTAAATCAAACCGAGCCGTGCCGCCTTCTGGCACAACGTCCTCGTCAAAATGCGGCTTGACCCCAATCAACCCAGTTTGAGCTGCAACAGGATGAGACAAACGGCGCTCCACTGGACGGCCAGAGCCTTCGAGCACCCGCATTTTGATGACCGCAGACAGCGCACGCCCGGAGGCTTCTTGAGAAGGCAGCGGCAAGAAGATATCCGCACGGCCATCGGCATCCGTCGCATCGACATAGAAATACTCGGTTTGACCATAGAAAGGCTGGTCATATCGGCCAAAGCGATAGCCTTCATACCCTTCAATCTCGGATTGTGCCCGCAAGGTGAGCTGACCTTCGACACTCAAATCTGCCGCTGGTGCGCCAAACAGATAGCGTGCTTCGAGTTCAAGCGGGGCTGGGTCATCCTCTGTCAACGGCCCGCTTGGCGGTTTCATCTCAAAGTCGATGCGCTCCGGCAAGAAATCCTCGACCAACACCTTTGCCGTTGCCAAAGCTGGAGCCTCAAGGTCGGATTTGAACTCCATCGTCCAGCGGCCTCTTGGCACAGTCGTGCCAAGCGGTATGTCAAACACATGTCCACCGGCAACTCCCGCGGTGGACACCTCGCGGCTGTATTCCACACCATCCGGGCGGGTCAAAATTGCGGTCACTGGCAGAGACGGCAGAGCTTCAGCCACGGGTCCGCGAGCTAAAGCAGTCACATGGATGGTCTCGCCTGCGCGGTAGGCACCTCGGTCCGTTGCCACAAAAAGATCAATTGGCGGCGCCGCGGGACGGCCCTCAACACCTCGATCAGACAGATCGAAGGCAGGATCCGTAAGAGACAAAAACGTGAAGTCTTCTCCAGACTCAACCAACAACAGCGCAGGCGCTTGCGCCCCGGTGCCCCGTGTCAAACCCGCGTCAAACCGTGCATAACCCTCTGTATTGCTGGCAACCGTTCCCAAAACGCGATTGGCTCGAGAAATCAGCGACACCTTAGCCTGATCCATGGCTGAAGCATCCGACAAGCTGCGCACAAAGGCATGCAAACCATCAGTACCATTCAGACTGGTCAGACCAATATCTGACAGCAAGAACCACTGCGTTGCAGAGGTTTCATCGTACTTATCGGCACCCGGCAGATCAGCGGTCAGCGCATAGACACCAGCTGGCTGGCCTGCGACCAAATCCGCCACCGGGAGGCGGGTTGTCACGGTCTGGTTTAGTGTATTTTGAACTTCCCCGGTGCCGGTCCAGATGGTTTCTGCGACATCCCGAGCGAAGTCATCCACCTGCCAATAGCTCAATGGTTGCCCAAAGTAGCTGTCTTGAATGGCGCGAAGAATGTTGCGGTCATTCACGCGTTGCAACGTCAATTCCACCTTATCTAGGTTGACGGTCTCAATCGGAAGCCCCGCGTCTTGGCTGCGCGGCAATACATAGGCCCGCCCACCAAAGGCCACACTCGGACTGCGATCGCGGACATATGCATTGAGCGTGATATCTTTGATTAATGTTTCACCACTTTGCGCAGGCAAACCTTCCCGGAAAGTTACCTCAAGGCGCTGCCCATGCGTGAGGCCCTCAACGCAAATGCGGCGCTCTTCAACGCTCAGGGCCATTTGCGTATTCGGCAGTTTCACAAACGGCGCATAGTCCTGACCAACCTTGACCAAAGGTTCATTGAACTCGGCGCAGAAGCGCGGCTCTTCCAGGTCACTGTCCACAACGTGTTCAGACACACGGAACCCATATTTCCCAATGGCAGCGTCTAAACGCTGAGCCACATCGGTGCGTGGTTGCATCGCCTCCGCGAGGCGTAAACTACGCAGCATCGCTTTCCCCCGATCCTGCCCTTCCAGTTGGTCCGCCATCAAGATGAGTGCATTCACGCGTTCGGCGCGATCTTCCGCCCGTAGATAGGCGTTGATGCTGCCAAGGAAGGCGCGTTCTCGATAGGTGCGAGTTTCCAAAGACTTGTCACTTTTCAGATCGGCGTTCAGGCGCGCATACTCGTGCCACAAATCGCTACGGTCAGATTTGGCAAGGGCACCACCGGTCCAGCGCATGGCGCTCAGATTGTTGCCTTCAGCACGACGCTCTTGTGCCGCATCAAGCATTGCCTGAACGGTCCAGGGTCCACCAGCATGATAGCGTCCAATATTAGCAGCTAGATCTTTGGCTCGCTTGAAATCCGACTTTCTCAGAAACGTAAGATCTTCTGCGCGCCCGCCTGCCAAGAAGTGCGTGCCGCGGGGCGTTTCAAACACTTCCGCAGACAGCGCGCCTTCATAGGGCTGACGGTCACTTATCGCTGATTTTGGGAAACAGGCGTTGGACTTTTTATTGAAAGTGAAGGCCACACAATCCTGATTGGCCAAACAGGTCCGAATGCAGGCATCGTATGTTGTATCAAACAGGTTCTGCAAATCCGATCCGTAGAAATCCACGTCGCGGCTCACCACGATACGGCGGTCAGGAACCAAAGTATCTTCAGCATGCGCCAGCCCGGAACAAACAGTCAAAATTGCAGCCACAAAAATGCGAAACATTAGGCTTCTCCATCAATCAATGACGCAATGGTGCCATGGGGGCCACGGACTTGGCAACGATTAGAAAGCCAGCAAATGCACCCTATCCGATTAAGCAGATATTCATGGACATTTGAGAGAACGGCCAACAACGGATTGGACGATTTAGGGATCGGCGTATGTCGCTGGCACAAAAACTTGCGGACGAAAGACGGGCACGTTTGGCAGCCGAACGCTTGCTGGAGCTGAAAAAGCGCGAGCTTTATGCAGCCAACCGCAAGTTGGGCAAGCATGCTGCGCAACTCTCCAACGAAATCGTCGAAACACGCGCCGAATACCAAACTGTTGTCAAAGAAAATAAAAAAGTTCGCAGCGAACTTGAGACCGCCAAGGAACGTGCGGACAAAGCCGAACAAAGGCTGTGGCATTCCATCGCCACGATTCGAGACGGATTCGCCTTTTTTGATGCAAAAGGAAAAATGATCGCCGCCAACCCGGCGTATCTGGCCATTTTTGAGGGTGCCGACCACATCAAGCCCGGCATCAGCTACCAGGAAATCATGGAATTTGCAGCCCATGAAGGGCTGTTTGTGTTGGAAGACACCTCGCCTGATGACTGGTGCAACATGATGGAACAACGCTGGCACGATAATGAACCGGAGCCGGTGATTGTACGCCTCTGGAACGAAGAGTTTCTAAAGTTGATCGACCAACGTGATCAGGGAGAAGACCGAGCCAGCCTAGCCATGAACATCACTGAGTCTGTGCACAAGGAGGCAGAACTTCAGCGCGCACGTCAGGAGGCGGAGGCGGCCAGCCAAGCAAAGTCAGCCTTTTTGGCAAACATGAGTCATGAGCTGCGGACACCTATGAATGGAGTCGTGGGTATGGCCAGTCTTCTAATGGACACTGCATTGAGCGAAGAACAACGTCTTTTTGCCTCGACCATAAAGAACTCCGGCGAAGCTCTGCTCTCCATCATTAATGACGTACTAGACTACTCAAAACTAGGAGCCGAAAACGTAGGTTTGCGCAATGAACCGTTTGATCTAGAACGCTGCATCCATGAGGTCATGACACTGCATCAGGTTTCTGCCCGTGAAAAAGGGTTGGAGCTGTTGGTGGACTACGACTTGTTCCTGCCCACGCGATTTGTTGGCGATGTCGGACGGATGCGCCAAATTCTAACGCACCTTGTAGGAAATGGTGTCAAGTTCACCCACCAGGGGCACGTTCAGGTTCAGGTCGTCGGGGTGATCACCAACGACGGTTCCGAGGCTGTGATTCATGTCACCGTTCAAGACACCGGCATCGGTATCCCCGAAGAAAAGCTCGACCATGTGTTTGGCGAGTTCAATCAGGTCGACACAAGTCAAAATCGCGAATTCGAAGGTACTGGGCTTGGCCTGGCACTAACAAAACAATTGGTCGGCCTGATGTCTGGAGAAATCTGGGTGGATTCCGTTGTCGACGAAGGCACCTCTTTTGGCTTCCGTCTTTCCATGCCTATTGAGGAAGACTGTGAGCAACTTCCGATTCCGCTTCCGGACAATGTCCAACACGTGTTGGTCGCCTCCGACGTAGAGGTCAACAGCGACCTACTGCACAAGCAACTGGAACAGATGGGGGCGACAGTCACAATTTGCACCGAGCAATCGCAGGTGTTGCTGCTCGCGCCGCATGTAGACTTGATCCTTGCCGATCACACACCGACAGGCATCAACGTCCGCGAGTTGGGCGGCGAGTTACAAAACCTAGAAGTCGCCACGCCGATCCTTGCCTTAACCAGCGACTTAAAGGTTTTCGCCGGCATGGAAAAAGACTCGCTTGTGAAGGCGATTTTGCAAAAACCAGGCTCTCGCGCGGAATTGAATCTCGGGATCGCCAAGACGGCCAGCGCCAGCCCTTCACGCCGCATTCAACCAGGAAAACGGCGCATGCGTGTACTGTCTGCGGAAGACAACAAGACAAATCGATTGGTGCTCGAAAAACTGCTCAAACCGCTCAACATCGAATTGGATTTTGCCCATGACGGTGTGGAAGCCGTCGATAAATACATCGCGAATGTTCCGGACCTTGTGTTCATGGACATCTCTATGCCGCGCATGGATGGCACCGAAGCGACACAAAAAATTAGGGCGCTTGAAGAGACCAGCAATCGCCGCGTCCCAATTGTTGCTCTAACGGCTCTGGCTAATAACGGGGATGAAGCCCACATTCTGTCGCATGGTTTGGATATGTACCTGACCAAGCCCCTGCGCAAAAAGGAAATATTCAAAGTTATCGCCGAAGCTTACACGGGCGAAACAGTTGATCCGTTCCCAGACTCAGAAGAACTCCCGCTTCAAGCCTCTGGGTAATCTCGCAAAAACACCCAACTGTCTCCGTCCGACATCGTTGGTTGATATCGATAGCCGCCATAGTCAAAGTCCTTCAAACCCTCCACATCCGTCAAACGGTTGTGAATAATGAAGCGCGCCATACTGCCACGCGCTTTTTTGGCAAAGAACGAGACAATTTTGGCCTCGCCGTTGCGCTCTTCCTTAAACACCGGCGTGATAACACGCAGCTTCAGCGCCTTCAGGTCTACGGCTCCGAAGTATTCCTGGCTTGCGCAGTTGACCAATGTATCAGCGTTCAGCTCCTCCGCATGCGCCCGCAGCGCTTTAGCCGGAGCTTCGCGCCAATACTCGTAAAGGGATTTGCCGCGCCGCGTTTTTAATCGGCTACCCATTTCCAACCGATAAGGCTGCATCGCATCCAGAGGACGCAGAATCCCATAAAGGCCAGACAAAATCCGCAGATGATCTTGCGCCCAGGTCATCTCGTCGGCATCAAGACTGGCTGCATCTAGCCCAACATAGGTGTCACCCGCAAAGGCATGTACGGCAGGGCGCGTAAGGTCAGGAGACGGTGCGGCCTCAAAGGCTTTAAAACGATCGCGGTTGAGCTTCGCCAGATCCGGACTCAGATCCATAAGTTTGCGTAAATCGGCAAGCGTAAGGTTACGTGCCGTTTTCGCCAAACGCACGGCATCTTCCTGAAACGCAGGCTTCGTCATCGGGCCCTCAACCGGGTCCCAATTCAGACGTTTGGCAGGCGAAATCACAACGAGCATTTGGCAATCCTTCTGTTTGAAGTCTATCTAGTTGGCGTCACTGAGAATTTCCAGAAAAGCATCCCCAAAACGTTCAGCGCGGCGATCCCCTAGCAGGCGCTCCATCGCTTGGGCATCGCGAGGTTTGGTGCTGGCAACTTTTGCCAACATCCCAGCGGAACAACTCATCGGTTTGTCGATGCCATCCGGACCACGGAGCAGATTGGATTGCGCCTCTAGCAATTGGTCGTAGAGGTCCGCATCCTGCCGACCGGCAATCTTACGGCGACTTGGGTGCATTTGCTCTGCTTCACCATTGATCACTGCCAAAAACGCGTCACCGTAATTGGTAAGCTTCTTGGCGCCGACACCATTCACACGCGCCATGTCATCAAGATTAGCAGGGCGTGCCTCGGCCATCTCAGCGAGCGTGCGATCCGGGAAAATCACATAGGCGGGCACCTTGGCTGCCTCCGCTAAGGCGCGGCGCTTGGCTTTCAACGCAGACATCAACGGTGCATTTTCTTCGCTGACCAGCGTTTTGGCGGCCGGACGGCGTGAGGTTGTGCGGATGGTATCACGGCGTAGCTTGACGGTTTCTTCGTCGCGCAAAACTGGCCGCGCTCGTTCGGTCATCATAAGCGCGCCATGGCGTTCCGGGTTGGGACGCACCAAATCGTGCCCCATCATCTGACGGAACACGGCCTGCCATTGGCGTTTGTCATATTCCTTGCCAACGCCATATGTTGGTAGCACATCATGTCCCCGCTCGCGCACCTTGTCGGTCTCATTGCCAAGCAGGATGTCGATCAAGTAACCAGTGCCAAACCATTCTCCAGTACGTAGAATGGCAGACAGAGCCTTGCGCACGGCTTCTGTGCCATCAAAGACCTCAGGCGGCGTGTCACAAAGGTCGCATTTCCCACAGGTGACCTCAGTTTCTCCAAAGTATTGCAAGAGATTGACCCGTCGACATTCCAAAGCCTCCGCCAGACCAAGCAACGCGTTGAGACGCGCGTGGTCCGCTGTGCGGCGTTCAGGCGGAGCAAGTCCTTCGTCAATTTGTGAGCGGCGCAGGCGGATGTCGTCTGGACCAAACAAAGTGAGGGTTTCCGCCGGCGCGCCATCTCGTCCCGCGCGGCCAATCTCCTGGTAATAGGCCTCAATCGACTTAGGCAAATCCGCATGAGCCACCCAACGAATGTCGGGTTTGTCCACTCCCATGCCGAAGGCCACGGTTGCGACAACGATCAACCCGTCTTCGCGCTGAAAGCGCACTTCCGTGTCGCGACGTTCCTGCGGATCCATGCCGCCGTGATAATGCAGCGCCAAGTGACCTTCGTCTCTCAGCGCTTTGGCGAGGGACTCCGTCTTGGCCCGGGTGCCGCAATAGACAATGCCGGACTGCCCTTTTCGGGCGGCGGCGAACTGCAAAATCTGCTTTCGGGGATTGACCTTAGCGGCAAAGGCCAGATGCAGGTTCGGTCGATCAAAACCGTGCAGAAAAGTCTCTGGAACAACACCGGAAAACAAGCGCTCAACAATCTCGTCGCGTGTCTCTGCATCTGCCGTAGCTGTGAAGGCGGCAATTGGCACGTCCAAAGCACGCTGCAGTTCCCCAATTCGCAGGTAATCAGGACGAAAATCATGCCCCCATTGGCTCACGCAATGTGCCTCATCAACCGCGATCAAGCCAACGCCGATTTGACGCAACATTCCGAGCGCAGCGCCCGAGGCCAGCCGTTCTGGAGCGATGTACAACAGCTTGAGACATCCGGCGTCGATGGCGTCCCACACCTGTGCGGTTTCTTCTTCGGTATTGCCAGACGTGAGCGCGCCCGCTTCCACCCCTGCCTCACGCAACGCACGCACCTGATCTCGCATCAACGCGATCAGCGGCGAGATCACAACTGTCACACCACCACGGATGAGTGCAGGCAATTGATAACAGAGGGATTTACCGCCTCCAGTTGGCATGATCGCCAACACATTGTCACCACGTGTGACAGCTTCCACGATATCTTCTTGTCCCGGGCGGAAGGCGTCAAAGCCAAAAACATCGCTCAGAACCGTGGTTGCGGCCTGCATTTTTCACCTTTTATTGGGACAACCTGCGTTTCGCGCGACTGTCCCATAGGCGGGCGGGAGCCTCAAGCCCGAAGGCGCAGATTATCCAAGAAGAACCGCCGGAAGAATGTAATCGCGCAGGGAAATGATGATCACAAAAACAACCAATGGAGCAAGATCCAGCGGACGTGTGTCCGGCATTACACGGCGCACCGGCTCATAAATTGGCTCCAAAAGACGATTCAGCCCGGTCCAGATTTGCGCCACAAGTGGCTGACGTAAGTTTAGGACCTGGAAATTGATCAACCAGCTCATGATGATATGTGCCAGCATGAAGAAGAAGGCGATATCCAAGATCAGCTTCAGTGGGCCGTAAATTGCCATCATGAGGGGCTCCTTTGCTCCGATTGGGGCACAGTTAAGCACCGTTGCGTCAAAGCACAAGTCTGCGCTGGAATCTCGGTTGACGATGTGTTGCGGAAGGCATTGAAGGGCAGGCAAAGGAGAGCCCCATGTATCCCATCATGCGTATGGTCAAAGAGCTGATCAAATTTCGCAACGCGTCCACGCTGCCGTTGACCGGCACCCATGTGTCCGCGCATCGCTGCTGGCCGTCTGACATTGACCTGTGGATGGAGCTGAACAACGGGCGCACACTGACCCTTTTTGATTTGGGCCGCATACCGCTCGCACAGCGCATTGGCTTGGTCAGCGTGTTGCGTCGCGAAAAATGGAGTATGACCATGGCGGGCGCCACCGTGCGATATCGCCGCCGTATTCGCACATTCGAGAAGATTGAGATGCGAAGCCGGGCGGTGTTTTGGGATGCACGCTTCATCTATCTGGAGCAATCCATGTGGAAGCAAAACGGCGAATGCGCCAACCATGCACTTTACCGAGCAGCTGTGACCGACAAGAATGGAATTGTGACGCCGGATCGGGTGATGGAGGCTATGGGACTAAAAGAACAGTCCCCAGATGCGCCGGAGTGGGTAACCAACTGGATTGCCGCAGAAACCACCAGACCGTGGCCCCCGATGCAGGATTAACTTGCTATGGTTGTGACATCCCGTCTAAGTGTAGATGAAAGTCCGGGGGGATGCGGATGTCAGAAGTTTCAGCGCGCAAGCGCATTTGGGGTTGGTTCTTTTTTGACTGGGCAAGCCAGCCATACAATACCCTCCTCATCACCTTTATTTTTGCGCCATACATCAAAGACTTGATGGGTGACGGCGCCGAGGCTCAAGCGGCCTGGGGTTTTGGCGTCGCGGCGGCTGGCATTGTTATTGCCATCCTCGCCCCAGTGCTGGGCGCCATGGCGGACAATTCAGGTAACCGACTGCGCTGGATTTGGTTATTTTCGGCTATGTATGTGGTGGGCTCTTTTGGCCTGTGGTTTGCCGCACCCGACAGCTTTAATTTGCATACCACCCTCCTGCTATTTGCCATTGGCATGATTGGTATGGAGTTCGCCACGATCTTCACCAATTCGATGCTACCGGAACTTGGCACCACAGAAGAGGTGGGGCGTATCTCCGGCAACGGTTGGGCCTTCGGCTATGTAGGTGGTTTGTTTGCACTTGTTCTGATGTTGGCGCTGTTTGCCGAGGATGCGCAAAGCGGCAAAACCATGATTGGGCTGGACCCGGCCTTTGGTCTGGACGCGAGCCAGCGGGAAGGCACACGGTTTGTCGGCCCGCTGACCGCGCTTTGGTATGCGGTGTTTATGATCCCGTTCTTTCTTTGGGTACGGGATCCGAAGCCGGTCAAACCTTCAAAAGGGGCTACTGCAGGCGCTCTCAAAGAAGTTTGGGTCACCATTCAAAACCTGCCGCAGACGCCTTCTTTGTTTGCCTATCTTGGCAGCTCCATGTTCTACCGAGACGCATTGAATGGGATGTATACCTTTGGCGGAATTTATGCGGCTGGCGTGTTGAATTGGTCTGTGGTCGACGTGGGCATCTTTGGTATTTTGGCGATCATATCCGGTGCAATCTTTGCTTGGATTGGAGGACGGGCCGATGAAAAGCTTGGTCCAAAGCCGGTCATCACCTTCTGCATCTTGGTGCTTTGTGGCGTAGCCATTGCGATTGTCTTCGTCTCGCGCGAAAAGGTCTTCGGTATTGCGGTTGAAGAATCCTCCAATCTGCCGGACGTGGCGTTCTACGTATTGGGCGCGCTGATAGGTGCGGCCGGAGGTGTAATTCAATCTGCCAGCCGTTCCATGATGGTGCGCCAGGCGTTGCCTGGCAAAACTGCGGAATCGTTTGGGCTCTATGCCTTGGCTGGTAAAGCGACCTCTTTCATTGCGCCTTTCTTGATCGGTGTGGTGACGCTCTGGTCTGGTAGCCAGCAGATTGGCGTGACACCGCTGATCGCACTTTTCCTCTTGGGCCTGATCCTGCTACGCTTGGTCAACCCAAAGGGAGACAGCGACACATGGGCTACCGCTTCTTAACTGTACTGGCCCTGATCGGACTTACTGCGTGCAAGAATGAAGCGCCGGAGCGCACGGTTGCGGTGTCGACCCAGCAGCAGGTGCCGGTGAGCATGCAAGGTGTTCAGGCAAAGCAACTATTTGGCGCCAAACCCGAAGCCTCCCAACAAAGCAGCGCACCGTTTGGGGGCTATTCCAAAGGCTGCCTGGCCGGTGGGGCAATGCTGCCGGAAACAGGCCCGACCTGGCAGGCCATGCGTCTGTCGCGCAATCGAAATTGGGGCCATCCCGAAGTCATTGATTACATCAAAGACCTGTCCGCTAAAGCGGCAAAGCAGCCCGGCTGGAACGGGCTCTATATTGGCGACATCAGCCAACCGCGTGGCGGCCCAATGTTGACGGGGCACCGCTCCCATCAACTAGGGCTCGATGTTGATATTTGGATGTTGCCTGCAAACCGGCTCAACTTGACTGCAGCCGAGCGCGAAAGCATTTCGTCCATTTCCATGCGCCGCGACAGGGGCGCCTACGTCAACAGTAGTTGGACCAAGCAACATCACGAAATTCTGAAAGCGGCTGCAAGCGATCCTCGGGTGGCGCGAATTTTTGTATTTCCAGGCGCCAAAGTGGAAATGTGTGACGACGAGGAAGGCGACCGCGCTTGGCTGCGTAAAATCCGGCCTTGGTGGGGGCACCACTATCATTTCCATGTGAGGCTGAATTGCCCAGCTGGTACGACTGGCTGTGTCAACCAAGACCCGCCCCCTAAGGGCGACGGGTGTGATGATGCGCGGCAGTGGGTGCAGGATATTCTCTTTCCACCCCCACCAGGCCCTAATGCGCCAACGTCGAAACCACGCCGTGAACTTCAAATGACGGACCTTCCACAGCAATGCGTCGCAGTTTTGCAATCGCCGTAGCGGCGTGTGTGCTCAGTTCTGTAGTGTTGGCGGGACGTGGCCTAAGCGGCGGCACGTCTGGCGATCTAGCTGAGCATATTTCAACTTATACTTGGCGCTTGCACGACGGTTGGTTTGGCGGTTTCTCGGGCATAGAACTGTCTGAAGACGGGCGCCAAATGGTAGCGATCTCGGATCGTGGGATGTTTGTGACTGGTACGCTGCAACGTGAGAAAGGTGCGGTTTCTGACGTTGAAAACGTCGAGGCATTTCGCGTGCTGGACACCAAAGGCACCTTCCCCAAAAAGACGGGAATGCGCGACAGCGAAGGGTTGGTTTTACAAAAGAATGGCAAGCTAGTGGTCTCCTTTGAGGGCAATCATAGGCTGAACCGATTTGCACAACCGGGAGCCAAAGCACAAGGCATGGCCTGGCGTAAAGAGTTCAACAAGATGAAGTTGAACGGCGGGTTTGAAGCCTTGGCGATCGACAATGCGGGAAAGATCTTTGCGGTTCCCGAGCAGCCGGTTGGCGATGACAGCGTGGCGCAGGTCTTCATGTTGAAAAAAGGCCAATGGGAAAAGGCTTTTACCTTGCCACGTGCGAAACAGTTTCAGCCTGTGGGCGCAGATTTCGGGCCGGACGGGCGGCTGTACCTTCTGGAACGCGGTTTTAACGGTCTAGGCTTTCGCGTGCGCGTACGGAGCTTTTCCGTTGCGAAAACTGGTGCGAGTGACGAAAAGCTGTTGTTGCGCAAAGGCATAGGCATTCACGACAACCTCGAAGGGCTTGCAGTTTGGCGCGATGAGTCCGAGCGTGTTCGGCTCACAATGATATCGGATGACAACTTCCGTTTGATCCAGCGCACCGAGATCGTGGAATATGTGATTCCGCAATAATGCTTGATTTACTGGGTTCTGCGCTGTAAAGGCTCTCCGTCCCGCGACGGTCGCGGGGCCAAGTCGCCGCTACCTTGTCAAAACGGGCTCAGACAAATGAAAACGACCTATCTTCCTGGCATCATTGCCATGGCTGCTATTGTTGTAGCCTCCAATATTCTTGTGCAATTCCTCTTTGGTCAGTGGCTGACCTGGGGGGCGTTCACCTATCCTCTCGCCTTTCTTGTAACCGACGTGATGAACCGCGTGTATGGCGCTCCTGCCGCGCGTAAAGTGGTTTTTGTTGGTTTCATCGTCGGTGTGATCTGCTCCTTTATTGGTACCAAGATTATGCTCGAAGGCGACGGTTTCACCTATCCTGCCGTAACTTTGCGTATTGCGATCGGCTCCGGCCTCGCATTCGTGACTGCACAACTGCTTGATGTGGCGATCTTTGATCGGCTGCGTGAGGGCGCCTGGTGGCGCGCACCATTGGCTTCGACGTTGATCGGCTCCTCTGTGGATACCGCTATCTTCTTCACCGTTGCTTTCAGCGGCGCACTCTCCTTTATCGAGCCAAGCAACGACGTCAGCTGGGCAGGAGAAATGCTGCCTCTGTTGGGCGCTGGCCCTGTGGTACCACTTTGGGTGAGCCTGGGCTTTGCCGATTGGTGCGTAAAACTTACGCTCGCGCTGCTCGCTCTTGTGCCATTCCGCATTATCGTGGGGTCTTTGACAGCACCCACCACATGATTTTGTTTGACATATCTCCAACCTGTGGCAGGCTGGAGATACGCGAAATCATCTGAAAGGAGGTGCCCATTGTCTAGAGAAGCTATGGAGAACGAGGTCGGAACAGTTTGGGGAGAACGCAGCTGAGGCAGCCCTTGGCTGACGTAATATCCGAATTGGTGTGATCCTAACCGGCGCACCTCCAATCATCTCGAAGGGCTGTTTCCAACGCGGGAAGCAGCCCTTTTTGCTGCCAAAGTAACCTCTAAACGTCGCTCAAATGCCACGTCGGTATTGTGTCGGTATGACGTCGGTATTGCGGAGGTGCGAATTTCCAGCGCATACAATCCTGTAATTCTTAACAAACCGGCCGCGCAACGCGGAAAGGCCCATGCTGCGGATCAGCGATGAGATCACAATTGAGGATTGGGAGCTGACCGAGCAGTTCATGCGTGCCAGCGGGCCTGGTGGTCAGAATGTGAACAAGGTCGCCACCGCCGTGGAACTGCGGTTTGAGGCAGAGCGGTCCCCTGCCCTTTCCGCCCCCGTGAAAGCCCGCCTCAAGCGATTGGCCGGGCGGCGCTGGACTAAAGATGGTGCGGTTATCATTCAGTGTGATGAAACCCGGAGCCAAGCCCGCAATCGTGATATCGCGCGAGACCGATTGGCAGAGTTGATCCGCAAAGCTTTGGTGGCGCCAAAACGACGGATAAAGACCAAGCCGACCTATGGCAGTCAACAACGTCGCCTTAAGGCCAAGAAAGAACGTGGCGAAGTGAAATCCATGCGGGGGAAAGTCTCTCGCGAAGATTGATTGGTGGTTGCAGCCTGTCTGCTTAGGACGCAGTAATGCGCGGGAGCAAACTAAGGGAGCATGCCATGTCGGACGTATTGGCGCGGCGCAAACGGCTTTTGGGGCCACATGTCACCACATTCTACAAAGAGCCGGTGCATCTGGCACGAGGTGAGGATGTGTGGCTTTGGGATACCGACGGCCGCAAATATCTGGATTGTTACAACAACGTGCCGCATGTCGGGCATTGCCACCCGCGCGTGGTCGAGGCGATTGCAAAACAAGCCGCCACGCTGAACACCCATACGCGGTATGTGCATGACGGAATCCTGGAATATGGAGAGGCGCTGACCGCGAAGTTTGACCATGATCTAACCAGCATGGTGATGGTCTGTTCCGGCTCTGAAGCCAACGACGTTGCGCTGCGTATGGCGCAGGCTGTGACCGGCAAGACGGGGCTAATTACCACCGACAATACC
>Ga0189275_100458_pt1 | contig 15899 bp, 12 predicted proteins | sample N19A6minimetaG_FD_130329 | JGI IMG/M metagenome (GOLD analysis project Ga0189275, IMG submission 130329) | Marine microbial communities from the Costa Rica Dome - N19 A6 mini metaG | ecosystem: Environmental > Aquatic > Marine > Oceanic > Photic zone | place: Costa Rica: the Eastern Pacific...
CGGGCCAGAAGAACATCGGCATCGCGGCATAGGCCATCGCGTGGGCCTTGCCCATGAAACCGCCGCCGATCATGGCAATGTTGAGTGTCTTGGTCATGGCTTATCTCCAGGATGCGGGACTCCGGGGCGGTCGCGCGAAGGGCGCCGCCGGACCGCGAGGTTCGAAGGTAGGGATGGTACGGGCCCATGACCTTTGCGGGTCACCGGCCCGGCCGGGGACGACTTAATTCATGCTCTTCTGGATGTTGCGGGTGGCATCCGAGCGATACACGGTCTGCCAGGCATCCAGCAGGTTGCCCTTTTCGACCGGCAGTGCAGGCAAGGCGACAAAGGCGGGCGCGTCCTTGCCCAGAAGGGCATAGCCCGCCAGCGTGGCCTCGGCGACGCCCTGGTCGAAAGGACGCTGCGCGCCCAGACCCTTGACGAAGCCGCCCTGCGCCATGTTGATGGCAACGTTCTCGCCCAGGTCGATGGTGGTGATGATCAGGTCATCGCGTCCCGCGACGCGGGCAGCGGAAATCACGCCCTCGGCAGGTACGTCCCAGACCGCCCAGATCCCGTCGAGATCGCGGTTCGAGGTCAGCATGGCGCTGGCGACCTTCTCGGCATCACCGGTGAAATCCGGACCGCCGATGCCCTGTTCGGCGACGATCTCGATATTCGGATAATCCGCGATGGTCGCCTTGAAAGCGTCATAGCGCTGGCGGGTCACAAAGAAATCCGCCGCATGGTAGACTAGGCCGATTTTGCCTTCCTCGCCCAGGGCCTTGGCCATCAGATGCGCTGCGGCCACGCCGTTGCCGTAGTTGTCAGCCGACACGACCGAGACGTAATCCTCGCCCGCGGTCATGCCCGGTGGGGTGTTTTCCATAAACACGATCTTCACACCCGCCGCGGCGGCAGCCTTGTAGGCGGCGGCGGTTGCGGCCGGATCGGAAGGCACGGATACGATGATGTCGGGCTTTTGTGCCATCACGGTTTCGATGTCAGCCACCTGTTTTTCGGGTTTGAAACCCGCGTCGGTGACCGCGATCACCTCGATGCCCAGTTCGGCAAAGCGGTTCTGAAGGCCGTCGATTTGCGCCCGCGACCAATCGTTGCCGCCGTAATGCATCACGATGGCGGCGGTGGCCCCCATCGCCTTGATCTGGTCGATTTCAGCCGCCGAAAGCACCAGGTCCGACGCCGGGCTCGGCTCTTCGCCATTGGGGCCCTTCGACAAGACGGTGGATTGCAGCGCGGCGAGCGCGGCGTCGGGATCGGCATGCGCCGGTGTCAGCACGCTTGTCGCCAAGAGCGCGGCAAGTGCCGTGCCTTTCAGGGTTTTCATCAGGGTCATGGGGGTCTCCTCCAGAGATTGTTGACCGCTTCCGCGGGGTTGTTTGGTCGTTTTGGTACGCGGGCTCAGGCAGGTTCGAAGCATTTTGCCAGATAGGCCCTGCTCAGCTCTGCCCCGGCGCGCGGGTCGTCCCAGGCGTCGAGCTCGACGGCCACCCAGCCGTCGAAATCGGTGTCGTGCAGCGCCGCGATGATCGGCGCGCTGTCCAGATCGCCCCGGTCCAGCGGGGTGAAGGCAAAGGGCTCCTTCTGCCAGCCCTTCAGGTGGACATAGGAAATCCTGTCGCGGTGCTCGCGGATCATCGCCGCCGGATCGCCGCCGCCCGCCGCCAGGTGCGCGGTATCGGGGCAGAAGTGAATCGAGGTCTGCGAGAATATCCTGCGCACCTGCTCCGGGCTTTCGCCGATGGTCGTGAGATGCGGGTGGAAGTGGCCTTGCAGGCCGCGCTCGGCGGCGATGCCCGCCACGTGCTCAAGAGCGGCAGAAAGCTTGCCATAGTCGCCTTCGCGGATGCCGTCGAAGCGCTTTGCCCCGCCGCCGACAACAAGATGCGGCGCGCCCAGCTCGGCGGTGCGGTCGGCGGCGCGGCGTATGCGATCCATCTCTTCCGGCAGGATGTCGTCGTAGATGAAGTTGCCGCCTGAATAGGCCGCGACAAGGCTTAGCCCGGTATCGTCCAGAAGCTTGCGGAAATCCCTGACAGAATAGTCCAGCAGGTTGCCGTCGAATACTTCGACCCCCTGATAGCCGGCGGCGGCGATGTCGCGAAACGCCACGGCCATGTCCGCGAAGGTGCGGTAGGTCAGTTCGCTGATCGACGTGACGCCGACCGCATTACCGCCCAGCGGCCCCCAGCAATTGGCCTGATAGGCCAGTTTCCACCCTTTCATGGGTCCTCCTCCCTCGCCCCGTCGGGGCTGGCTTGCGTGTGCGACCGGCCTCTCCGGTCTGCTGGGGTTAAGGATTAATCTGAAAACTGCACTTTGGTCAATATTTAATCATCATATGCACATCATCTTTTGCACATCATCTGCAAAAGTAAAGAGTTGCTCCGCCAAAGATCAGCGGTTATTTGTAGTTTGTGACAAGGAGCCGGCACGGATGCGCGCGCAAAACCGACAGATCAGACCGCGATTCGCAGAATCGCCCCGCGTAAAACCCGCCGACCGCTCCCGTGCCTCAGGCAGACCCAAGAGGTTTGGATGAGCGACACGGCAGAACCGAACGGCGCCACTCGACGCGCCAGGGGGCGGCCACGCAACAGCGACGGCGCGGCGCCCAGCCTGACGAAGATTCTCAACCTCGTGCGCTCCGGTCAGGCCACAACTCGGCAGGAGATCGAGCGCACCAGCGAGCTTGGCCGCGCCATCGTGTCCGACCGCCTGGCCACACTGGCCGCACTGAACCTGGTGGACGAGAGCGAGCTTGGCGTCGCGACCGGCGGCCGCGCGCCCCGGCTGGTCCGCTTCAACGCCGATGCCGGTCTCGTGCTGGTCGCAACGCTCGACCAGACTGCGCTGGGTGTGGCGCTCTCCGACCTCTCGGGAAGGTTGCTGACCGAGCATCACGAGGCGCTCGACTTGAATGCGCCCCCCGAAGATACGCTGGACCGTCTGGAAACGCTGTTCGAGTGGATACTGGAAAAGAGCGCGCGGATGCAGAAAGTCTGGGGTATTGGAATTTCTGTGCCTGCACCGGTACAGACGCCGTCGGGCAGGCTTTTGTCCGCCTCGCCGCCGATCCTGCCTGCCTGGGATGGCACCGCCTATGTCGAACGCCTGGTCCAGACCTTCAAGGCGCCGCTCTGGCTGCGCAGCAGTGTCGAGACGATGGCCATGGGCGAGTTGCACGATGGCGAGCTGCCGCCGGATACGACGATGCTGTTCGTCAAGATCGGCAAACGTATCGGCGCGGGGCTTGTCGTTGACGGAAAGCTGTTTCGGGGCGCACAAGGCGCCGCCGGACTGATCGGCCAGTTGCCGGTTGCCGTGGACGGGCGGACCGGCCCGCTGGAGTTGCTCGCCGGCAGCGATACGATTGCCCGAGAAGGCCGGTCCGCTGCGAGCGACGGGAAGAGCCCCTATCTGGCGGATATTCTGAGCCGGGGCGGCGAGATCACGTCGATCGACGTCGGCCAGGCGGCACAGGCCGGTGACGTAGGCGCGATGGAGATCATGTCGCGCAGTGGGCGGCTGATTGGCCATGTGGTTGCCACACTAACCAACATGCTGAACCCCAGCCAGATCGTGCTGAGCGGCTCTATTGCCCAGACCAACGACATCCTGCTCGCCGCGGTGCGCGAGGTCGTCTATGGCGAATCGCATCCGCTGGTGACCCGCGATCTGCGCATCGGCGCGTCGCGGCTTGGCAGTTCCGCGGGCCTTGTCGGCGGGGCGGCAGTCGTGGTGGATGCCCTGTTCGATCCAGAGTTCCTGCGCAGTTGGGTCAGCCGCGGCGCGCCAGTCCGCGCGCCCGAATTCGAGAACGTCTTGGAGGTCACCAACGCCGCGCTGTCACGCTCCGACACCGCCGACACGGACGTACCGTCCCCTCCCAAACCGGCGGCCACCCGGAAGACCGATCTCAAATTCAGGGACAAGGGCGCATGACCGCCAAGAAAACAATCTCCGGATTGGGTCCGCACGGTGAACGCGCCGCGGCGCCCAGCCGGATCACGCTGCTGGACCGCGATATTGCCGCCGCCAGGAACCGGAGATTTTCAGTGGCGGTGGTGATCCATACGCTCGACAGCGATTGGTCGCGGCAGTCAATGGCAGGCATCGTCGAAACTCTGGACCAATGCGGCGCCACGGTCAGCGAGGTCGTTGATTGCAGGTTCGACGCGGACGCACAGATCGCTGCGCTGAACCGTCTGAGCGGCGAGCCGGTGGACGCCGTCGTGTCCATCCCGGTCGCCAACGCCGCGGTGGCCGAGGCGCACCGCGCCGTCGCCAGGGCGGGCAAACGCCTGATCCTGCTCGACAACGTACCCACCGGCTTGCTCCCGGGGCGGGACTACACCTCCCTGGTTTCGGCAGATAATTTCGGCCTCGGGCTGATCGGCGCCGAGCTCATGGCGCCGCATATACCCGAGAACCGCCAGGTCGGGATCCTGACCTACGGCGTCGATTTCTTTGCCACCAACGAGCGCGAGATCGCATTCGCCCGCTGGATCAAGGCAAACCGGCCCGATCTCACGGTGCACACAAGGCGCTTTGCCTCGCTTGAGACCACCGGGCAGACCACCCTGTCCCTTATCGAGGAATTACCAGAACTGGCTGGCCTATTCGTCGTCTGGGATATCCCCGCGATGGAAGCCATCCGGGTCCTGGATCAACGGGGCGCCGACATCCCCGTCACGACGGTGGATCTGGGGCGCGAAGTCGCCATCGATCTGGCGGGCAAAGGCAGGACAGTTGGGATTGCCGCACAGCAGCCGCACGCCCAAGGTGTTGCCGCCGCTCAGACAGCCATCCTGTCGTTGCTCGGTTCGCCGGTTCCCGGCTGGACCGCGCTTCCCGGCGTGCCGGTGACAGCGTCCAACATCGTCGAAAGTTATAGAATGGTCTGGAATACTGACGCGCCCGCGGACGTTCTGAAATTCTACGACGGATTGTCGTAGGTGCGGGATTCTCGAACCACTGGTCTTCGAGCGGAGGCTGCGTCATTGCGTCGAACCGCGACAATTCCGCGACAGGCATACGCACGAAAAATTCGGGCTTCGACCGTGACGCGTAACGTTGAACTGATGAACTAATAGCGGGCAAGCGCAGTGCACCTGTTTTACATGTCGGCTGTTATCGGCGCCGAATTTTCGCTGGTCACTGTGCAGTACTGGGTTGAACTCTTATGCGGCGCCGCAGATCAGATTCCGGCATGAAGATTGTCAGGATGTCAGCTTCTGATATCGAGGCGCAGTGCGCTCGCATTTGCAGCGAACGTCCGCTTCCCCGAAGAACTTTTTAGTGCCTTTGCAATTGCAGCGGCGATGTCGCGCTTGCAGCAGATGGCAGGTTAGTCCGCTGACCGACGTTGATGCCGACGAAATGCTGCAAGTTGCATTGACGCCCGCTTCGAAGGGCCGCACTGCAGCATTCAGATGTAGCGGCCAACGCCGCTTTTGGACCGACTTTATGTTTTTGCTCGCTGTCGAAGTCAGCCTTCCCCGGCTTGCCGCCAGAACCCGGATTTACGACGGTGGTCCGCTTTCAAGTCGGCGTGGTAGGTCGCGTGATCTGGCATTTCAACCGGTCGGTTAACGTCGGCGTCGTCGGCAAGCGATGCCAGTTTCGCGAGGTATTTCGCGCCGTGGCCGTAGGCTTTGGACCGCGCCTTACTTAGGATCTCGTCCAGCAGAGCGCGATAGAGGATCGTAGCGGCGAGTGGGTGATCATGTTCGAGTAGGGACGCGATTTTTGGCAAGGAATGCCAGTTGCCGCCGTTCCATTGTTGGCGATGTATAACAATCAGGTCAGCGGCCAGATCGAGACGGGGCCAATCAAGAAATAACTGCAGCGCGGTTTCGGGATTGGCATGCTGGCGAGCGACCTCAAAGGCGCGGTCTTCGGCTTCCATATCCTCGAAATCAGGCAGTCCTCTTAGATAATCGCGCAGGATGTCCGCCGAAAGCCGGGCTTCGAAACACCGCCACCTTAGAGCCTGTGCTGCCGGCAGGTCACCCGTATCCTCAAGGATAAGCGCCTCCAATGCGACCCGCCGGGGTGACAGGTCATCGTCTTCGCCAAAGCTGCGCTGCCCCGGTTTGCGCACCCAGTCCAGCGCCTCCGCCGCGCGCCCGGCGCCAAGCAACGCTTCGGCAATCCCCAGCGTGTCCTGCATATGGGGCTTCTTGGCTGCCTCCAGCGCGACCAGCAAATCCAGATCGCCGCGCGCCAAGGCGATGGTCTGGCGCATCTCCACCCATTGCCCGGTCATGGAATTGAACCAACCGTCGGACTGCTCTGCCGCGTCCTCGGCTTGCCGTTCGGCAATGGCTGCCGAAAGTTCGGCATCCCAGCGAGCAAGTGTATCTTGGGGCAAATGCGGCGCCACGGCATTGTTCACATCGGTCAGGTAGCCATGGGTGGTTTCGCCAAGCTCGGCCATGACCTTGTCCGGCAATTGGTCAGCTTCATCCGCCGGCAAGTCCGGCGCCAGGACACCAATGTCGTCGATCGCACTATAGTAGATATCCTGCACCCGGCCTGAGGAATCGTCTACTCGCTCGAACACCCGTTCGTGGGTGGCGACAAAGCGCAGCAGCCGATCAACCGCCAGCGCCGGGGAAACGGGCCCCAGTTCAGACGTGATGGTATCCGTCAGACTGCGCAGATCGTCGGCAAAACCCCGTGCTTTGTCCCAGTCGACGAATCTCTTCGCCCGTGCCAGACCCGACAGCCGCCTGTCGATCAGCTTGGCAATCGCATCTGGCCCAGATTTCCCAGCCAGCGCCGCTTTCACCTGCCGCCGAAAACCGGCGTTGCGTTCGGCCTCTTCAAGAACCAGCCGCGCAAGCGTGTCAGCGCCAAGGTCTTTCAGTTTGTCGATCGAAAGGGTTGGTTTGCGGGCCATGCGTGTATTACCGGAAGAAGGACACTTGTATTCGTAGATGCCTGTCTTGCAGGTCTGTGGCAATGCGCAGGTCTAGCCCAGCAATTCCTCGATGAAATCCTCCTGCCGGTCGAGTGCCTCCTCCCATTCCTTCGGCAGAGCCGCTTCCCGTTCGAGCGTCTCGGGCTCAGGCTGCCCGCGCCCAGCCTCCATCGCCATCACGCTCATCGCGCGCGCTTCGCACCGCTGTGAACGATCCCGGACAGGCGCGCGTTCGGCTGGTTTCGCCTGCTCGTCCGCGCCGGCATCGGCACTATCCACGCCACCCCAAGGCCCCACGCCCTGCACACTCGGCGGATAAGGGAACGGCTTGCCCTCCTGGTGGGCCAGCATCTCCTTGAAGAAGGAATCGTCGTAATACTTGATCCGGCTGGCCTTGATCGGATGCTGGGGCGAAGCAAGGATGATCACCTCGTCAGGATCCATCAGACGCGCTTCGGTCTCGGACAGCAGAGGCCGCTCTTCCAGCCTCGCCGAAGTCGAGGTCGCCCCGAGGAAGCCCTTGTTGCGGCCATACATCCGGGTCACCGCCTCGCGGGTGGTGCTGCCGACGGCTGCGGAGACCTCTTTCACGGTCCGCTGGTCCCGCGGCGTAATATAGAGCTTCAGCCCTGCCCCGTTCTCGAGGCTTTCGCGGCCTTCGGGTCCGTAGATCCGGTCGAGCGAGGCCAGCGACTGCGCAATCATCGCGACACGGCCACCATAGCTCGCAAGCGAGTGGATCGCGCGTTCGAGATAGGGCATGGCGCCCATCTGCTGGAATTCGTCGATCATCATCATGACCGGCCAGGGCTCGTCGGGGCCCGGCTCGTTCAGGCGGATCGAGGCTATGAGATCGGCAAACATTAGGCGCAGGAGCGGCGCCAGGGTCGCGATGTGATCCTCGGAGACAGCGATGTAGAGCGATTGCGGGGTCTTCCGGAACGTCGAGAAGTCGAAGTCGCTCGCCTCGGTGGCCGATCGCACCGCCGGGTTGTCCCATTGCTTGAGACCGGCGGTCATCAACGCCTGGATGTTAGAGGTCAGCAGCCGCGACGAGGCCGACGCGGCGTTGGTCCAAAGCTCGCGCAGAATGTCTTCTTCTGCCTCGTCGGCATAGGTCTTGTACTGGGCGTTCTTGTACTCGCCCCCGGCGACGATCTTGTTCACCTCGCCAAGGTTCGGGGTGCCACGCTGGATCGCCAGCAGGCAGGCCGCGACAAAGATCGACTTGCCAGCCTCGGAAAAGGTGTCGAGGGTTTTGTTGTCCTTGTCGAGGAAGAGGTCGGCGAGGATCGAGACCTCGGTGAAGCGCTGCGCGAAGCTCGGGGCCTTGGCGATCCGGGCGAGTGGGTTGTAGCGGTGCGTGGCATTGGCCCAGTCGAAGGGGCTGAAGCGATAGACCTCGTCGCCGTTCAGTGCTCGGAGCCGCGCGGTCTTCTCGAAGTTCTCGCCCTTCACGTCCAGCACCACGACCGAACCCGCGAAGCTCAGAAGGTTCGGGATCACGAAACCCACACCCTTACCCGCACGGGTCGGCGCCACCATCATCACATGGGGGATGGTGGTCGAGGAAATGAACTCTGCCTTGGAGCGCGGTGCGCCAAGCTTGCCACAGACAAAGCCCTTGCCGGGCGCCTGCAGCATGTCGTTCTTCTTCAGCTCTGCCTTGGTCTGCCAGTGCGCCGAGCCGTAGTCATCGCGCTCCTTCTTCCAGGTCCAGGCGAGCGCAAGGGCGCCGAGCCCGATGGCCCCGAAGCCGGCAGCACCGAACCCGACCTTGAAGGCCTCTGGATGCGCCGCGCGCGTGCCCGCGTTCGCCTTCCAGAGCGCCAGCATGTCGAAGCTGCCAAAGCCGGCTTTCAGGGCCAGGGTCAGGTAGAAGGCGGCAACGATGGTGCCGATGACGGCGCCGCAGATCACGCCGAAGAGAAGTGCTGCCCAGAGGGGAAGTGTCTTGGTCATGGTGGTCATCCCCTTCAGAATTCCATTTCGTCGTCGAGACCACGATCCAGTGTTCTGGCACGACCAAGATCACGCCCCAGCTCCTGCGCGTCCTGCTGACCGCGCAGCCGCGCGATCTCGGTCGCCTTGTCCTGCTGCAGCCCGGCAGCGCGGTCGGTGAAGACCTGGTCGCCGGTGTCCTCCAAGGTCATTTCGAGGAATTCTTGCGTGACAGTGATCTGGTCGAGCTTGCTCGGCAGGGCCGCATCCAGCTCCTCGTAGTTGCCGCGCCGAAGTTCGGCCAGGCCCTCCTCGCCCAACTCTTTGAAGAGCTCGGATTGCAGGGTCCGCTCGACCACCTCTTCCTGTTCCTCGGTGAGCTTGCCGTCCCGCAGCATGTCGGCGAGGTCCTGCAGGTAGGGATTCGGCGTCCTGTCGTCCTCGTCGATGAGGGGCAGTGTCGCCTCCTCTTCGTCCGCAAGGGTCCGGCCGATCTCGACGCCCAGTTCCTTCGCCCGTTCCATCAGCGCGTCCATCACGCCGTCGACCTTCTCGAGCGCGGCATCGAGTTGGTCGTCACTCGCGGCTTCCACGCTGAGACCGCCCTTCACCAGCGCAGCGTTCATGTCGCGCTCGACCCAATCCTGTGCCATGCCGTAGTTCCGCGTGCCGCCCGCAGCAATCCGAGCCACCAGCTCCTCGCTGTCCATGCCTGCCTCTTCGGCGCGCTCGAGAACATCGCGCAGCCCTTCGTCATTGCCGGACTGCAGTGCGGCGATCAGCACCTCGCTGCCCGCCCCCGGCGGATAGGGCTCTTCGAGCTGCTTGCCGAAACGTGCCCGCTGTTCCGGGTCTGGAACCATCTGCGAAAGATCCGCGATGATCGGCGCGGCCTTGGCTTCAAAAGCGGCACGCTCGGCCGGATCCAGCTCCTCGGCCTTGAGCCGCAGCGCCTCGATCGTGCGCTCGGAATAGTCGATCGCATCACCGACGGTCTTGATGTCCTTCATGTCTATCTCTCCTTCGGTGAAATTCCACGGCGTGCCCGAGCCAAGCCCGTCCGCCATGCCGCGTACGGCACGCGCCATGTGGCGCTGGTCCATCCGGTCCAGCAGGTCGGCGAGGTTCTTGTAGTCCTTGGCGAAGCCCACCACCTGCGCCTGCGCGATGGCGGATTCATGGGCCGTCATGAGGATCTCGCGCGGCAGGCGGGCCTCTTCCTTGGCACGGTAGATTTCCTCGATTCCGGCGGGCTTCTCAAAAATGCCGCGCTCAAGCCGGGTCGTGGCGTCGAGCATCACGCCATAGCGCTCCGCGATTTCGGCCTGCTTCTCGCGCATGAGCTGCGGCGACATCACGCCCTCGGCCCAGCAAGAGAACCAAGTGCCCTTCTCGACGCCGCGATTGTTCAGGATGATATGGGCGTGCTTGTGCGCCCGGTCGTCATGGACCGCGAGGACATAGTCCCACTGATCGCCAAATTCGCCGCTCTCGAAGAAATGCTCCGTCCAGTCCATCGCGATGTCGCGGACCTGGTCAACCGACACGTCGGTCGGGAAGGACAGCAACATGTGCGAGGTGAACCCGAGCTTGGTCGAGCCGCGCCAGGTCCCGGCCCAGTCCTCGATGATGTCCTCTTTCTGCTCCTCAGAAAGCACCGCCGCATCGGTCAGCGCATTGGTCATCGTCGAGTAGGTGTAGACTGCCTTGTCGTTGATGTAGGAGATCTGCGCTCCGAGCGAGGTGCGAGTCTTGCAGCCCCCGGCCCGGATCCGCTTGAACACCGCCGCGCGGCTCTGACCCGACGCTGCCTTCAGCGCGTTGCGCGCCGACAGGGATCCGACACGCGCGAAACTCCGCACGTGCCGACGCCCCGCCAGCCGCGCGTCGATCCGCGCCGCGGCCTGGCCCCGGATGCGCTCATGCTCCCAGAGCCGACCCATGACCGAGGCGTAGAGAGCGAGCGGATCAGCCATTCCTGACTAGCCTCAATCCGCGCTCGATCGTGCGCGGGCCATCCTCCAGAACGGCGCTCTCCACCCCCTGCCCTTCTTCCTTTTGTGGCCACTCCTGATGACGCAGCGCCTGCGCCGCATCCTTCATCCGGCCCATCTCACGGCTCATGCGCTGCGCCAGATCGAGCAGTTCGATCAGCACCGCGCGGTCCGCTTCCGAGACCTCCAGCCGACCGCGATGGACCGCCTTGGCGAGCCCCAATCCGGCGTCGCTCACATCCTTCGCCTGACGCCATACGGCGCAGAAGTCCGCGACCAGATCACGGGGTATATCAAGGAACCCGCAGCGCCCGCGCAGCACCGCATTCAGCGCCTGCGATCGGTTGGCAAAGCCCCGTTCGCGCCACTCCGCATCGAAGGCGTCCAGCTCGGATCGGCTCGCCCGGAACGCCACCGTCTCGCTTGGATCGCGCACCGCGATGCCCTCGCCCGCCTCCTCCTTCGCCAGCCGGTTCACGTGGCGCGGAGAGATGCCGAACGCCGCTGCCAAGTCCTTCGCGCTCTCGCCCGCCGCAAAGCGCCGCGCGACTTCGATGCGCTGTTCAAGCTTCAGGTTTTTCGCTGGCCTCGGCACGGGTCAGACCCCTCGGACAAAATGTGCAAACATTGACCATATCCTGCCAACGTCTTCCTTCTCTCCTTCGCTTATATCTCAATACATCACATTGCGCAATATTACGTTTTGCATGATGTGTTTTTTTGCTGACATTGGACGCCATCAACACCGCGCGTCGCGGCCCGACATGGAACGGGTCCCGCCCTCATCGATGCAGGACAACCAGGTCGAAAATCTTCCGAAACTTGCGCTCAAGCAGGACGCAACGACGAGCAGTCCGAGCGCCCGAGCCGGTTACGGAGGGCGCTCGGAACACGAAAACTGCTCGCGCTGGATGGCGCGGATCACACCCTCTGCGAGCGGCACGATGCTTCTGAGAGTCGACGTCAGACCCCTGCGGATCCGAAGACCCGCAGGGGTGTCTGGGTCAGTGACCCAGTCCCCGAGTGCGCAGATCGTCGTAGCGGCTGCGGGCGATCCGCGCCTCGGTCTCGAGGCTGTCGAGGGTCTGGGGATGGGCGTCTTCATCAAAGGCGGCGAGGTAGGCCTCGAAGGCCATGTCGGCTTGCAGTTCGGCGAGGTCGATGGATTGTTCGAGTGTCATGGTGTGATCCTTTCCGTTGATCGTCGTTGGACGGATCGTGGAAAAGACCGGGGGCATGAGAGCGGGCTGCACCCGGTACGGGGCGGAATGAAATGGAGCACGCCGGGGGCAGGTTTGTTGTGAGCGATGCTCCGCAGCGCTCAAGGCGCCAGCCGTCCAGAAACCTGCCCCGGCGTTGCCGACCGCTCGACCCCGGGCTAGCGATCTGAAAGGCCAACAGGTCGACGGAAAGGCGCGCGGCTATGGCCCTGACGTGAGACGTCGCCTCCCCGGACGCATGACGTTGATCTGCGGTTTACGCCCTCGCGGCAAGGGGTGAGTTCGGCGCCCTGGCAGCTTCGCCAACACGACTCAGGCGCGGGTTGCTCGAATGAGAGAAGGGGTGCGCTTGCCTCGCTCAGCGGGCTGCCAGCTCTCCCTGCGGACATTCGGTTCCGACTAGGGTTCGCGCGATGCACGTTGCCACTGAACAGAAAGATCGAAGCCGCGTCAGCGACCTATCCGGTCTGACGACCCGCCTCGGCGTCCGCGTCCGAAATGTGCGGCATCCTTCGGACACCGGTATTTCGCTGGCCGAGGGCTAGTTCCCCGGAACGAGAAATAGCCAGACCGCCGGAGCGGTCTGGCTGATGGCTTAGGCGGCGTCTTTCGGACCCCAGGGGATGACGGCCTGCAGGGACAGATCGTCCTGGTTCGCGGCCTTGCCGAGGTTGGCGTTGAAGCCGTGGTCGCGGATGGTCAGCGTGTAGTAGTCGGCGCCGGTCTCCTTGTTCTGCTTCTTCCAGATGCCGCCGCACTCGACCAGCTTGCCGCGCGGAGAGCGGCCGAGGACGCGGTGCGTGGGGGCCATCGGGTTCGTGCTCGCGACGGGTTCGACCGTGATGTCGAGGTCAAAGGTCAGGGTCGAGATGGAGCCGACGCCCTTGGCGGTTTCGATGTCGGCGCTGGTGAATTTGATGCAGTTCGTGGTCATTGCTCTTCTCCTTGTTTGCGTTGCAATGATGGTCACCTTGCAGCTGGCCAAGGCCCGGCCACACCGAAGGCGAAGCGCAGCGGAGAGGGGCAGACGCCGGTCTTTTTGCCTCGCGAGGAATGACCCGCAGGGGCAGGGGAAAAAGATCGGTGACAACCTTTGTGGACGGGACGACAGCTGCGACCAGCATGTCATGCAACTCAAACATCCGGAGAAGTGCGTTGGCCGCGAAGGAACCCGGGCGAACAGCCGAGGGAAACGCTGCAGGGGGCGATGTCTTCTCTGCCCTCTTGCCCCGATACCGTGCTCGGCTCACCCGGACTTCGAACGGACCCTCTACGGCAGCCCGATAACCTGCGATTTGCGCATCACGACCATCACCGGCCTTATGCCAGCTGCGGCCAATGCGATCCTGCGGTCGTCGACCATCTTCTGCGACCCATGATGACGGGGCGGTACAGCATGTCCGGCAAAGCAAGGAACAACACCGACCGAGACGCGAGGTACGAGATCACTGATGTCACGCGTCCGCCCCAGCGACCGTAACCGGAACGGCCGAGATGAAGCGTTGTCACGACAATGCGACGGCTGGTCGGGCTGGCTCCGGAGGAGACTGCACTGCCAGCGGCACGTCGCAGGGAGAGGCGGCGTTTCAGCTCGGGGAGGGCGGCTGCGTGCAGCCGACCGAGTAGGGCGCGGTCCTGACCAAAGGGCAGGAGGGGCCAATGTTCCCCTTGAATGCTTCAACTCAAAAAACCAAAAGTTACTTCAACGGCAGGGCCATTGAGACAGGCGGAACACACTTTGATTGAGCTGAAAATCGAACTTATTGGCATCAAACCACCCATCTGGCGCCGGATCTTCGTGCCGAATGACATCAGCTTGGACATCCTGCATTCCGTTCTCCAGGGCGCTATGCCTTGGCAAGACTATCATTTGCATGAGTTCGAGATTGGCGAAGACAGGTTCGAGGCCCGCGACGAAAGTGACGATAGCTGGGATCCAAACGATGGCCGGAAGGACGAGAAGAGGTTTACTCTTGGAGAGCTGGTCAAAAGAGGCAGTCAGTTCACATATACTTATGACTTCGGCGATGGTTGGCGGCATCTCGTCACTGTCGAGAAGGTTGGCAAACCAACCGGAAGACCAGATCAGGATTTTCCCGCCTGTGTTGCCGGAGCGCGCGCGTGCCCGCCAGAGGACTGTGGAGGGCCCTACTCTTACGAAGAGTTTCTCGACGCGCTGACCGACAAACACCACCCGGAACATCGTGATACAAAGCAATGGGCCGGCGCGTTCGAACCGGAAGTGTTCAGCGTGCAGCAAGCCAATGCTGCCGTCGGTGCGATGTTTGTTTGGGCGAGAGAGCGCGGCCGTCTAAAGTGAAATCTGACGCTGGCTTGGCGCATGATCCATATGGCGAACCTCGCAACCATTTTGAAGAACTGAGATCGAGGTACCGACGTGACTACAAGCTCGACCATCATGCAGCCGTTGGTGAAAGCATGGGTGGATCAATTCGAAGAAACGGACCGGGCGGATGCTGCGATCCTCGCGTCGCTCATCCGGCTTGTCCCTGGTGATGCTTTTCGCCGCGATTTGACGCGGGTCCTTGAAGACCGCCTGAGGATCGGTCCCAACCCCGTGGCGCTTTACAACGAAACAGAGCGTAAGAAATGGAAAGGGCAACCCAACCGTTTGTTTCCCGAGACGTCCCGCGCGAGTAAAACGCAAAAAGGGACGAAGACTGTGCGCGCATATGGCCGCGTCGGACCGCCGCTGGTGCCCCGTCAGCGGCAGGTCGCCGAAGAAATAGGCAGTGAAGGGGTTGTCGCCAACGTCCTGACCCAGTTGCACAAGCGCCATCGAAAGTCGACCCTTCTCAACCCTGGGGCCGACATCATTCGCGAGAAGCGCGCGCGCCGGTTCGTTCTGGTAACGGACTTCATCGGAAGCGGAGATCGCGTCATCAACTATCTCAATGCCGCATGGAGGCTGCGGACAGTGCGCAGTTGGTGGTCGAGGCGCAGTCACTCCGGCCTTTGTTTCGAAGTGGTGGCCTACGCAGGGACAGAAGCTGGGGTCGAACGTGTGAAGGATCACGCCTCATCGCCCACCGTCAGCTTAGTGACACGATGCCCAACAATTCAAACAGTCTTTCCGCCAGGAAAGGCCAAGCAGATGAACCAACTGTGTCATCGCTATGCGCCACCAGGGTCCAAACCTCTCGGCTACGGTGAAGTCGGGGCGCTTTTGGCGTTTGATCACGGCATGCCGAACAATGCACCTTCGATGTTCTGGAAGGATGCACGAAGATGGTCGGCGCTGGTACCGGCGCGAGCATCCAGCACAGCTGGTTCCCCCTACCAAGAACCGCACACGCCAGAGAAAGAAAGGGCGCGTATCGAAGCGTCTGCCAAGGCGTCGGACACCGGGGCAATTCTGCGCCCGACGAGCTTGGAGACGATCATCCTGTCCGCACTGCGCCGATCCCCTCGTCATTCCGAAGCGATATCGGGTCGTCTCGGCATGAACGTCGATGATGTGAGTGAAATCCTTGACCGCTTAAAAGGATGGGGTTGGATAAACGCGTCCCATCAACTGACCGAGCGAGGGCGGATGGTTGCGTCACGACTGATCCGCCAAGACCGCAAGAGCCCCCTTCCCCAAGGCGACGACACGATGTACTTTCCGAATGCGTTGAGAGCGCCACGCGATGTCTAGTGGTTGCCGGGTTAACGACCGGCACCGTTGGTGTCACGTCCTGCCCGCAGGAGGTGATGCCTGGGCCGTCGATTGCGATGAGCTCACGGTCAAGCTTTCGCTTGATGCTCAACTTGATCGAACCGCACGACCTTGCGGTCGCCGCAGCGGTAGGC
>Ga0189275_100459_pt1 | contig 15887 bp, 15 predicted proteins | sample N19A6minimetaG_FD_130329 | JGI IMG/M metagenome (GOLD analysis project Ga0189275, IMG submission 130329) | Marine microbial communities from the Costa Rica Dome - N19 A6 mini metaG | ecosystem: Environmental > Aquatic > Marine > Oceanic > Photic zone | place: Costa Rica: the Eastern Pacific...
TCCGAACCTTTAATAATTACATCCCAAGGTGCCCTACCGTCTGGGTCGATGAATCGAATTGGGTTATTGAAGCTAAAACTATATGGCGACCAGCTTGGGAACTGTGCTGCCAAGGGGTCAACAGGTTCAAATGTAGAAGTGATGCCCATGTCCTGGTTGTACGCTGATACGGTCTGCTGGAGCAGATCGATGGTAGCTGCCTTTTTGCCAAAGCGCCCCATATAGCGCCCATTTGCATCTTGATGAAACCACTTAGGAACAAAATAAGCGGGAGGATTTACATAGTTGGGCACCCCGGAAATTCCGTCTCCATCAAGATCATAAGGGTCTGCATTAGTCAGGATCTGCTCATCTGTAAGGGCTGACAGCAAACCCAAGCCCGTGACGGCAGGTGGGGTTAGCTTCATAAATGGTGTTCCTTCCGGAAGTATTTCCGGTGTGTATCCTGGTATAGCTCTATTTTGGAGTTGAGGACCTCCGATAAGCAGGTTGGGAGGCGTATTTGGAGCCGTCTGACCAAAGCGTGTCAGTGTAGTAAACGGATGGCCTTTTCCATCACCAGCATGGCAACTACCACAGGAAGTAGCCACAAATGTAGGCCCCAGACCTGTTCCGGAGGAAAATACCTCATCATTGAAGGCAAAATCCCCGGCCAGAAATCGGGCTTGCTCGCTTGAGTTTAACCCATCAATTGGGCCGTCTAGAATTTCATCCACTGCCGGTGGCTCGGGAATGATATTTTCACAGGCGAAGGCCAGACAGCCTAGTAGTATCAGAATCAGCTTCTTCACATTCTTATTATTAGAATGGTAAAAGTAATAAGTTAGACTGATCTAACACATATCTTTTATGATAAAAACTTTATTTTCTGAGTAGAATTTTTCCCAGGTTCTTGTGTGACAGTCAGTTGTTTTGATGGTGCGCAGTTATCTGTCCGATAACTTGACGGCTTTATTGGTTAATCGCTTGCACTTGGGGAGGAGGCTCATGCTACGGCTTCACAAAACGGCCTTCCCGAGTCCCAGGCTTGCCGGGACTCGGGAGAAGGGTAAGTGGAATGAAGCGGTAGCCGTGGGGAGTGAAAGCCCTTTCCTAGAGTGGAGAGAAAAGAGCTGTCATTTGGAAAATGGCACGAATGAATCGGAACGAAAGGAGTGGGCGAAACGGGGGGAATTGAGCTATCCTAGACTGCTTTTAAGCAATGTAAATTCTCTTCTTGGAAATAATTGTAGATTTAGCAATAGAATGATACGGTGGATTTCAGGCACAATTCTTGAAAAAATTCAAAAGCAAATGCCTCCCTTCACAGAGATTACCGAGTACTTTGAAACTTTTCTTCTTTTTTCAGAAATAGAAAAGAATTTAATCCAAAGTTGATTTCATCCTCGAAATCGTAAGCAAAAGGAAGAATAAGGAATTGCATTTTAAAAGATAAAGGGGTATTATTAATTTAATAATAGGTCAAAAACCACTAATCGAAATTACATTACTAAATAATATTCTCAAAATGGGCTATTTAATATCGTTTCTATGTACGCTTATATTTTCTTTTCTTTGGAGAAAAGTCAATCTAAAATATGATACCACTAAAAAATATATTGATGATGAATCAAAAACTCTTGCTGAGAACAATATATTCAATTCGAGAATACAACCACTAATTTTCTGGACAAAATGGCTTTTTGGAATATCAATTTTTGTTTTCTCAATCAGCCTTATAATAATGATTCAGGAAAAAATGAATCTTGAAGAAGATAATATTCTAAATAAAGGTCTTACATTTTTAGGGGTTCTAGGCGGGATTGGTCTAGGTATCGGACTAACGAAATACTTTCAAATGGAGGGGATTCAATTAAGAATGAAAGAAAAATGAAACTGATTTCCAAAAAGAGTTTCATTTCTTCAAGATTCCCAAATTAAATCCCAAATCCAATCTTAATTTTTCTTATTAATATAGCTCTCTATTTTAAAATCTTCCTTCCGATAACCACAAGAGTAAGTGAAATCCAAATATATCCAACTATATTTTCTATTGAAACAATTGTGTTCCCTAAGGAACCTTTTGTTAGATCAGGCTTAATATCAGCATAACCTAGACCAGTAAAAATTTGGACACTAAAATTAATTGAATCGCCAAAACTAGAAATATTCAAGAAATTTTCTTTCAAAAAAAGAAATGAAAAAGAAAAAGTTAAAACTATCAATGCAGCAGAAAAGAAAATAGCAGAAATAGAACTCCAATTTTTTGTTGAAAATGCCAGTAAAACATTTTTCATTCTGTGTAATTCCCGAGGAAAAATTCTAGGTTCACTTGAGATTTTTGAAAATTTACTAATTGTATTTTGAAACCATATAACATATTCGGATAATTCCTTATATGGTTCTTGCTCGCTATCTACTGACACATTACAGGCAGAAAATGAAGTATAGTTATTGTATTTACTAAAACTATTTTCTCCGAAAATTGAGATTTTCAATAAACCAAAATACGAGATCTCATTAATTTTTGCCCCTCCCCACATCTTAGATGAAAAATCTATAGCATTTACAAAAGCATTATTCAAATCAGCATTTGTGAAAGAGCCAGATTGATCTCCAAATCTAATGAAGCCAATTCTACAGTTTTTAAATGAGCAATCATTAAGATTACAGTTCAGAAACTCGACATTATAAAATTCAGAATTATCAAATATCCCACAAGAAAGTTGAGCATTCCGTATTATGCAATTTTGCAATCGAATCCATTTCAATGGTATACCTAATAAATCCATCCAACCTCCAGTACTGTAGGTATGAGGAATGTTGGTATACATAAATTGACTTATGGAAATTCCATCAATTAAAATTTGATTAAAATCGATTATAGTTTTTTCTATTTGATAATCTCCACTTCGAACTCTTTCAGAATTTTGAGCAGCTGTTTCTTTTTGAAGAATATTAATTTTTGATTTGATTATTTCTAGCGCCTTTATCCCGGGTTCAGTCTCCCATCTAATCTGCTTCTCGATTTTTTGGCCATATCCAGGAATTATTCTATCCAAAAGATCTCTTGCTTTCGAATGATCTGAGTACCAAACATCAACCAAAGAATCTCCTTGAAGGCCATTTTTCTTTAAAATTCTTTGAATTTGATTTCTATTCATATTGGTAAATTTTTAACTCCATCAATTTCCTTCAACGTACTATCCATCTCGGTAATGGCTTTGATAATTATTTAATAATGAATGATGTTTTTGAAATCGAGGCATCGGACTTTGGGCCTTAATTACCTTGAAAGGCTACCACTCAATTTCCATTGGATTCAATTCCCAGAAACCTCCTTGATAATAGTGCCAAATGTTTTCAGGTCCACTCGGCAGGTAATAGATAATATAATCCTTATCTATCTCCGTTTTATAATATGATAATTCATATTGAAATGTTTTCTGAATCAACCCCTTTGAATAACTAAATACAAAAAGGAAAGAAGTGTCCATAAAATCGTTCACCACAACAATCTCAGAATCCCCATCACCTGAAAAGTCATACTCGTAAATTGTTAAATGGGAAATATCATCCCCAACGGGTTGTTCAATGGATTTACCATTATATTCGATTACTATAGAACATGATCCTCCAGAGCAAGTAGATTTTATTGTTTCTCCTGAAGTTAGTTTCCCAGAGACATAAACATTTTTTTCAAAAGCTTCTAAAATCTGCTTCTTCGAGCCTTGAAACTGTACGTTTGAAAATCTTTCTTGGGCATGGGCTGAAAGACAGGAAAATGACAGCCAAAAGAAAATGAGCTTTTTCATATTTATTTATAATTGCTTCCCTATTTATTCATATCTACTTTATACCAAATCGTTACCCGCCCCATCAATCTCCTTCATCGACTTAACCGTCCGACCAATACTTAGAAAATTCGCTGGTATTGGAATTTGTCCACGAAGTCTAGGACTCGGCTTTTAGGGACTTTGCCTATATATCCTTAATGATTTTTAGAAAGTCCTCAAGCTTGTAGGCCCCATCAACCGTACGCCTTTCATATACCATAAAATACCGGAAATTATTTCCCGCTTTACTTGCCCAAAATGCTCCTAATCGGATTTTTTGTTCAGCATCCAAATGGTCTCCTTTAGTCTCCAAAAGAACGGTTTTGCCGCTCTTCGTTTGGATGATAAAATCAGGATAGTGGTTTATAAAGCCATTAATCCGGAAGCCTTTTCTGTCAATATTGCGTGACCAAAATGCGATATTGCTCATGTTTCCGATTTCATTGATTACCTGCTCTTCAAATCCATTCATCTTCCCTTCTTTCTCATAAAGGGATTTGGTGATATCCTTGGCCGTATCCCCAGGCGAAATGCTTTTGGGCAGTGAGTAGGATGATTTGATAAAGACTTTATCGGTATCCAAAAAATCTTTGAACTTTTGTTCAGCGTAAGATTCAGAAAGCGCAGTAATTTTTTGCTTTATCTTATCCTTATAGGTGTATTCATTGTTTGCGAAAGCAGAAAACTGCTCATCAGTAAAGTCCTCTAAGATCCGGTTGATATATTTCTCTATTTCCTTGTCAGCGATAGGATACATGTTCCCAATCAAATCCATGATCCTCCTTGTAAAATTCTTAATCCTACTCTGCTTTCTGGCTGGATCAAGTAGATAGGTCATCACACTTTCTTTGACTACTCCATCTAAGCGAACAAAAGTAGGGGTATGTTCTTTTTTAGTCTCATCCAAATCTACTTTGTAAAGCTCCGAAGTGATGGTGTCAAAAGCGATGTTGGTATCTGCTTTACTCAAGGCAAAGCCTTCCAATAAGTTTTCCTTTTCTAAAGGAAGCTCTTCTAAGCCTGAGCTGAATAAATCGTTGGAAGGCACCTTGAGATAGAACTGAGGGAGATTTACTTTCTCAACCTCGTCTTTAAAAACCTCTTTTATCGTATATCTTTTCACCAATTTTTGGATTTCGTTGGGCAGAACTGGAATGCCACTGGATTCCATTTCAGTGACTGCTTTTTCAAAAGCTTCATTTTGTTCAATCGCCGTGTTTTCTATTTCAGACACCGATTCCACTTCCGGATAATCGTCAGAAACTAAAATTCTTGACACATCAATATCTGAAGTGATATCCTCGTCTGATTCCGGCTGATTTTGAGTCACACCAAGAGATGGAATTAAGGTAAGCTGTTGTAAAGGATCTGCCGGTCTAGCAGGTTCGACGGCAGTAGAATCAGCCAACTTATAATCTTTGTCACTAAATCCTGCCTTGTTCAGCCCCTTTACAATGTTGTCCAGCGTCTCTAAAAATCTGGAAGATGCGGTCAAAACATAGCTTACATTAAGCAAGGGGAATTTGTGCTTCATTACGTAGGGCTGTCTCAAAACACGACCCAAAATCTGCTCCACGTCAACCGCCGAACTCTTGTCTGCCAGAGAAGCCAGAATGTAGGCAAAGGGACAGTCCCACCCTTCCTTAAGTGCATTTACCGTAATGATGAATCGTACTTCACAGTCCCGACTCATCAAGTCGATATTCTTTAATTCATTTAGATTGGCCGTCTTGATTTTGATTTGCTCCTCCGGAATTTTTAACTCGATGAGCTTCTCCTTCAATTTTTCGAAAGTTGTGTTATCATCCGCATTTCGGGGTTGGGCTTGAAAAAGCACAATCGGACGAATGTACTTCCCTCCGTTTTTCTCTTCATCCAGTGCCTGTTTCTCAAGTCGCCTTTGTAGCTGCAAGGAAGAGTTGATCACTTCAGTCTTATCTTGGTGATTGTACACAATCACCGGAAGTTTCACCATGTTCTCCTTTTTCAGATCCAGTGCATCTATGAAGCTAATGATGTTGCTGTTTTTTCGAGGTGTGGCAGTCAGGTCCAGGATAAAGCATGGATTGATTTCCTTCAGCATATCCACACTCAGGTCACTTTCTGCGTTGTGACTTTCATCTACCACCACCACCGGATTAAGGTATTTTATGACCGCCCCCAGCGTGATTTCCTCATTCTTATCCAGTAGGCTCTCAAAGGATTGGAGGTTACCATTTTCCTGAAAAACCTTTCTGTCTTCTTTGTTTTTGGCCTTTAAACTATCAAAGCTAAACACCATAATGTTCAATTGCTCCTTCACCGAGGTGGCATTGAATCCACTACCCTGAAGCAGGGTGGATTTATCAAAAACCTCAACTTTGTTTCCAAAGTGAGAATTGATTTTTTGCCGATAAGGGTGAGATGGATCTTTAAGATTTTTGATGGTTTGCTCAAGAATGGTAATCGATGGAACCAGCCACACCACAGCTTTTGGCTTGTCATAGTTAAAGGCATCAAAAATAGTCTTGATGGCATTGCAGGCAATAAAAGTCTTTCCTCCTGCTGTGGGTACCTTCAGACAAATATGGGGTACCCGAGGCACATTGTTTTTGTAAGGCTCAATGGCTGTTCCGGGGAAAGGCATCAATGGCGTTTTGGGATGGGCTGACCAAAAATTATGAAATGCCAGGGCAGTGTCCTTGGTTTCTTGTACGCTCTCCAGGAATAGAGACAAATCATTGATGACTTCTTGTTGATAGGGCTTCAGTTCCATTACTTTTTCTTCAATTTTTTCACTTCCTTGTCAAAGTCAGAGATGATTTTTTGCGTTTTGTTAAACTCATCATATTCCTTCACCGCTTTTTTGTCTGCCTGTAGTTTAGAAATCCGGCCTTTACCCGAAAGGACTCTATATTCATTAAAAGTCAAAAATTTGTTGACGCTTTCTGCCAAGCCTTCCATGGTAAAGGTGTTTTCACGCTCGATCAGCCCTTCGATGTAATCGAAATATCCGGTCACGGTTCTTTCCAATTGTTGGATCTCTTTTTCCTGAAGGTAATTCTTGGCGATGATCACATCCGACTTTAACACTCGGCCATCGGGGCTATTTTTCCAAGTGGTTAAGCCCATGTTTTCTTTTTTGGCGTTAGCTGAGAGATGAATAATTTCAGCGGCCGTCTTACCCGTGATGGCAAAATGAAATTTATTCTGAACCATCGCATAAAAATTCTTGGTGATCTCCGACTTAGGATCATAATCGATGCTGCATTCTGCAAAAATGTCTGTCACCTGCTGGTATATCCTTCGTTCGCTGGCACGGATGGATCGAACCCTGCGGAGCAACTCCTTAAAATAGTCCTTACCAAAAGCGGTAGTCCCCTGCTTTAATCGCTCATCATCCAACACAAACCCTTTGATGATAAATTCTTTTAAGGTTTGGGTCGCCCAAATCCTGAATTGGGTTGCTTTGGATGAATTGACTCGATACCCGACTGAGATAATTGCGTCCAGATTATAGAATTTCTGTTTTCTTGAGACCTGACGATCACCTTCCTGCTGAACTTGTAAAATTTCTTTACAAGTTGCCATTTCGTCCAATTCACCACTTTCAAAAATGTTTTTGAGGTGAATGGTAATGTTTTGGGTTGTGGTGTCAAATAGCAAACTCATTGCCTTTTGTGTCAACCAAACACTTTCATCCTGAAGGTAAACCTGCACGCGCACTTCCCCAGAAGGTGCGGTATAGAGTAGGAAATTATTTTGTTGTTCACTCATGGTCAGAATCTGGTAATGTCTCTAGGTATCTTCTTAAAAATGATATGATGCTTTACCATAAACTCTTTGGTAAGCAAACAATTATCGGCGTAGATCACATATTGCTCCGCTTTAGTCTTGACGCTTGCCAGGAAGCTATGATCCAGTGTAGTAATGGCCTCTGATTCGTAATAGAAGTAGTAAGAGGTATCGTTATGCTTCCCAAGAAAATGGGCATTGTCCTCGTGCTTCTCTTCTTTCAAAGGAGTTTTCGTTTCAGTGTACCACACATAATTTCGGATTTTTGGCAGCCCTACAGATTCATTAAGATTTCCATTCTCATCAAATAGTGACTCGCCTAATTCATAGAAATCGAAACTTCCTCTTGTGCCTTCCACCGCCTTTTTGTCTTCGCCGTAGCCATTGATGACCCGCTTCACCCGCTCTGCGGTAATTGTCTCAGCATAGTCTTCCATTTCTATGCAGATAAATTTCCGGTTACCTCCATCTTGTTTGTTGAGATTAAGCACTGCATGTGCTGTGGTGCCTGAGCCAGCAAAGGAGTCGAGGATAATCGAGTTTTTTGATGTTCCTATCGTTAATAGATGACTTATTAAATCTTTGGGTTTAGGTGTTACAAAAGAAGCCTTTCCATTAAAAATAGATTTTATTTCTTTTTTAGCTCCTTCATTTGTCGAACCTATCTCAGCAAAAATTATTGATTCAGGGGTTAATCCTCTTTCTTTCGCATTTAAATAAGTCTTAACTCGTGGTACGTTATTCCCATGCTCTCCGAACCAAATCTCATTTTTGCTTATTTTTTCTTGCATAACGTCCTCTGTAAACAACCAACAGCGACCACTAGGAGGCGAATGCTTTTTACCGTTTGGTGCTAGCAATTCATAAAATTGACTTTTTGTCGCGTGTCCAGCCTGTGCGGTTGCGGGATCAGATTTCCAAGGTCCGTTTTTATCGTTATCTGGATTTTTATATCTATCTAAAGCTTCTTGTGTCATAGAGAGTTGGTTAATACTTTGACTATGATCACTGTTGTTCTTAGAATAGCATAAAATATATTCATGCCGGGACGATATCACTTTTCTATTTTCACGATTTGTTCTTTTCTCCCAGATGAAATTTGTGACAAATGCGTTTCGGCCAAATATTTCGTCAAGTAGTATTTTTAAGCTAAATAATTCATTGTCATCAATTGAAATAAATATTACACCTGCATCCTTGAGCAATTTTGAAAGCAATTGAAGACGCGGGTATATCATACATAGCCATTTATCATGCCTTCCTAAGTCTTCGCTTTCCTTTCCAACTACCTGTCCAATCCATTTAGCTAATTTAGGATGACTGACGTTATCATTGTAAATCCAACTCTCTTCTCCTGTGTTATATGGGGGATCTATATAAATACAGTCTATCCTACCTTCATACTCTGGAAGTAGCGCTTTAAGGGCTTCCAGGTTGTCCCCATGGATTATCTTGTTCCCGCTTTGTGTTTCGGTGCTGGTCTGTGTTCCATTATCAAATCCATAGCTATGCTCCAGTACCTTAAAGGGCACGTCTAGGTGGTGATTGATTACTTTTTCCTTTCCTATCCAGTGTAGTGTAGGCATTGCTTAGTTTAGTCTATTCTTTATCTCTTCAAACCATTTATTTACCTCATCGAAGGCGTCAAGGTCTTTAAATAGGTCAATAGTCATTCTCGAAGCCCCATGCTCTGAGATTGAGCCTTTTATATTATTTCTCTTGTGCTTGACTAATTCCACTTCCACATCAAGTACATCCCAGCTAGATTGCCATCCAGATATGGATGTATCATGCAAGGCTTTTTCAAGCTGCAATAGAGAAGTGATTATATCTGGATGGACATAGTTTTCTATCTCGCGTTTCATTGTCAGGACTCCCCAGCTATTATTGCCTCTTTTATTGACCATATCAATGAATTTCTGGTACTTTTTCACATCACTATCATAGATGTGAATCTCAGGTCGATTCAGTTTACTCAAATAGTTGTGCGTCACCCAATATGCCAAAGTGCCTCCTCCCATGCATATGGTAAGAATCCTTTTGTCATTTTTAAGATCAATACCAAAATGACCACAGATGTTAAACATAAAGGCGATGTCCGTAGGTCCTTCCAAACAGATAATTACCTTTAATTTATCCAGTTCGTCAGGGATATTGGGCAATACCCCAAGAGTATTTGCAATTTTTTGGACGTTCTCTTCCGTTCCTATTTCAATTATGTTTTCGCCCATCTCTTTGTAGATAAATCGAATATTCTCGACTTCAACCAATCCCGCAAGTGCCGGACTATGAGTAGTGGTGATAATCTGTGCAGCTTCTTCATTGGCAAGCGTTTTCAAAGCATCCATTAATTTGATCTGCCAGTCTGGATGTTGGGAAGTTTCAGGCTCTTCGATAGCGTAAATAATATTTGGAACACCTTTTTCCTTTCGTTTCCTAGCTGCTTCAGCCCTAAAAAAGTTAATGAGCAAAAGTCGCCGCACACCGCTTCCTCGTTTATTCATTGGAATATCATCGCTGGTAAGTGTTGGCTTGAAAAGATCTGCCCATTTCAATTCAGGAGCAAAATGCGGTTTTAGTTGCTCTGCAACCTCAGCATTCATTTCCTTCAGCTTTTCTATGGTGAGATTAGCTATTTCCTCAATTTCCTTTTCGACCTCCTTTTTAATTTCATCAAGTTTAACAAGATGCTTTTTTAGAGCTTGCTCTGCTGCAACTTTCAAAGGGTCTTGAATCTCTTTGTCTTTTTCATCATTCTTTCTATCGGCCTGAAATAAGGCATACAATGGTAAATGAGGAGTCAGTTTTTCCCAAATATCCTTCACTCCATCCTTCCCAGTTTCCAATTCAGCAGGCAATAATTCAATGGCGTCCCCCAAAGAATTCCAAATAGCTTTTCGGATTTCATTTTTTGTATTGGCCTTAAAATCACCTTCCACACCCAGATCTTTTACACGCTTTTGTAATTGTGCGATTGTTAGGTAAAAAAGATCGTTGGCATTTTCATTAGAAGGATGATTACAGAGAATATATGTTTTTGGCTTAGAAATACTTGAAAAATCCTTCTTGATATGGAGATTGCCATCAACATCTAGTAGGTATTCTTCGTGCAAGTTAGTTTTCCCTCCAGAGTCAATATCCAATTCAGTCGGAATTCCAGAAAAAACAACTGAAATTTTTGCAGACTCCCCATTTCTTCTAGCGATGATATTTACATCATCAGATTCCATTTTCCTATTGTCGAAAAAAATATCTAAGGCTTCTAGAATTGAGGATTTCCCGATATCATTCTTACCTATTAAAACCGTCAAATCATTAAAAGTGATGGTAGTTGGGTTTCTGTAACTCCTGAAGTTTTCGATTGTTAAACTGACTATTTTCATTCATTAAAAATTATTAGTGTTTAGATTGGATTAAATCTTTAGGGTCCACACCTAGGATTCTGGCAATTTCAAAAAGCACTTCCAATCGTGGTTGGTTCCGATTTTGAACATAGCCATTGACCATATTGTAGCTTTTGCCGAGTTGTTCGGCAAGCCAAGTTTGGGTAATCCCTTTTTCCTCAAGCACTTCTTTGATTCTGTTCATTCCCGAAAAAGACTGAAACTAAAAATAGAAAAATAAATGGATTATCTCATTTTTTGAGATAAAACAATTAAGAAATACTTCAAATTCTATTCTGATCAAAAGTTAGATATTGAAAAAACATGATTCAATTTGAGTCATAAGAAATGACAAATAGTGTCAACTATTTCTAATTCATTTAATGGCGGTAGAAGTCTGAGATGGAGGAATTAAGCTAATTTTATTCCATCTGAAATACTAAAACCACCACCTAAATGACAAGAATAATCTGTGATACCATGATCTGGTATGGGCTGAGTAAAAATAATCTCCAAGTTCCCGACCCGAACAAATACACGCTGGTGTGCACTTATTTATCCTTAATGGAATTGGCATTTTCGCCTAATAATCTGAACAAATTATCCGAGGTTCAGGCTGCGATAAATAAGATTTTTAGTCTTAAACCAGAAATAATTTTACACTACCCATGGGATCATGCTCAATCACTAATTGACAAGGATTTTGAAAGAGAATTCGATATAGAATCAAATTTGACTTTTGCATTTATTAGAATCCTGCTAAAGCATCCAAAAGAAGGCTTGATCTCGAATAGTTTTAAAGAAAAACTTGAAGAAATTTCATCTATTAGAAGGAAAAACTTTGGCGAATGGGCTAATTTCTTAAATGACCTTAATAATCTCCAGAATGATGTAAAAAGAGCCCTAATAAAATATTCAGATCGAAATCGGAATTTACTTGATTTTAAAAAGTGGTTTATTCACAAATTAAACGAAAGGGAATTCGGAGAATACTCCGATGACGCCATCCCTTGGGAGCAGTTTGAATTTTACACGGCTATTGGGTCAGCCTATTTGAGAAAAATGATGGTTTCATGGATGAAGGCAGACGGGAATGATGAAAATGATATAAGAAATATGATTTATGTCCAGCCCGGAGATAAATATTGGACACTCGAAAAAAAGTGGCTGAACCTAGCTAGAGAGTCGAAAATGACTAAATACTTATATGAAGCAATTGGCTAATTTCGAATTAAAATGAAAAAAGCCCTTTCGGGCTTTTCTCAGGATTCTTCCGAATCCGGTTCTTTGACGGAAACGTAAACCGTGTGGGTTTTTCCGTACTGGTCAGGTTCCTTTAGCTTGGCGACATTGAACTTGAGGAAGGTTTCTCCTTCATATTCGAAGGTGTGGTTTTGAAGCTCTGCCATGTTCAGGCTCACTTCAACAATTTCCATGTTTTCGACTTGCTTTCCTTTACCGATGTACTTTTTTGAGAATGCCATTGTATTTTGGTTTTAGTTAAAATTTATGCAGGTCATTTAGGATGGCCGGGAAAGTGCCAAAAAATTAGAATTTAAAAACTGGGAGGCAGTCCGTAGGAAACCCTGTTTTTAGAAATCTGCTGCAAGCCCCAATTTTTTGAAACTGACAGGCTATCCGACCTTTGTGCATACAATTGGATAAAACCGGAATAGGGCATCATCAGAAAACAAGAGGGGAAATCAAGAATTTTGAAGAGATCACATTGATTCGCTTAGGACACAGAATCTATCTCATCTCTTACAAATTGATGAATTTCTTTGAAAACAGTTTTACAATGATCAATTGTATCCAAGCCCTGATATTTCCAGTTAAAATTAAAATTGATCGTTGTGATTTTTGATCGATTGACGATTTCAGTTTTTTTGCTCTTTTCCACAAACCCAAATTTCATATCCTTATCGGGATTATGCTTTAAATCATTAGCCAGGCCCTTCTTAGGAATTGATCCATCAATTTGATCTGAAAAAAAGCTTTCAATTTCCCGTTTTTTTAAAGGATAAATTTTCTTCAAATAATCCTTTAAGGAGTAAACAACTTGTGTGAAACAAAAAATACGGTAGTACAAAATATCCTCACGCTCCCTTCTAATTAAGTCGACCTTTTTATGAAGGGCTCTATTCTGTGACGTTTCCGGATAAGGAACATCGTATTTAAAACCTATCTCTAAAAATGCATCTTTTTTAGTTTCACGGAATGCAATATCGATTTCGTCCAAAGCTATTTTTAGCGCTCTAAGCCTGATTTGAATTTGTCGATTTACCATACTTTCTCTTTTTGCAGTTAAAAAAACTAGGCAAGCTTTCCTTCGATTGTTTAAAACAAGAGTTCCTACTTATATTAAAATGTAATCTCCTCGGCCAGCGGCACAGAAACCTCTCCAGGAGCCAAGGCTTCATATTCAAATTGTCGATAGACCTCCCCATCAGCCAAAACATTGACGGTCGCAGAAAGTGGCTGGAAAGAATCATCGGTTTCTCCTCCCAAATAAACGGCATTAAAAACTAGACCTAAACTATGAATCGGAGCTGAAGAAGTGGCTGAAATAGTCGGGACTTCAGGCTCAAAAGAAAGCGTATAGGAATTGCCTTGTTCGATCACTTGGGTCCAGTTGAGTTCATTCGGCTGATCCAACACCGGAGCAACAAAAGTTGAGGTGCCACTGAGCATACTATGAACTGAAAAGGTCACCAGATAGTCGGTGTAATTCCCCTCCATTTCTACTTCAATGGTGACAATTTTCTCAACCAATTTAGGCACCTCATTCTCCGAAGAACAGCTAACAAAAAAAATGGTAATTGCGATTAAAAACAGGTAATTCAGGTTTCTCATGGATTAAAATGGTTTAGTTTAAAGACTTGGAATAGTCAAATGTAAAAGACTTGATATGAATAAAATAAATGATTTGGCAGACTTAAATTCACCTACCCATTTCTTGCGTCTGAGTAGGTAAAACGTCCAATTTCCTAAAATCCATGTCATAAAACTGGATTTTCTTTGATTCAGGATCTGCTTCGATAAATACGGGTTGACCATTTTCCAAAGTGGCATTTTGGGTATTACCCCGTCCTAAGCTGGAGAGCAGCATTTCTTTTTCCTGAAAATTTTCAAGCTCCTTAATCGGGAATCTGCTCAGTTCAGTTTCCAGGTGGAATCCATGATCAGGATAGAACTTTTTGTAGGAGAAATTCCCCTGCTCATTCCGCCTTTCAAAATCCAGTTTGATCCAGATGGAATCAATCTTTTCTCCTGAGCCTTCCTTCATCTGACCGACTTCTCCCGAAGCCAATACCCTATTATCCATTTGCCTATTTAGAATAGCTTTTTTATGGATAGATGCCCCTCTAAGCAAATTGTAGGCTTCCTTTGCTGTCACGTCATTTCCCTTTCCATACGAAAATATGTTATGGGTCTGATCGTTGAGGGTGACTTTTATGCTATCCAGAGAATAATTATAAGGCTTCGAAGATCTCGAGAAATTCAGCTCATAATTAACCTTGTCCTTTCCTAGGCTTCCATTCTTTTGTCTGGCACTAAAATCGGCTGAAACTCCGATTTTAAAGGACTCCTGTCGCTCAGAAACTTTAGCTTCCAGGGCAGCATTTAATGAAGTACCAAAGCCAAGGAATTTCAGGTTCTTTTTGAGGAATTCAAGATTATTATTCTCCATAATTTTGAGTGACAAGCATTTAAATATAGCAAAACCGTATTTTAAAAGATGAAATGTGAGAATTGAAGAAACCCTTTTTTCGTAATTAAAATTTATGTGTATCTAGAACAATACTCGTAGATCCTGAATAGCGAATTTTCCGTAATAAAAAATACTCCGTCATTCACCGGGACAAGCTCCTAACCCCCTTGGTAAAGGGAAATCCGCCTATTTGGAACCTCAAAACCTAATTTAAGCCGGTAACGTACAATCATAGGTATACACATTCTAAAAATTAAGCCAAGCTTGGGTTTTAAAAAATTGGAATGAAAAATCACTCAAAAGTTCTGTTTGTCTTAAAAACTTCAATTAACTTGGTTTACAAGTGATTTTTAACCGATAAACAAACCAAAATGAAATTATTTATCCATTTTATACCCCAAACTCTTTCCTTTCGGTTAACCAGAGTAATTTCCATTTTTTTGACATCTATGTTTCTTTCGATTATTAATGCAAATGCGGTTGATGTGGTTATCACAGGTTCAACCACTGTTTGTCCAAATAATCCGATCACCTATACTGTTAATACTTATCAAATTCCATTTGGATGGAATGTAAATACCTGTGGGGATTATTTATGGGGAATTAGAAAGGATGGCATTTTAATTGATGAGGTGCGCGGCACGTCCATAACATATACTTTTAAAGATACTGGAAATTACGAGTTGAGTGTGGTGGCATCCCAATGTTCTCCATACTTCAATGGGAGTACTACAATTCCAGTTGTTTCAAGGGTAATCCAACCTAATCCAATTTCCGGCCCGGTGATGTGCTTCGCGGGTCAATCCTATTCCTTCACAACAAGTCCTGGTTTGCCAAGTCAAAATCCAGTGGGCTCTGAATGCTATTATCATTTTGATTATCTATGGAATGCCCCTGCTGGATGGTCGATTAATGGAGGAGGAAATAGTCTTCTTACTCCTTCCGAAAGTATTAGTATTTCGGCCCCGGTAAACACACCAGCTGGCAACTATACTATATCGGTTCAAGGCTCAATACCTAATCCAATTCTTAATAACAATTGGTACAGTACACCTAGAACTTATACTGTACAAATAGGAGCGTTGAACTAAACCGACTGCGTCGGCAGTCCATTTCACAACAAGACACATTGTTCTCATTTTGAGATGCTAAGGTTATTTTTATTCCATGTTTCATTCTAAATCTTTATTAAACATGGAAAAA
>Ga0189275_100461_pt1 | contig 15852 bp, 11 predicted proteins | sample N19A6minimetaG_FD_130329 | JGI IMG/M metagenome (GOLD analysis project Ga0189275, IMG submission 130329) | Marine microbial communities from the Costa Rica Dome - N19 A6 mini metaG | ecosystem: Environmental > Aquatic > Marine > Oceanic > Photic zone | place: Costa Rica: the Eastern Pacific...
GTGAAACTGCCGGTTTCCATGACGGCCAGAAACATCCGGTCGGCGTCGAGTCTGTTCATGGGACTGTTTCCGATTTGGCATGGGTTGCGGCGCCCAGCATCGGATCCTTTGCCTGCGGGAAGCAATAGCTGGAACGCACCACTCCACGTCGAGATATTTCCCGGCATGGTCGAAGAGATGCCGCAGGGACCGCGCCGACAGCGTCACGGCGAGCGCATCGTCGGGACGCCAGTCAGCTTCCTCTTTCATTAACGGCTGCCGAAGTGCCTTGAGCGTCAGCGCCATCGTCCCCGCGTGAAAGCCCTCGTCGCGCAACTCGTTGAACCTACGCGCGAAACAGGCAGTACCGTGCCGCCCCAGCAGCAGGTCGGTTTCGTCTTTCGACGGACCGATGCCCAGGCCGATGATCTCGTGTCGCCCTTCGGTGTTCGCGGCGATGGCGATTGTGGCAGCGACCGGCACAATCCGACCTCCTTGGCGGATCATGAGCCAGGTCGCGTCCAGCCAGTCGTAGGGCAAATCACCGGTCATCGAGTGGTTCAGGAACTCACCGACGCGCCCGTCGATGTCCTTGCACAGCTTCGACACCGTGCTCTTTGAGATGCCGGACAGACCCATCGCCTGCACAAGTTCGTCGAGGCGACCGGTGGGGAGCTTTCCGCAAAATGGCTGCAGTCTCCACGAGATGACGGGCAACCTGTAGGAGTGGGTGCAGGACTACGATCAGCGGGGCCGATCCTGCCTCTGCAATAAAACTTCTGCGACCGCTATCACGTGCATTCCCGGACACGCAACAACCCGAACGGATCGGCCGGTAGCAGTGGGTTCCGCGTCGGCGATGACGCCTGATCGGCACAGGGGAGATCCGCCCAGGGAAGACGGCTCCCGCTTACCAGGGCCCTTCGCGCTGCGGAGCATCCTTCTGCGGCGCGATGCCCGGCGGCGCCGGCTTGTCCCCGCATTCGACGAACGCCCGGATCGTGCAATTCCGGCAGACATCATCGTCGAATTGTTCCGTCGCCGCCTGGATTGCCTCGCTCTTGTTCGGGTGGAGATTTCGTTTCTCAAGCGCTTCGAACAGGTTCATCCGCGCCAGCGCATCCACCGTCTCCTTGAAGGGGACAACCAGATGAAAGTCGCCGCCGGCTTTCCGGGCCTTGGCGATTTCGTCGACCAGAAGGTTGACCCCGGACAAGTCGATCTTGCCCAGCCCCTTCAGGACAAGGATCTTGAAACGCGGGCCTGGGTACATCGCCTCGAAACGGCGGAATTCGCTCTCAACATGATCGACAGATCCGAAAAACAGCGGTCCGTCCAACCTGAGAATGCTCACTTGCGGGCACGGTTTCAGATCGTGGAACAAGGCGCCGCGCAACTGCCGGCGCCCGTGGCGCTGGATCGGGGCGAGCACCGCGAGATGCGGGTGCGAACTCCGGTAAAGAAACACGGCGAGCGAGGTGACGACGCCGACGAAAATCGCGTTCTCAAGTTCCGTGGTGATGCCGGCAAGAAAGGTCAGAATGAGGATCAGCGTTTCACTTTGGCTGCTTCGGATGATGTGTCGGATTTCGCGGAAACTGATCAGCCGCCACGCCACGTAAATAATGATCCCGGCCATCGCGGGCTTCGGGATATGGTCGACAAACGGGGCCACGACGAACAACAGCGCCAGAAGCCAACCGGCGGCGAAGACCGCCGACAGCGGCGTCTTCGCTCCGGATTCGGCGTTCATCGCCGACCGGGTGAAGGACCCGGACCCGGCATAGGCCTGAAAGAACCCCGCAACCACATTCGACAGGCCCTGACCGATGATCTCCTGGTTGGCGTCGTATCGCTCGCGCCGGCGCATGGCAAAGGCACGCCCGATGCTGATCGCCTCTAGAAGCCCGACAAAGCCGATCGACGCGGCGCCGGGCAAAAGGGCGGGCAGATCCGACAAGGTCACCGTCGGCGGGCCAAAGCTGGGAACGAGCGACGGCAGCTTGTCGAACATCTCGATACCCGCGTCGCGGGCTCCGGCGATTTCGCCCACCGCCACGCCGACCAAAAGTGCCACAAGATAGGCTGGTATCTTGCGGCTCAGCTTCTGGGTGATCACGATGGTTGCCAGCGTGGACGCGGCGAGGATCAGCGCCAGCGGCTGGAAGCCCGCGCGATGTTCGACGACCCGGGCAATGCGCTCGATCACACCGCCACCGCTTTCGACGTCGATGCCAAGCGCGCCGCTAAGCTGCGACGCCCCGATCAAAAGCGCGGCGGCTGCGGTGAAGCCGACCATCACGGAGTGCGAGATGAAGGAAATCAGACCGCCCAGCCGGAACACACCGGCCAGCAACTGAAACAGCCCGGCGATGATCGTCAGCGTCAGCGCGAACTGAATGTAGACCGGCGTGCCGGGCGGGGCCAGTTCGGCGAGCGCCGCGAACATGACCGCCGAAATCGCTGTCGTCGGGCCCGACACCATGACCATCGACGTGCCCCATATCGCGGCGATCACGGGCGTGATCATCGCGGTATAGAGCCCGTATTCCGGCGGCAGCCCGGCGATGACGGCGAAGGCCACGCCTTGCGGCAAAACAATCGCGGCATTGGTCAGCCCGGCGATGACGTCGTCTTTCACCGTGTCGCGGCTGACCTGCGCAAACCAGGGGCGACGTGGGCTGAAAGCCTGAATCAACTGATGTTTGTTTGGCATGGTCTGGGCCACCTGACAGAAAGTGCGGCATCGGCGCGTCCAGGCAGGTCGCGCACGAGAGACATGAGAGCGGCACCCGGAGATCCCGCCATTGAGGGTGCGATTCAAAGGCGGGTTCCCCTGCACCCGGGAGGATGCCTGGGGGGAACCCGCCCGCCGGCCGGGCCGGTGACCCGGGGCAGTCTTATGCTGGCATTGACCGCGCAAGCACATTTTGGAACTTCTGCGTGCGCAGGTCGCTTCGGATTCGCCAGTCGAGAAGTCGGCCGATCAGCTCGGTTTTCTTGCCTGCGAAGTCCGGATCGTCCCAGCGGTTGCGCCGCTCGCCCGGATCAGTCGAGAGGTCGAACAACTGGCCTTCGTCTGTGTCGACGAAATGCACAAGCTTCCAATTGTCGACCATGACCATCGACACGAATTCCGTTTCCGTGAGGATCGCATCGCGCGCATGTTCGGCGAAAACGGTGTCGCGGCGCGGGGGCGGCGTATCGCCGAAATACGGGCAAAGCGATTGCGCCTCCATCCACTCCGGCGGTTTCACACCGCAAAGTTCAAGGATTGTCGGTCCGAAATCTATCAGGGACACGAGGTCGGAAACCCTTTGCCCGGATGGGATGCCGGGACCCCAGGTGATGGCCGGAACATGCACGGATTGCTCAAACATGTTCCATTTCTGCGAATGGCCGTGATCATTCAGACAGTCGCCGTGGTCGGAGGTGAAGATGAGGATCGTGTTCTCCAGCACGCCGCGCCGCTCCAGCGCCTCGAGGATCAGCCCGACTTGTTCGTCGATCATGGTCACGTTGGCAAAATAGTGCTGCCGCTGGCGCTGCAATTGTTCGTCGGTCGGGTCCTTAAGATGCACGACCGCGTCATGATCGTCCTCAAGGTGATTGCGGCGCAACTCCTTGAACGGCGTCGGCTGGCTGTCGAGATCGTAGTCGCGGATCGGCGCGGGCATCTCGCGGCCCTCGTACCTGTCGAGGAAGCGTTGCGTCGGGTCATAGGGCGGGTGGGGGCCGGGGATGCCGATCTGCAGGAAGAACGGCTCCTTGCCCGAGTAGCGGTCGAGCCACATGCATGCTGTCTGCGGCACGAAGACATCCGGGTGCAGATCCTCGGGCAGTTCCCAGGTGAACGCGCCCAGGCAATCCCTATAGTCCTCGCGGTGCCTGTAGGTCTGGCGGCTCGGCTTCTCAAGCCCGCGCGACCAGATCGCCTTGTCCCAGTTGTCGAGGTAGAACGGCAGGTTCGGGTGCGCGCGATCCTTGTTTTCGGTCACGTGGCGTTCATGAAAGCCGAAGGCGCCTTCGACCGGCCAGGTGTGCATCTTGCCGACATTCACGCAGCGATAGCCGGATTTGTTCAGGTCGCTGACCCAGGAATAATTCCACGTCTCGTCGTTGCGGAACACGCCGTTGGTGTGCGGGTAGGTCCCGGTGAACAACGAGGCGCGCGACGGGCTGCAGGACGGTGAGGAGACGTACATACGGTCGAAGCTCGTCCCTTCCTGCACCAGCCGGTCGAGGTTCGGCGTGTCGACATGCTCGAAACCGAGTGCCGCGATGGTGTCGTAGCGTTGCTGGTCGGTCAGGATGAAGACGATATTGGGGCGGTCACTCATGGTCTGTCTGTCCTCTTGTGGCACCTGTGTTCCGGCGCTCAATGTCGCGATGGAGGTTAGAAATTGCCGACAATCCTCACCGGATCGACCGTCGCGACGCTCTGGGCGAAATTCGCCAGGATCAGCTCGCATTTCAGGGATTGGCTGGCGGGGTCGTCCCAGAGGTTGTCAAACTCGTCCGGGTCGGTTTCTTGATCGTAGAGCTCGCCGATTTCCTGCCCGTGAAAGACAACCAGCTTGTAGCGCCCGTCGAAATACATCGTGGCAAACACGCCTTGGTGGGCGGCTGGCAGCGCATTGTAGTATTCGCAATAGACGGATGGCTTGTGCGTATCCGGATCGGCTTTGCCCTGCAGAATATTCGCGAGGCTCTGCCCCTGCATAGCGAGCGGAATGTCGACGCCGGCAAGGTCCAGAATCGTCGGTGCCAGGTCGACCAGTTCGACAAGGGCCCGGCTGCGCACCTTTTTCATCAGCCGGGCCGGGCAGGAGACGATCAGCGGTACATGCACCAATTCCTCATAGAAATGCCCGCCCTTCAGGATCAAGCCGTGATCGCCCAGCATTTCGCCGTGGTCGCTGTGGAAGATGATGATGGTGTTGTCCCGCATGCCGGTCGCGTCGAGGTGATCGATCATCCGGCCGACCTGCGCGTCGATCAGATCGACCATCGCGTAGTAGTCGGAGACATAGTCCTGCTTCTCCCGGTCGCTCAGCGACTTGCAGCTTGGCCCCAGCCCGCTTTGTCCGCCGTGTTCGTAGTCCTGACGCTGGATCAGCGGCTTGTTGTCCAACTCGCCCTCTTTCCACTTGGGAAGCGGCATGTCCTCTGCGGGGTATTTCTTCTTGTATGCCTCGGGCGGGTCGAACGGGTGGTGCGGGTCAAAGATGTTGATGCTGAGCATCCAGGGGCCGTCCGCGTGGCGATCCATGAAGTCTATTGCCTCATTGGCGCACCAGGTCGTCTGATGAAATTCCGGGCGGATGCCGCCATTCTTGCCGTGGTAATCGGTCTCCCACGAAACGCCCTGTGACCGCAGCCAGGCCTGATAGGCATTGTCATCGCCCCAGCCATCCCTTGGCCCGTGGCACCATTTGACGATGTCATAGCCGTGGTGCTTGGGCAGAACTTCGGACCGCCCATCCGCCGCCGAGAGGTGCAGTTTCCCGATCAGCCCGCAGGTATAGCCGTTCTCGGAAAGGATATGTGGCACCAGGATTTCATCGTCAGGAAAATGGTCATTGCCATTGCGGGTGGTCCGCGTGGTGCGCGGGTAGCGACCGGTCAGGAAACTTGCCCGGCTGGGCGTACAGACCGGGCTTTGGCAATAGGTCCGGTCGAATGAGACGCCCTCGCCAAGCAGCCTGTCGAGATTGGGGGTGTTGATGTGCTCGTTCCCGAGACCCCGGATCGTATCGAACCGCTGTTGGTCGGTACAAATCCACAGGAAATTGGGCTTGCTTTGATCGCTCATGGGGTCCGGAACCTTGATTTGACTTTCGGGATTGGCGCATTGGCCCGGAACGCTCCGGGCCAATGGCTTGGGGCGGCTTACTTCAGCACGCCGAGGTCGGTCAGGATGCCCTTGTTCACCACATCCAGAGCCTCCATCCGGGCCTTGTAGGCTGCGGAATCATTGAAGTTGATCATGATCTTGCGCTTCTCGAGTGCTGCGACCAGTTCAGGATCTTTCAGCGCGGCCTCGATGGCGGCAGACAGGGTGTCCTGGATATCCTGCGGCGTGCCTTTCGGGGCGATGACGCCGACGAACAGTTGGCTGGGGGTATAACCGAGGTCCTTCAGCGAGGGGATGTCGGCAAAGTAGTCCGGCTTCACTTCCATCACGTCGACGATGGGCCGAAGCGTGCCGCTTTCATACTCGGAGATAATGATGTGCGACGGCATGATCGCCGCCTCGATCTCGCCCCCCAGCAGCGCCTTCTTGGATTCGGCGCTGCTCTTGTAGGTGATCTCGTTCAGGTTAACCCCGGCCGCTTGTTCCAGGTTCAGCAGGGGGAGGTGCTGAACGTTGAATACCCCGTCGACGCCGACTTTTACCGCTCCGGGGTTTTCCTTGGCATGCGCCAAGAACTCTTCGAAAGTCTGGAACGGTGAGTCGCCGGGCACCACGATGTAATGCGCCGCATCGAACACGTTCGCGATAAGTTCGAAATCCTCGTAGCCCGCGTAGCTGGTTTTGCCCAGGTGCGGCATGATCGTCAGCGGCGCCACAGAAGCCTGACCGATGGTGTAGCCGTCCGGCTCGGAATTGTAGACCTCGGCGACCGCGATGGTTTGCGTGGCGCCCGGCAGGTTCTTCAGAACGAAGGTCGCGTCGTTCGGCAGGTTCTTCTCGACGTAGGGGTAGATCGTCCGCACGATAGTATCCAGGCCGCCGCCCGCCCCATCAGGCACGATCCAGGTAATCGGTTTCTCAGGATAGCCCTGCGCCGCACCGGAAGTCGGGTTGGTCGCCAGGACCAGTGAAGCCAGCGCCATCGTGGTCGCGGCAGTCTTTGTCAGAAACGTAAGCATCAAGTTCTTCTCCCATTTGATCTAGTCATCGAAGCGCGTCCAATTTCTCTACTCCCAAAAAGGACGGCAGAATTGCTGATGTAGTCGCATTAGCCGATACGGCGTCGGCCAATTCGTGGCGCCTCCTTCTTCATTTCATTCAACGCCGTAATCCGAAGTTTCGGCATCCGGCCGGTTTCTTCTTCTGTTGAGTTCTCCGTAGATAGCGGCAGCGATGGCAGCGACGATCAAGAGCACCAGCACGATGGAATAGGCGCTGGAAAAGAAGACGTCGTAGCTGCCGTTGGAAAGGGTCAGGGACCGCCGGAAGTTCTCTTCGATGATCGGCGCCAGGACATAGGCAATGATCACCGACGACACCGAGTATTGCAGCCGCTTGAGAATGTAGAACACCACCCCGATCCCAAGCGCCAGCCACAGGTCGAAGAAGGCACTTTTGGAGGCGTAGATGCCGATCAGGCACAGCACGAGGACCGTCGCCACCAGAAAGGAATTCGGGATCACGAGCACCCTTGCAAACACCGGCGTCAACAGGCGTCCGATCAGATACATGGCCACCGTCGTCAGGATGAAGCCGTAGAAGATGCCGTAGACCAGGTCCCTCTCGGCCGTGAAGACGTTCGGCCCCGGTTGGATGCCATGCATGATGAACGCACCCATGATGATCGCAACCGCGGCCGAGCCGGGGATGCCGAGCGCAAGGAACGGCACCAGCGCACCGCCCGCGGAAGCGTTGTTCGACGATTCAGGCGCGGCGATACCTTCGGCGCTGCCCTTGCCAAAGGCTTCAGGGGTTTTCGACGTCTTGCTGACCACCGCATAGGCAAACCAGCAGGAGGCTCCGCCGCCGATGCCCGGCAGGATGCCCGTGCCCGCGCCGATCAGCGATCCGATCGTGGTGGACCTGCCGATCCCCTTGATCTCTTTCCAGGTCAGGCCGGTTTTCAGCGTCCTGCGGTCCGCCTCGTACCTGACATTCAGCCCCTTGCTGATCATGATGAACAGTTCGGAAATCGCGAACATGCCGACAAGGAAGGCGACTAGGTTGATGCCGTCCATCAGTTCCGGCTGGTTGAAGGTAGCGCGATTGACGCCGGTCAACGTGTCGACGCCCACGGTGCCGGCCATCAGGCCCAACACGACCGAAATCATGCTCTTGATCTTGTCTTGCCCGCTGAGCAAACCAACGGCCATCAGGCCGATGACGCCAAGCAGGAAATATTCCGGGCTGCCGAAGTTCAGCGCGAACTTGGCCAGTGGCACCGAGACGAAGATCAGCACCAGCCCGCCGAAGATGCCGCCGATGCTCGACGACACCAGCGAATAGCTCAGCGCCTTCCCAGGAGAGTCGTTTGAAGCCATCGGATGGCCGTCAATGACGGTGGCCGCGGCCTGTGGCGTGCCCGGCACCCCGAGCAGGATCGCCGAGATCGAGCCGCCGTATTCCCCGGCCTGATAGGTGGCCAGCAGCATCAGGATGCCGGCCAGCGGCGGCAGCGTGAAGGTCACCGGCAACAGCAGAGCCACCGCAATGACCGTGCCCAGCCCGGGCAGGGCGCCGAACACCATGCCCACGACGGTCCCCAGCAGGATGCACAGCATGTTGGTGAGGGTGAAGAGATTCAGAAGGTCGTTACCCAGGTTTTCCATTTATCTTTCCATCCCCTCAGAAAGAAATTTCCAGGATCTTTCCGAACAGGGCGAAAAGGAACCCGGTCGTGAAAGCCGACGTCACCGCCGCCACGAGCAAACTGTTCCTGATGCCGAATTCGATCCGGTAGATCGTCAGCAAGATGGTCAGGAGGGCGAAGACATTCAGGTAGAAGTATCCAAGGATCTGCCAGCTGGCGATGAACGCAATGGCGAGGCCCAGCGTGGCAAGGATGTACCCGGAATTAGCGGTGGTGACCTTGCCGGTGTTCTCCGGGCTCTTGTCCCGGAGATTGCGGATCAGGGTGACGATGCACAACAGGACAAGGATGGCCGTTAGGGCATTGGGAAAGTAGGTCGGCCCGACGCCGGAACCCGAAAAGTATATCGCTTGTGACGCGCTGTGATTGAGGTTCAGCGCATAGCCAATCCCGCCCATTATCAGGATAACGGACATGAGGCTGTTCAGGTGTTTCCAGGTCATGCAAGGACACGCCTGGATGAGATCAGTGCTCTAGAATGTTTCATGGTTCCTCCCAGTAAATAATCGTCCCGCCGCTTCCGTTATCCTCCTCGAAGCGGCATGGCATGATGGGTTGGCGCAAGGCGATTGGGCGCGCTTTCGGCGTAGGCAAGGTCGGACAGTTCGGCGCGCACACTCAGGAGTGTGTCGCGATACTTCTCCATCCGGTCGCCCGAACCATCGTCCGGTTCGGCCAGGGCCAGCAGATGCAGGAACTTTCCATTCGGGTCTTCGACCACGGTCGCACAGCGACGGATGCCGACGTGGTTGCCCTCCGGATCGGCCGCGAAAACTTCCGAACGCATGCCTTCCAGCGCAGCACGGACCTTGGTCTCTGGCAGCCAGCGTGTCGGTTGCCCGGGCCTGCGAAGGGTTTCGAAGAAGCCATCGGTAAAGAACCGCGCCTGGATGTCGCTCCAGTCCAGCCGGCTCAGGTACAATTGGGACAGCACGTCCAGTTCATAGAGCGAGCGGCGAAACCCGACGCCTGCGCGGATGATCACCTCCGGGTCAGGGTGGTCTGCCTTCGAGTGCCACAAAAGCTCGTGGCCGGCGACCACGATCACCTCGGCCGCGACGCCCAGACGATTGGAAAGGTCCCGCATCGTGCTGTCGAGCTTGGCCAGGTAGGTCTGCGACATAGGCACGTTCCGCTCCAGGCGGAAGTTGCGAACGCAGTACTTCTCGCTCGTGCGGAACAGGTAGCCCCAATCCGACAGGGACTTGACGATCCGATTCAGGGTGGACGGCGACAGGCCGCAGTGCCGGGCAATGTCGATCTGCTTCACCGGTCCTGGCCCCGCGGCCATGATGTACTCGAGTACTTGCAGTGTGCGTTCGGTCGGGTCCATAGGTATTCCATATCTGGCATTTAAAATTCCATTATAGGAATTTGCGACAAAATGACCGAAGCGGTAGAGTCTGTCAACCGGTATCTTGAACTGGCGATGCTTGCGTCGGCCCAGCGTGGCGAGAAACTTCGGTTAATCGTGCAGAGCCGTCAGTTGCCGAGGTGTTCAATGCGGCGTGGAGCCAGATGCTTTTGTGCAGTCTGGCGACCGACGGCTGCATTGATCGGCCTCGGCAGCCAGCAATTGCGCATTCGGGGGAGACGGGCCCCCTACATCACCGAATCTGATAGCGGCAGCGCCCTTGAGGCGGACTTTCCCCGAAGACCTCAAGAACTCGCGCTGCAGGATATTCTCCGGGCTTGCCCGGATGTGTTGACTGCTGATTCACCCTACGGCACGACCGCGCGGCAAAAGGACATCAGGGTCGGCAATATCGACCTGCGTTGCCCGGCAATCCCCAATCCGGGACCTAGCATACAAGTTGCAACCGCGGCGAACGACCGGAATGATCGGCTGCACCGCGGCATCCGCGATGGGCGTCGATGACGGTGCCGCGCCGGGTGCGTCATTTCTGATCGACGCTGCCGAGGCGCGGGGCATGAACGTGTGTCCGTACAAGGAATGCAGCAGCAGCGCCCGCTGTGGCGCCGAACAGGTGGGCCTCCCAGGAGACGCCAGGTTGACCCGGCAGAACACCCCAGAGAATTGAGCCATAAAGGAAGCCGACCAGCAATGCGGCAACCAGCGTGACCGGCGAGCGATCCACCAAGCCACGCGCTACGAGAAAGCCGAACCAACCGAAGACCAGTCCAGACGAACCAATGTGGATGGCCGAGCTTCCGAACAGCCAGACAAGGCCGCCGCCGAGACCAATCACGACGGCATTCACGGCCAGCAAGGCCCGCGTGGCGGTAGCCGCCAGCAGCCCGCCCACCACCAATAGTGGCGGCGTATTGGCCAGCAAATGCGCGAAGCTTCCGTGCAGCAGGGGCATTGCGATGACGCCGTCCAACCCGCTGATATGCCGGGGGATCAGACCGAAGGCCGGATTAAAGCCATAGCCGGTGATCCAGTTGACGACCTGGACTGCCCAAAGTAGCGCGACAAAGGCTGCAAGCGCCGTGGCGCGCCGCAAGAATGCGTGCATGTGATCGCGTTTCCTCATGTCGGTGAAGGTACGCGTCTGCCCGATGCTTTCAATGTCTTTCGCGCTGCTCAGGAGATCGTCTTTGAGAACGGTAGAGTGAGGCGCCAACGTCTTTGTCGCTCGGGCAAGATTGCGCCCGACCAAGTTCTCCATGGTGGCTCTGGGTCGGAAGCACTGACTTGCCTATGCGTGGAACGCCTGCCAACCGTTTCCGCAAACTGCGCCCAACGGACTTTGGAGATCTTCTTGGCGAAGTTCCGAAGCGAGCCTGAAGAGGTCACTCTTGCGGGAGTAAGATAAGATGGCGGGCGGGCGCGAACGGGCGGGAAAACAATGATCTTCGCTGCAGCGAAGCACCCTTCCCCGGAGGCGGGCGAGTTTTCCAGCGATGCGGAACGAACTCTTCATCATGCTGACGCAAGCCCACGGCCGATGAATGCGGCACTTTGTTCTTGCTACGGTGCGATATTGCTTTCCGTCCTGTCGACGGTCAGGCAGACTCGCTCAACATATCAGCCTGAACGACACGGCGAACGAACGGTGCCATGCCAGCGGGGCCGGAGGCGCGGTCTTTTACGTGGATGCAAAGATCGGGCCGATGTGAGGCGATCACGCCGATCAATTCGCCACGCAGACGGTCGTCAAGACCTGCGCCCATCACCACTGTTGCGATACCCGGCTCGCGTTCGAGCTGGGCGATAACCTCCTCTCGGTTATGAGCGCCGAGCCACTGAACCGGGAATTCCTCGAGCTCGCGCGCAACGGTTTCCACGACCGTTGGCAGTCTACCGATCAATAAAACAACTGTCGTCATCTCAATGCTCCTCGATACCACGAGCCCGGCATGGTGCGAGCTGAGTGCGTCAATGGAGTTCAGTATATCACACCCTGCATGGAACCATGTTTGATTCTCGGCGCGCGGGTCGCAATCCGCCGAATAGTCTAGTTTCTGCAATTCAGCGCAAGACCGGTCTGGTGAAGCCGCACTGCATCTGAGGTCGGCTCAGAGCAGATTCAGTGGCAAAACACCCGTTCGTGAACGCAGAATTCCAGGCGTTGGAGAGTGCGCGAACGCCATTCCTGTCAGGCGTTCCGTGGATGCTGCGGTGCGGGAAGGAACTTGGCCAGTTTGCGGAGGTTCTGGGCGGTTGCGGCGAGGAATATCGCCTTTTGCGCCGCATGGGCCGCGTAATCGGAGCCTGTTGAGGCCGAGGAACCGTTTCAACTGGGCGAAGCGCATCTCGACCTTCTTGTGCAACTTCTTCGAGATCACGTATTGCGCGGTCTTTGCGATGTCGCTGGCGACTTTACGGGCGTCTTCATGCTCCTCGTCGGTGATCTTTCGCGCGTCCGCGTTCGGGCAACACTTCGCCTTGGCTGGACAGGCTTGGCAGACCTTTTTCAGCGCCCGATAGCGGGCTGCGCCCTTGCCGGTCGGCCCGCGATTGGGATCGGAATAATTTCGGCGGAACTGCTTCAGCTCGTGTCCGTCAGGGCAGATGTATTGGTTATTCTCGGAGTCTCATTCGAAGTCTGCCCGGGTCCAAGTCCCATCGCGGCGCCCTGACTTTTCGGTGACGGGAATGTGCGGGTCAATCTTGCGGTCGACCAACCAGCCCAACATCGGCGCCGTGCCGCAGGCCGTGTCCGCGATGAGCCTCTCGGGGTGGAGGTCGAAACTGGTCTTCACGCGCTTGAGCATGGTCTTCGTGGATCCAACCTCCGCCTGGCAGATCGACCGCGTCGGGGTGCGCCTGAGCGCCGGTCGCATCTGCCAGCGCACCGGCCAGTTCGGGCATGGTCAAGTCGCCGTCCTGATCAATCAGTTCGATCAGAAAGGAGCGATGCGGATCAAGCTTGCCCTTGCCACGAGGGCGACCCTGACGCGCGGCTCTGGCCTGTCCAGTTCGCCGGACCGCAAGTCCCCAACGCGTCCCTGTGGCGGGCGAAAGCTTCAGGCGCAATGCCGCCGCCCGCCCACTTAACCCTTCCTCAACCAACTTCTGAAACCGCGCCCGAAGCGCGTCCGGCAAAGGTGCTGACATGATCCATCCTCCCAAACAGGATGATGATGTGGACGCCGCTGCGGGCGAAGCACCAGATAGGTTGCTGAGAACGAAGCAAAAGCAGGAAAGGAGCGTTCCGATGAACATTGCGACAATTGGATTGGACCTGGCGAAGAGTGTCTTTCAGGCACATGGCGTGGATGAGGCTGGGAAGACCGTTCTGGTGAAGAAGCTGCATCGCAAACAGATGCTCCCGTTCTTCTCGAAGCTGCCCTGCCTGATCGGTGTGGAAGCTTGTGCCACGGCGCATCATTGGGCAAGGACGTTGATCGCCATGGGCCATGACGTGCGGATCATTCCGCCGTCCTACGTCAAGGGATACGTGAAGCGCGGCAAGAGCGACGCTTTGGATACTGAGGCGATCTCCGAGGCCGTTGCGCGTCCGAGTTCAAGATGGTCCGCGCCAGCGGATGGAACGATCTGGGGGATCGTTCCAAGGCGCAGAACGCGGTTCGTTCCAGTGAAGACGGTGGAACAACAGAGTATCCTGATGGCACACCGGACCCGATCGCTACTCGTGCGCCAACGCACCATGTCCGCGAATGCGCTTCGTGCACATCTGGCGGAAAATGGCCTTGTCGCAAACCCGGGAATCGCCAATTTGGTGAAACTGGCGGATCGGGCATTTGCCGATGAGGCCCTGCCAGCCTACGCCCACCGGGCGCTCGAGATCCTGATCCGCCGGATCGCTGAACTGACCGAAGAAATCGGTACATTGGACCAGGACCTGAAGGCCTGGCATGCCGGGAACGAGGCAAGCCGCAGGCTCGCGGCCATTCCGGGTGTCGGGGTGATCACCGCAACCGCCCTCGCGGCGACCGTTACGGACCCGGATCAATTCCGCTCCGGCAGGCAGTTCGCTGCCTGGCTTGGGCTCACGCCGCAGCAGCACTCAACAGGTGGCAAGACCCGGCTTGGCGGCATTTCGAAACAGGGCGACCGCTATCTCAGGCGATTGCTGGTCGTCGGGGCCACGGCAGTCATGCGGCACGCCAAGCGCAACCCGACACCGATGACGGACTGGGTGAACGGATTGCTGGAGAAGAAGCCGTTCCGTATTGTCTCAGCCGCTCTCGCGAACAAGCTCGCCCGCATAGCATGGGTGCTGCTCACGCGCGGCGAGACCTACAGGCCCTACGGACGGCCCGTCTGACAGCATCGGCCGAGACCACATTGGCAAAGGCAGTCGATGATGCGTAACGATCGAGCCAATGGTGGAGCAAACCCGTCTGATTCAACGCGCCTCCAAAGCGCGCCAGGTTGATCAGGGCCCCCACCGGCGGATTTCCATCAGGGCCAGCGGCAGATGACAGTCGCACAAACAGGCCGGACAAATGAAAGCAACCGATCACCGCAACCGACTAAATCAACCCTTGCCATAGGCGGCGTCCACATATGAATCACAGATCAGCAATCATGGGAATCCCAATGATTCAGGTTTTGAGCCGGAGGCTTTAGTCGGGCCAAAACTATTGAAACAGTGTCGTTATTGTTCCTCGGGGCACAGAAATATTTAACTCGGATATTGGTCGCAAGACAAGGCGGGAAACACCGCAACACCGATGTCACGGCCGGTGACCGTCTTCGGATACTCACGACTAACCCTAATGCGGCAGGGAGTTGGCCCAACACAGATGGTCTAGCACGGACCGCAAAGCAGTCCGTCATCCCGGGCTTGACCCGGGATCTCTGAGCAAATTGTCCGGGAGATCCCGGGTCAGGCCCGGGATGACGGGTGCGCAACGGAGAGGTGTCGGGAAGGGCTCGGGGCGGTGCGGTGTGCTCGGGGGCTGGCTTGGCCCGCCGTGTGCCGGGGTTACCCCTGCGCCTCTGCCGTCAGCGGTGAGGTCCCGGCGCGGGGGCCGGGACGGTGGGGCGTGGGGGTCAGTCGTTTCGTCCGTCGCGGTACCATGCGGTGATGGTTCTGCGGGCCTCGGGGGCCATGTCGATGGCGTTGGGCGGGGGCATGGCGTGGGTGGCGCCGGCCTGGAGGTAGACCTGCTCGGCGTGGCGGGCGACGTCGGCGCGGGTCTCCAGAACCACGCCCTTGGGGGCCCAGAGCAGCCCCTCCCAGACCGGCTCGCGGGCGTGGCACATGGAGCAGTTGCCGACCACGGTGTCATAGGCCGCGTCGAAGCCCTCGGCCGAGGCGAAGCGCTGCTCGTAGGGCGTCAGCGCGCGGGCCTCGCTTTCCTCGTAGCTGTCCATGGAGGGCACCACCGAGAGCCAGGCGATCACCAGCATGATCACCACGGTCACCGCCCAGGTCCAGTAGGGGCCCTTGCCGGTGGAATGCATGGTGTTGAAGAAATGCCGGATCAGCACGCCGGTCAGGAAGATCAGGCTGGCGATGATCCAGGCGTATTCGGTGGCAAAGGCCAGCGGATAGTGGTTCGACAGCATCAGGAAAACCACCGGCAGCGTCAGGTAGTTGTTGTGGGTCGAGCGCAGCTTGGCGATCTTGCCGTACTTGGCGTCGGGGGTGCGGCCTTCCTTGAGGTCGTTCACCACGATGCGCTGGTTCGGCATGATCTGGAAGAACACATTGGCGGTCATGATCGTCGCGGTGAAGGCGCCGAGGTGCAAAAGCGCCGCGCGGCCGGTGAAGATCTGGTTGTAGCCCCAGGACATCGCCACCAGGATCGCGAACAGCAGCAGCATCAAGAGCGTCGGCGTCTCGCCCAGCTTCGACTTGCAGAGGTAGTCATAGCAGATCCAGCCGATGGTCAGCGAGCCGCCGGAGATCAGGATCGCCTGCCA
>Ga0189275_100462_pt1 | contig 15800 bp, 13 predicted proteins | sample N19A6minimetaG_FD_130329 | JGI IMG/M metagenome (GOLD analysis project Ga0189275, IMG submission 130329) | Marine microbial communities from the Costa Rica Dome - N19 A6 mini metaG | ecosystem: Environmental > Aquatic > Marine > Oceanic > Photic zone | place: Costa Rica: the Eastern Pacific...
ACGTGGATTAGGGCGATAGGTCTCTGCCGCCAGGCGCAGGGCTTTTTTGTCGCGTGCCGTGAAGGCGCGCAGAGCGTGTTGGACGCGGTTGCCCAATTGGCCGAGGATGTCTTCGGGGATGTCATCGGGGTTCTGTGTCACAAAGTAGACGCCGACGCCTTTGGAGCGGATCAGGCGGGCGACTTGCTCCACTTTGTCGATAAGCGCCTTGGGAGCGCCATCAAACAACAAATGTGCCTCGTCAAAGAAGAATACCAGTTTGGGTTTGTCCGGGTCGCCCACTTCTGGAAGGTTTTCGAACAACTCTGAGAGGAGCCATAGAAGAAAAGTGGCGTAGAGCCGTGGCGAGCCCATAAGCTTGTCGGCTGCCAGAATGTTGATGTAACCGCAGCCGTCTGGTGCGGTGCGCATCAAGTCGTCCAACTCGAGCGCAGGTTCCCCAAAGAGCTTGGCGGCACCCTCGTTTTCTAGCACCAACAGACGGCGCTGAATGGCGCCGATGGAGTTGACGGAGATGTTGCCATAGCGCAGCGCCAGCTCGGTACGGTTTTCCCCGACCCAAACCAGCAATGCCTGTAGGTCTTTAAGGTCTAAGAGCGGCATTCCTTGTTCATCTGCCAAGCGGAAAGCGATGTTGAGGATGCCTTCTTGCGCCTCGCTGAGCTCCATCAAGCGCGCCAACAACAAAGGCCCCATTTCGGCGACCGTTGTGCGCACCGGATGGCCGTGGTCACCGAACAGGTCCCAGAAAGTGACCGGAAAAGCCTCATAGCTGTAGTCCGCAAATCCGATCTTCTCGGCGCGGGACGTGAAGGCGTCGTGTAGCTTAAAATCCGCACTTCCGGCTGCAGCGAGCCCAGACAAGTCGCCTTTGACGTCTGACAGGAAAACCGGCACGCCTGCCGCTGCAAAACCTTCAGCGAGAATCTGAAGCGTCACGGTCTTGCCCGTACCGGTGGCCCCCGCAATCAGCCCGTGTCGGTTGGCATATTTTAGCTTCAGCCCCTGCTTGTCCGCATATTCTGCACCGCCACCACCGAGAAAAATCTTACCGTCCATCAGTTGCTTACCCTCAAAAGCCCTTATTTCCAACGCCCGAACACGCGCGCCACGTACATTGTTAACCTTTTTATGGCAGTTTCGTAACTGTTCTGGAACAGCCCAAACGGGATTAGAACGGAACTCCTCCCTGTTGAGACTGGCCGCACTTTATGTGCGGCCTTTTTTTTGAGCAAAATCAGCGCACGATCTTTTCTTTTTGCTGTTGACCGGCGGCCTATTTCTTCGTAGCGTTTCCCCAATGAATAAGTCGGCCAGTCCGACGGGGAGTGAAAAATATGAAAAGGGCCTTTTCGGGCCCTTTTCTTTTTTGTGTGGCATGAAAAGATTCAGTCCAGGATAACATCCCAACCACGCCTCTCGCCTTGGCGTATTTGACAGCGAAATTTTGCTGAGAAGTCCGCCTTTTAAGCAACGTAATCCTGACAATGGAACTTGGTCATGTTAAGCGGAGTCTAAGACATCCAGAGGACAATCAAAGACATGCAAAAAATTTCTTTCTTTGCGGCAGCCGTTACTTTGGCCGTCATGGCTGGACCTGCATTTTCACAAGGCGTTCCTTCGCTTGCCGATGGTAGTCTAGCCATGGGTGAAGCCGTGAATGAAGCAGCTCAACCGATCTCCACTGCCCAACTGGAAGAGAATGTATCCTCCGAAATCATCGGTGACTGGGATTTGCAGTGCGCGACCACTGGCCCCGAGCCACGCCCCTGTCGCATGTATCAACTTATGCGCGACGACACTGGAAACCCGGTGTCGGAAGTCACTTTGTTTTCCTTACCGGTAGCGGAAGGCGAAGCAGTGGCAGGTGCGACCGTGATTGTGCCATTGGAAACACTTCTGACTGCGCAGTTGACCATGTCCGTGGATGGAAAAACCACACGGCGCTATCCATTTGCGTTTTGTAATCAACTGGGCTGCATTGCACGCATTGGCCTGAGCGCCGAGGATATTTCCAACTTCAAAAGCGGCAATAAAGCTGTACTTAACATCGTGCCTGCTCTTGCACCAACCCAATCGGTGAACGTGAACATGTCACTGACAGGTTTCACAAAGGCATTTGAGAAAGCCGAAAACAACGGACAGTGATTGCCGGACGTTTTCAGGTATTTGGGCCGCCTTTCGAGGCGGCCTTTTACTTTACCGTTAGACCCGGCGTAGGGCTAGTACAGCGTTTAATCCGCCAAAGGCAAAGGCGTTGGAGAGCGCCACCTCAACGGATGCTTCCCGCGCCTCATTGGGGACCACATCCAGCGCACATTCCGGATCCGGCTCCTCATACCCGATCGTTGGGGCAACGACACCGTCTCGTAAGGCCATTATGCAGGCCAAAAGCTCCACGGCGCCTGTGCCACCAATCAAGTGCCCGTGCATCGACTTTGTCGAGGACATCATAAGTCGGTCAGCATGGGGTCCAAAGACATCCGCGACTGCGCTGCATTCCGTTTTGTCGTTTGCGGCCGTACCTGTGCCATGGGCGTTGATGTAGCCCACATCCTCCCGGTTAACCCCGGCATCTTCCAGCGCACCTGCTATAGCGCGCGACGCACCATGGCGAGACGGCATGACAATGTCGGCCGCATCCGAGGTCATGGCAAAACCAATCACTTCTGCCAGAATATCCGCCCCACGAGCTTTGGCATGGCCCATCTCTTCAAAGACAAACACACCTGCCCCTTCGCCCTGCACCATCCCGTTGCGGGTGGCAGAGAATGGCCGACAAGCGTCTTTGGACATCACCCGCAGCCCTTCCCAAGCCTTCACACCGCCAAAGCACAGCATGGACTCGGTACCACCGGAGATCATCACAGGCGCCATACCCGAGCGTACCATCTGAAAAGCTTGAGCCATAGCGTGATTGGAACTTGCGCAGGCAGAAGCAACTGTGAAGCTTGGTCCCTTGAGATTGAATTCCATGCTGATATGGCTCGCGGCGGCATTGTTCATCAGCTTGGGCACCACAAAAGGATGCACACGATTTTTGCCATCCTCGTAAACCGTGCGGTAGTTCTCATCCAGCGTTTGCATTCCACCGCCGGAGTTGCCTAGAACCACACCAGACTTAGCGGAAAGCGCCCCGGAAAACTCCAGCCCGGACTGAGCCAACGCCTCGCGGGCGGCGATCAAAGCGAACTGAGTGAACCGATCATACAGCGCCAACTGTTGTCGGTTGAAAATCTTGTCAGAGGCAAAATCGCTGACTTGCGCCCCTATCTGGACTGCCAGCCTTTCAACGTCACGCATCTCCAGCGGCCCAATGCCACAATGGCCTTCACGCATCGCTTCAAACGTTTCAGCCACATTGTGGCCCAGAGCGTTAATGGTGCCTGCGCCCGTGATGACAACCCGTTTCATAGTCCTTGCCTTGCTACCTCAAAGACACGCCAGTTACGCCGGCGCGTTATCGACCAATTTTTCAATGCCCGCGATTATTGTCGCCACAGAGGAAATATCAAACTCACTGTTTTCAGGCTCATTGGCATTGAACGGGATTGAGATGTCGAATTCTTCCTCAATTGCAAAAATGCTTTCCACCAGACCAAGACTGTCGATACCCAAGTCTTCCAAGGTGCTCTCCATCGTCACATCCGACGGTTCCAAAACAGCCTGTTCAGCAACAATTACAATAACACGGTCTTTGACACTCATGGTTTCTTCCTTTGATAGGCGTTGCCCTCAATGTAAGGAGGTGCCTTACGTCTTTGAACCGAGTTTTGAAACGGTTTTTTGAAGATCTGCAAACTGTTTTGCCAGTCGAGGCAGACGGCGCAGCGCTTTGTACATATCCAAATGCGTGTCCATCTTGACCGCAGGGTAACCGAGAAGGACCTGGCCTGCCGGTACCTTGCTCAGAATTTTGGTTGCGCCGCCCGCAATGACATTGTCTCCAACCGTTGTGTTGTCGGTCACGCCAACCTGGCCGCCAAACACCACGTTGTTGCCAATGACCGTTGAGCCGGCAATTCCAACCTGCGCAGCAAACAGACAATCGTTGCCGACGACCACATTGTGGGCAATGTGCACGAGGTTGTCGATTTTACAGCCGTTGCCAATGCGCGTGTCCCGCACAGTGCCATAGTCAATACATGCGTTGGCGCCAATTTCGACGTCGTCGCCAATGGTCACTGCGCCCAGAGAGTGAATACGCGCCCAGGATTGCTCGCTTACGTCTCCTTGGTCTCCCAAAGAAGCTCGAGCTTTTTCTACACCACTGGCTTCTGGTGTCACAAAGGACAACCCGTCCGCTCCAATCCTTGCACCGGGCTGGCACCAGAAACGGTCGCCAATTGTGACACGCGCGCCGACGGATACATGGTCCCGCAGGAAACTGTCGCAGCCAATACGGCTATCAGCGCCGATGTGGCAAAACGGACCAATGACCGTTCCGGCGCCAATCTGTGCGCGCGGGCCAATCACCGCAAAAGGCCCGATGGTCACGCCGTCCCCTATCGAAGCGGTGTCGTCGATTAGAGCGGTTGGGTGGATGCCTTCGGGATAGTGCTGCCCCAGGTCCATCATCCGGGTCAGCCCGGACATGGCATAGCGGCCCCGCTTAGCGGTGATCGCCGCCTTCAATCCCATGCCTTGCCAGTCTGCACCATCCCAAAGCAGCGCAGCACGCGCTTGTCCTTTGGAGAGACCATCAGCGAATTTTGGATTGGTTAGAAGTGCTAAGTCCTCAGGGCCAGCCAATGCCGGCTCTGAGACACGTTCTACACTCAAATCGATATCGCCATGCGCCTCCGCGTCAATTGCCGCAGCAATCTCTCGAACAGTAAACGCCATGCGCGGTCCTCCGAAATGAATTTGGAGGCGTTTTATCCCCGATGAGAGGTCAGCGCCACCCCTTCGTTGGCCAGTGCGTTCCAGATCTTGGCATCCCGGCCATAGACATCGCGACGGTATTGAACCGGACCTTTGGCCTCGGTGTAGGCCGTGCGGTAAATTATGTGTACGGGCAGTGGTAGGTCCAAATCCACGCGGGTTTCGCGACCGGTTTTCAGGGTTTTCTGGAAGAAGGCCTGGGGCTGGCTCTCCTGTGGTTGGAGCAACGTGTAGGCAAAGTCAAACGGCTGGTGCAGGCGGATACAACCGTGGCTGTACGCACGGGTTTCGCGTTGGAACAGAGCTTTCTGCGGCGTGTCGTGCAGATAGATGTTGTGCTTGTTTGGGAACATGAACTTCACAAGCCCCAGAGCGTTCCGATTGCCTGGTGCCTGTTTCATGTCAAACGGAAAGTTCCGCGTGGAGAATTGAGAAAAGTCCACGGAGCCACGATCTACTGTTTGTCCGCGACCATTCACCAAGCGCAGATAACTCACAGCGTTCGGGTTTTTCTTAAGCATCGGCAGATACTCTTTGGTGGCGATTGAGCGCGGTACGTTCCAAGTCGGATTGATCACCATGTGGGTCATGGTGTCAGAAAATTCCGGGCTGCGACGATCAGATTGATTTTTGCCAATCACGGAACGGGTCCGGAATGTCAGCTTCCCGTCATCGATCACTTTGGCGGTGAAATCTGTCAGATTGACCAAAATTTCGCGACCGGCACTCTCGCGGGTCAGCCAGCGCTCACGTTCCATCGCCACCATGATCGACTTCAAACGCTCTTCTGCCGAGACGTTGATCTCTGTGATGGTACCTTTTCCTGCAACGCCGTCGCTTTCCAGTCCATGCGCGATCTGAAAAGCCTGAACGGCTTTTTCTACATCACGGTCATACTGTGCAGTTGCGGAGCGCGGCATGAACCCCATGCGCATCAAACGGTCCCGCAACGCAACAACAGAGTTCCCAGAATTGCCTGGTTCCAGCTTGGCAACGGGCACCGTGGCGCCCCACCCGCCCTGTGCGATCAGACGTTGCAGACGGAGCTTCTCCTTCATCAATCGGGTATATTCTTGGGTTTGAGGCGCCAAAGACCGCAGTAATGCCTTGGGATCTTCTGCAGATGCAAAACTCTGGATCAACTCAGTGCGGTCGCGACGCTGAATTTCACGCACAATGCCATTGTCCACCCGAGACGGCACGAGCATGCCGGAATTGATGTCTCGAGCATACTTCAAATAAGCTTTGGTCAGGGCCACCTCGACCATTCCAAGGTCACGCACACTACGTGCACCAGCCATTTGGGCCACCAATTGGTCGGTGTTGTACCGTTCTGCGGGAAGCGCATGATCTTCAACACGCCCAAGAGCCGCAATCAGTGCCTTACGACGCGCAACGAAGGAATCACCCTTCCCTGTCCACACTGGCTCATAGGCTGATTCTCGGTAAAACGTGGCCACATCCGCATCTCTGGCGGCGGCTTCTGCCACCGCTTGTTTAAAAGCTGGAAAAGCGTGCGCCCCGTTTGTGAGCATTAAAACCGCGAAAACCGAAGCGAGAAAAGAGCCGAGAAATCCGCGCGTTAGCATCCTGTGAACCATGTTACATTCCCAAAGTCATAAAACTGTTCTGTAGGGTGCTTGAGTATAGTCTCACCTGTCCAATCACAAGTTCGCAAACTGAATAAACCTTTATTCAACTGTTGCCGTGTTACCCAGTTTGTGCTGGGGCCAGATGGAGGCCAATTCTTCATCAGTTAAGCAAAGTTTCGCCGAAATTCGGCACTGCACTTGGTCAAGACGGAAAAGAACTCTTGGTTGAAGATTCCCTATGTGTCATAAAAACCGTACATCTGAGGGGATCAAGATGAAATCACGGCCGCGTAACATCGCGGTGGCAGGTAAGCGACGGGACAGGCGCTGAAACATGAATGAACCAAAAGACGGCTCTTTGAGCATGACACGGCGCGGCCTATTGGGCGCGTTCGCATCAACCGCACTTGTGGCGGCCCCCACCTACTCAAAGGCAGCAGGCTTTCTGCGCGGTGGTGGCGATATACGCCGATTGAAAATGTACTCCGGTCGGACCGGGGAACGCATCGACACCATCTATTGGGTCGAAGGCAAGTACATCAAAGACGCGGTGAAAGAAATCAACGCGTTCATGCGTGATTGGCGCACCAACGATGTGATCAGCATCGACACACGCACCATCGACATCATGGCAGCGGCGCACAACCTTATGGATGTAAATGAACCCTACATGTTACTTTCTGGTTACCGCAGCCCAAAAACAAATGCGATGCTGCGCTCCCGCTCTCGCGGTGTGGCCAAAAATTCTTTGCATATGAAGGGGCAAGCCGCAGATCTCCGTCTGGGCTCGCGCTCTGTACATCAGATGGCCAAAGCTGCCGCAGCGTGTCGCGCAGGTGGTGTTGGCCGCTACTCCGGCTCCAACTTTGTGCACATGGATTGTGGTCCAGTACGCACTTGGGGTCGGTAAGACGACAAAAGTTGGTGGCTGTCCCACCGCCAGCTGATAAAGGATTTAAAGGCGCCGGTTCCGGCGCCTTTCTTTGTTTTAGGCTCTTGCCGGTTGGGCATTTTGGGTGGCCAACCCCTCACCAACAATCAGATCAAACTTGACTCGTACCGAACTGAGTTCTTTATAGAAATTCAATAATAGCCGCCATGGTCCGTTTATTTTCTCCAGAGCAGAGATAGAGGCGACAACCGTTCCAATATCTGAGCGTCCTTCCATCATTAGAAAGCCGCCAATCATCAGAATACCAACCAAGCCGATACCGCTTAGAATGTTCATCAGGAATTTCATCGACAATTTGAGACGGAAGATGCCGCGCCGGGTTTCGTAGATCTCGTCAAAATCATCCAGCACTGCTTGTTGTGCCGCTTTCACTTCCGCCAAATCTTCTTCGGACAAGGCACCCGTCGCGTGCCGTAGTACTATGGTGCGCTCTTTGACACGCCTGTTCACCCGCTCCTGCAGCAGCAAAACGATAAGCGCTTGTGGCACTACAATTGCCACGAGAAACCCGCCCAGATAGGGCTGTGTGGCCGCAACGAACGACACCACTGAGACCAACGTGCCCAGCTGCACCACCGGGTTCGCCAAAGCCTGCCCCACAAAACGCCCTACCTCCTCAGCTTCGGCTGAAATTATCGTCGCGATTGTGCCGGTTGACTGTTTTTGGATGGCCAGTTCCTGTGAGCTGTCATGTCGCGCCTCATAGACTGCGCTGCGTATGCGTCTGACGGTGGCCTCACCAAGCAGGTTGCTGCGATAATTCAGAGCAAACTTAAAGATGTTGGTCACGACAATGACAGAGAGGTACCCACCGCACATCCAGAGCAATGTGTTGACCTCAAGATCAGGACCGAGGCTGTTGATGATGTCCTTTTGAAACTGCAATGGCACTGCAGCCAAAGCGGCGACAATAAGTGAGAGCGCCACCAAAAGGATTTGCACCCTACCTGTGGCGCGCATAATGCGAGCATAAAAGCGGATCATTTTCTTTTCCCAAAGGGGACCTGAGAGCAGGCAATTTCAAAGAAAACTCAACCAGCTAGATGTGGAATTGTCTAGCCTTCGTACCGCCAGCCGCCGCGCCGGTCCGCCAATTCCTGCTCTCCTGGCAAAAGTGTGCCCAGTTTGACTTGGCCTGCTGTAGATGAAGCAACTGTTTGAACCGGAGCGGCTTCTGGTTGGGCCGCAGGTGCCGTTTCGTCTGGAGCGTCAATGCTTGTTTCTGGTTCTGCTGGAGTGACTTGCTGCGATGTTGCCATACGTGCAGGCACGTCGTCTTCGTCAGCTTTCTTAGCGCCCAATTGGACCGCCACAAAAAACGTCACCGCAGCAAGTGCTGCAGACAGAATAACGTTCCATCCGAACCCCAGTATTGTCACCAGTAGGACGGCAAAAGCGGCGAGCAACGCCGGTGTTGAGCTTTTCTTCTTAGTCTCTTGTGCCATGTCTGTTCCTCCCCGAACTGACAAAACTATAAGACTCCCCTACTCTGCCACCTAGGAAAACATGGGCTTAGAGCATAAGCCTTTGGTCGCAAGTGTTGGGCGATCCGAAAAGCGAACTTCGGAATTGCCCGCATTTTATGCATTGGAAAGTCAATTTTCAGAGTCTCTCAACTTCTTCTTGCTAGCCGATATGGACCAACCAGTGGGAGCTGAAAATTGGATCAACTAGTAAAAGCCGCCTCCGCCGAAGATCTCTTTGCGCTGATTGACGCGGCACCAAATGACGTTCAATCAGGTCCGCTTGCAGGGCTGATGAAGGACGGTGACATATCTGACTTGATGTTGTCTGTCGCCGCTGGCGATTTTGACGCGGTGCGCGAAAACGCCAAAGTGGGCAGTGGTGTGAATTTTCAGGGTGCATTCGGCACCAGCCCGCTTTTGTTTGCTGCCACGCTGAAAGACCCAACAATCTTCCGTTTTCTGATCGACAACGGCGCGCGGATTGACTTGAATCTGACCGCAGACGCCTCTGCCGTCACTTGGGCAGCGCGGTATGGTTCAGTGGAAACCATGGCCGCAGTTATTGAAGTGGCCCTTAAACGGGAAGAGCGCTCCCACGCGATTTTCTATCAAGCGCTGGAAGGCGCGGCACAGGCTCACGATCCGGCGGCGAAACTGGATCGACTGGTCGGGTTTGGCTTCAATTTCATCCTGCAAAGCCCACAGAAATGGGGCCCTATGCATGTCGCAGCTCGTTTAGGCACTGTAGATGTGATCAAGAAGCTCGTGAATTTTGGTCTAAATGTCTCTGACTCTGGCGACGGCGGACGGACACCACTGCATGTGGCGGTGGAAGCTTCCAACTACGAAACACTTAAGACCTTGATGTCGCTCGGCGCAGACCTGAACGCGCCGGACAACCGTGGCGAAACCCCGATTTTCTACGCCTCAAGTGACGACGGCGGTCGCATGTTTGACGCTCTTGTCGACATGGGCGCCGACGCCACAGCCCGTCGCAAAGACGGCGGCACCATTTTGCACAAAGCGGCAGGCGCGGGCGATGTGCGCCTGTTTGAGCGCCTCATCGGAAAAGGTATTGGCCTGGAAGATCAGGACTCCAAAGGCAACACGGCGCTGCACACCGCGTCTGCAGCCAGCCAACTGGTCGCAATGCGTAAACTGCATGGTTTGGGCTCGGATTTGGAAGCCTTGAATGCCCGCGGAGAAACGCCGATTTTCCTGACGATCAATGCAGACAATCCATCCGCCTTCCGGGCGCTGGAAACTCTAGGTGCCGATCTGACCAAACATCGCAAATATGGCGCCAGTCTACTGCATGACGCCGCGCGCTGGGGTCGTATGGAAGTGCTGCAAACCTTGTTGGAACGCGGTGTAAACGTAGATAGCAAGAACGAGTTTGACGAGACGCCGCTGCACTTCGCCGCCAAGTTCGGCCATGTCGATGTAATCAAGAAACTGCATGAGTTTGGCGCCAACTTGGAAGCTGAAAACAAACAAGGCGAAACCCCGATCAACAGCTCGATGGAAGCACTGGGACGCGTTTCCTTTGCCACCTTGTCACAGCTTGGCGCCAACACCAAAACGCTCAACCGTTTTGGCGAAGGTTTGATCCACTCCTCCGCACGTTGTTCGGACTTCGAAATCTTTGAAAAAGTGATTGAGGAAGGCGTGGACGTAAACGCCACGTCGGAAATTGGCGAAGGCGCGTTCCACTACGCCGCGCGCTCGCCACTGGCGCAGAAGAAGTTTGAGGTGCTGACCCTTCTAGGCGCAGAAATCGAAGCGGAAGACGATCGCGGCCGCACCGCGATGCACTCCGCTGCCGAAGCCAAAAACATGCCGGGTATCAATGCGCTTTATGACATGGGTCTGAGCCCTGTGGCACAGGACAAGCAAGGCGTGACGCCGCTGCATCTGGCCGCTGGTTCGAGCCGTTCCGAAGGCACCAAGGCAATCAAAACCCTCGTAGGCATGGGCGCAGATCCCAACGCTGTGGACAGCAACGGGCGCACGCCTTTGCACGCTGCTGCCGAGTCCGGCCACGCCAGCAACATTCGCGCATTGATCAAGCTCGGCGCAAAGATCGACGTGGTAGATCCCAACAAGAACACGCCTCTGCATCTGGCCATCATTGCCGAGAAAAAAGACACGGCTGACGAGCTGTGTAAGCAAGGTGCCAATATGGATGCCCGCAACGCGGATGAGCGCAACCCGCTGCATCTGGCCGGTCAGGCGCAAACCCGACGAATGGCGCTTATCAACCTACTGATTGACCGCGGGGCGGACATCAACTGGCGCACTGGCCTCGGTGAGACCGTGGCGCATATGATTGCCGAAGACGACGATCTAAAGCCGGTGGTTCTGATCCGTCATATGGAAGAGCTGGCAGATCTGGGTGTCGACTTCTACTTCCGAAACCGCAAAGGCCTCGGCGCATTGCAAATTGCGCAGGAACACATCGAAAGCTTTGGCGAAGAGTGGGAACGCAAGAAGATTGCGGAAATCCGCAAGAAGCGCGGACGCGTCAGCAAGAAGTGAAGTTTCAAGATTTAGAAAGGGCGGCCTCATGGGCCGCCCTTTTTGTGTTACCTAGCCCGGAAGCAGGAACAGAGTGATCGCTGGGAAGGCCACCAACAAGATGACCCGGACAATGTCCGATCCCACAAACCAAATCACTGCACGATAAGTCTCCACCATCGGAGTGCTGCGATCCATTGCGTTGATAATGAAGAGGTTCATGCCCACGGGTGGCGTAATCAGCCCAACCTCAACCACGATTAGCACCAGAATGCCAAACCAGATCGCCACATGCTCTGCGCTCATACCGAAGTCCAGGCCCAGGATCACTGGAAAGAAGATAGGTACGGTCAGCAGGATCATACTGAGGCTGTCCATCAGACAACCGAACACCAGATAGAAGGCAAGGATCAGGCAAAGCACCATCCACGGTCCTAGACCAAGTCCAATCACCCAGTTAGACAACTCTTGTGGCACCTGGCTGAGCGCGAGGAACCCATTGTAGATGCCTGCGCCCAAAACGATGAAGAAGATCATCGCGGTGCTGGTCGCAGTGGAGATGATGCAGTCTTTTAGGATCGACCACGTCAGGTTGCCTTTGACCAAAGCGATCAGGCCTGTGCCCGCCGCCCCCACAGCCGCGCCTTCGGTTGGGGTGAACCAGCCAAAGTAGATGCCGCCCACCACAGCTCCAAACACCAAAAGTACCGGCCACACATCCAGAAGCGCACGATAACGCTCCGTCAGCGGCACGGCGGGCCGTGTACCTGCCGCGTCTGGATAGAGGCGCACATAGATCGAGATGGTCAGCATATAGCCCAGAGCGGCCAAGATGCCCGGGATGAAAGCGGCGAGAAACAGCTTCGCGATATTCTGTTCGGTGAGAATGGCGTAGATCACCAGGATCACCGAGGGTGGGATCAGGATTCCCAAGGTGCCGCCCGCCGCCAAAGTCGCAGTGGAAAAGCCGCCAGAGTAGCCATAGCGGCGCATCTCTGGCTGGGCCACGCGGCTCATAGTAGCGGCTGTTGCCAAAGACGAGCCACAGATCGCACCAAAGCCCGCACAAGCCCCGACAGACGCCATGGCTACGCCGCCCTTCTTGTGCCCCAGCCAGCTCTCCGCCGCCTTGAACAGCGCTTTGGACATGCCGGATTGGGTTGCGAACTGCCCCATCAGCAAGAACATCGGAATAATGGTCAGTGAGTAGCTGGAGAAGGTTGTGTAAGTCTCTGACTTTAGTTTGGCCAAAAACATGTTGGGATTGCCGGTGACCATGTAAAGCCCGCCCAATCCACAGAGCATCATCGCAAGCCCGATGGGCGCCCGCAGAAAGATCATCACCAGCAACACCGGAAACGACAGGTAGCCCAGTTCCAAGTTCGTCATTTTGCCGTCTCTCCAATCGCGGCCATAGAGCCGCGCCCTGTCAGGGCCGACCAGATGCGCATGGCCGCGCAGTATACTGATACCAGTGAGGCCACACAGGCCGCCGCAAAGCTGGCGGCATAGGCCCACCAGACCGGAAACTGCAGCAAAAAGGTGGTTTCGCCATAGGCGTATTTGCTTTGTAGCCCTGCAAACAAACGCCAGGTGATCAGTACGATTACTGCCGCCAACACACATTCCCAAAAGGCAATCAGATAGCGGTTTGCGCGTTGCGGCAGGAAATTGGTGAAGACATCCACGGTGGCGTGGGCACCGTGTAGCTGACAGATCGGCAAGAAGGCGAAAATGGTAAAGGCCACGCCGGCTTCCAGCAACTCAAAATCCCCATTTACCGAGCCAACGCGGGACGATTGCAGCCACGTGGCAAAACCATTGGCGACGTTTTCCAAAAACGCGGTATGAGCGAGGGTGCTGATAGAGCGTCCCAGAATACTCACACAAGTTAGTAGAATTAGCGCGGTGAGCACCAAACCGCCAAGAATCGCTGTGTTCTGCGCAATGGCGCGGATCACCCTGTGCATATTGCCTCTCCCCCTGCCCGTCAGACGTCGTTCGAACCAACGTCACTTCAGTTGGGAAACAGTGCTAGGGGGCCGACGCGGTCTTTGCCAGCAATTTCACAGTAGCGCGCGAAGTTTTTAGGCATTCACACCAATTTTGAGATCGGACGAAAACCGAACCGAACAGCAACAACGCAGACCCAAGAGGGTCTGCGTTGTTGTTCTTTTGGCAAAAGGCGTCACAAGCCCTCGACATTAACCCCGACGGTTATGGTACCGATAAACGCCCCGTTGTGCATGATAGGCGCACTCACCTGACTCAAATACGTCTGACTGGATTCATCAAACTCGACATCACCAAAATGGACTTCGCCTATATCGTGCGGCACCTGCCATTTGGCTTCGTTCCCTTGGAAATAATCAGAGGTGATGTTGCTCTGTCCAACGTTCAGCCCGCGGCCGTCGACCACAAAAATCTCAGAGAACAACTCCGGGGATTGGTTCTTGTACCCTTTGAGCTACTCTGACAAAGCGTTGTGCCAAACGCCGTCGATGAACTTTCGTCCCTCGGCGGTCCCGGACTGCCAAAGGGTGTCCAGCTCTGCGATCTGGTCATCTGAATAGCTGGCGGTTGTCTCATTTTGAGCAATGATCGCCGCAACGACTGCGGGATCAGAAACCCAAGTTGAAATTGTTGTCTCAACAAGGCTTTTGAGAGTTTCGCTACACGGGTTAGCTGCGGTAGCCGCACCTGCCATCAGGCAAAAGGCCGCTGTTGCGTTCCAAAATATCTTCATCGTGTGTCTTACCTCCAACGGCCAGACGTCAGAGCTCAAGTCCTCCCAGACGACGGCCTACGATTGCGTGGTCGTACAAAAATGTGAGTGCAGATTTGTTACCGGACTCCGAATTTTCTTTTTTTCCGAAGAGACCAGTCCGGAAAAAAGGTAATGAGGCTCGCAAAGTTACTTAAGTAAGTGAAGCCTATAAACCTGAAAACAAAAAAATAGGCTTACAGCCAAATACTTCCAAATTTAATGAACCCATTGACCTGCCCATACCCCAAGTGGAGCGCCAAGCATCGACACTCGCCCTCAGATTGCCTCTGCCGCAGAAAAGGACTCGATGATCGGAATTCAAGTCAAAGATTTCCGGGTAGTAAACAAGCCGCCACGGTTTGAGAAACGTTGGAAAGGAGCATAAAACCTCTCCCCCACAGAGGAGAGGTTTTATGCTCGAAAATCAGGATACCTGAAACGGCACCGCTAGCTCGACAGCTTTCAGGTCAGGCCGCCCGTACGCCTTTGTGCCATACTGCCCGCAGCGCGGGAACGCCCTCAGTCATTCGAAAACGAATGAGGTCAGCCTGCAGACCAATTTGCAGCTGCCCGCGATCTTGAAGGTTGGTGTAACGTGCCGGGGCGGCGGTCACCGTGTGCAACCCTTTCGCCATATCTCCCCACTCGCTGCCCAGCATGACAGCTCCAAGCAACAAGGAGGATGGCACGTAGTCCGAGCTCAGAATGTCCAACAAACCAAGGTGCGCGAGATCGATGGCGGCGACGTTGCCGGAATGGCTGCCGCCACGCACAAGATTAGGCCCCCCCATGATGTTGGCGATGCCATGGGCATGGTTGGCTTGCGCAGCCTCAACTGTGGTTGGAAACTCAGCGAGATGAATGCCGTACCCGGCCGAGGTCGCCACCTGGTCCGCGGTAGTATCATCGTGGCTGGCCAGAACCGCGCCATAACGTTTTGCGGCCGCAACGGTCGCCTCTTCGTGCTTTTTGCCGAACTGGTCATGCAAACCATGGAGGAAGGCCACGTAATTGTCGAACGCCTCTGAATCCATGGCGTATTTACCGCGGATATAGGCTTCAAACTTTGAGATGTCTGTAAACTGGCGCTGGCCTGGCGTGTGGTCCATCAGGCTCACAATCCCGACGCGGTCTTCCGGTCCAAACTCCGCCAACTCGTCCACAAGAGTTTCAGAACAGGTTTCCGCGCGCAGATGAATGTGATGACTGATCCGGAGTGCACCATTGTCGCGCATGGAAAGAAGCTCACTGGCCACAGACCGAGCATATTTGCCATACTTCTTGTTGGGGTCGCTCAGGATTGATCCAACCCGCAAGGCGTCGAAAACAGTGGTAATCCCAACGCTGGCCAGTTCTGCGTCATGCGCCACAATTGCTGCTTGATGCGGCCAATCCACTTTAGGACGAGGCCGCATGTGACGCTCCAGATTGTCGGTGTGCAACTCCACCAACCCGGGTGCCACGTAATCGCCGTCGCAATCCTCTGCGCCGGAGGGCACGGACGCCCCCTGCGCCATATCCACGATTTGACCATCACGGACCACAATGGAGCCCATCACGGTTTCCTCGGGTAAAACGAGGGTGGCATTTGCAAGGATCATCTCTTGTGTCATGTGGGTGTC
>Ga0189275_100463_pt1 | contig 15771 bp, 12 predicted proteins | sample N19A6minimetaG_FD_130329 | JGI IMG/M metagenome (GOLD analysis project Ga0189275, IMG submission 130329) | Marine microbial communities from the Costa Rica Dome - N19 A6 mini metaG | ecosystem: Environmental > Aquatic > Marine > Oceanic > Photic zone | place: Costa Rica: the Eastern Pacific...
CAGTCGATCAGCCCGAACCGCCCGCGCGGCGCATGCCCCAGAAAGATGTTCTCGGCAACGGACAATTCGTCAAACAGCACGGTCTCCTGGTGGATCGCGGTGATCCCGGCATTGGCCGCATCCTGCGCCGTCGGGAACCTAGTGGCTGCCCCATCCACCAAGATCTCCCCGCCATCGGGCTGGTAAATCCCGGTCAGAGTCTTGACGACGGTGGACTTGCCGGCCCCGTTCTCGCCGATCAGCGCGGTCACCTGCCCAGGATAGAGCCGCAGCGACACGCCATCCAGTGCTTTGACGCCCGGAAAGGTCTTGGTGATCCCGTCAAGGGCCAGCACGGGAACGCCCGCCTGGGCATCGGTCTGGGTCTCGGCTTGCATCAACATGCGGTCAGCCCTTCTTCTGTTCGAAAATACCTCGGGGGTCCGGGGGCAGAGCCCCCGGCTGGTCGGCCTGCCAAGGCAGGGCGATCAGAAGATCGACTTGAACTCGTCGATGTTCGAGCTGTCGTAGACGAACGGATCGGCCATCGCGGCAGAGTTCGTCTCGTCCAGCGTGATCGTGCCCATGCGACCGATCGAGATCTCGGCGCCCGGCTCGGCGGTTGCCTCACCCGAGGCCAGCGCATGGGCGATCATCGCTGCCGAATAGCCCAGGTCAATCGGATTCCAGATGGCAAAGCTCTTGGAGGCCCCGCTCTCGATGGCGCCCGCCATCTCCGACGGCAGCCCGAGGCCGGTCACGTTGACCTCACCGATCTTGCCCGCGTCTTCCACCGCCTGCGCCGCGGCCACGATGCCCACCGAGGTCGGCGCGATGATCGCGTCCAGGTCGGGGTAGGACTGCATCAGGCCTTGCGCCTCGCGATAGGACTTGTCGGCCAGATCGTCGCCATAGACGGTCGAGACCACCTCGATGCCGGGATAGTCGCCCATCACCTTGGTCATCTCCTCGATCCAGATATTCTGGTTGGTCGAGGTGGTGGTGGCCGAGAGCAGCGCCACTTGCCCGCCCTCGGGCAGATGGTCAGCCGCAAGCTTGATGATCATGTTGCCGATCAGCGCATTGGACGAGGGGTTCAGGTGGACCTGGCGGCCTTCTTCGGCCACGCCCGAGTCCCAGGAGATTACGGTAATGCCGCGCTGTTGCGCCTTCTTCAGGGTCGGCACCAGCGCGTCGGTGTCATTGGCCGAGACGGCAATCGCGTCGACGCCTTGGGCGATCAGCGAGTTGATCACTTCGATCTGGCCTTCGGCGGTGGTGTCGGTCGGGCCGGTGTAGATGATCTCGACATTGCCCAGCTCGGCTGCGGCCTCTTCTGCGCCCTTGTGTGCGGCCTCGAAAAAGCCGATGCCAAGCGCCTTGACCACCAGCGCGATGCGCATGTTGTCCTGCGCCATGGCCGATGTGCCCATGAGCGATGCGCCAAGGCTGAGGCCCATGGCCAGTTTGGTGAAAGTGCGACGTTTCATGATGGTTTCCTCCCAAAAAACATGAATGTTGAGGCGGTTTACGAGGCCGCTTCGTCCTCTTGCTGCGCCGCGCCCGATTGCGCGACGATCAGTTTGATGTCAGCGGCCTCCAGCATGGCGGCGGCCTTGTCGGTGATGCCTTCGTCGGTGATCACCGTGTCGATCCGGGCCAGCGGGCAAAGGACCAGGCTGGAACGGTTGTCGAATTTCGTGCTGTCGACCAGGACCACCAACTCATCGGCCTGGCCGATCAGCTTCTGCTCGGCCTGGATCAGCAGCGGGTCAGCCTCCATCAACCCTATGGGCCCAAGACCCTGAGCGCCCATGAACATCCGCTTGGCATAGAAATTGCGGGTCACATCATTGTCGAAGGGCGACAGGATGATGTTCTGTTCGCGGTAGATCGCGCCGCCCGACAGCATGATGGTGTTCTTGGAATGCTTGAGCAGGTGCTCGGCGATGGGGAACGAGTTGGTGAAAACCTGGCAGCGGCGCGACGCGAGCGGATGCACCATCTGGAACGTCGTTGTGCCACCGTTGATGATGATCGAATCGCCGTCTTCGCAAAGATCGACAGCCGCCCGGGCAATCGCCTGCTTCTGCTTGCCCTGCAGCGTCTGGTTGACGGAAAACGGCCGCCCGGCAAGGCCCACGAACTGCGGCGGGCTGATTGCCTCGGCCCCACCACGGACGCGGCGCAGTTTCTTCTGCATGTGCAGGGCGGCAATGTCGCGGCGGATCGTGGCCTCTGACGCCTCGGTCAGATTGCACAGGTCGGCCACCGTCACCATCGGGCGATCCTGGACGGCGGATAGAATGATCCTGTGGCGTTCTGTCTCGTGCATGTCGTCCTCCCCTTGGTGGCTCACAATCCGCGAATCCCCCGGTTCTGTCAATCATAAATAATCACAAACAATCATTCTGCGGCGCAGAATGATTGCGTATGATTGAAAATGATTGACTTATGCGGCGCGACACAGCAGTCTCCGGCCCAAGCCATCATGCAGGGCGCGCGGCGCCATATGGGAGGACACCATGCTGAAAACCGTTGAAACGCAGCTTCTTGAGAACCGCTGGGACGAGGCCGAGGCGGCCGGGAAAAGCGAATCGGAACTGCTGCTCTATCGCTCGAACATCCTGGGCGCCGACAAACGCGTGACCAATTATGGCGGAGGCAACACTTCGGCCAAGGTGATGGAGATCGATCCGCTCACCGGCGAACAGGTCGAGGTGCTCTGGGTCAAGGGATCCGGCGGCGATATCGGCTCGATCACCATGGACGGTTTCGCCACGCTCTACATGGATAAACTCGAGGCGCTGAAGGGCCTCTATCGCGGGGTCGAATTCGAAGACGAGATGGTTGGCTACCTGCCCCATTGCACCTACAAGCTGAGCCCGCGCGCCGCCTCGATCGACACGCCGCTGCACGCCTATGTGCCGCGCAAGCACGTCGATCACGTGCATGCCGACGCGATCATCGCGATTGCCGCCTCGAAGAACTCCAAGGAGCTGACGCAGGAGATCTTCGGCCACAGCATCGGCTGGCTGCCGTGGAAGAAACCGGGCTACGAACTGGGCCTCTGGCTGGGCAAGTTCTGCGAGGAAAACCCCGAGGCCGACGGCGTCGTGCTGGAGAGCCATGGGCTCTTTACTTGGGGCGACACCGCGAAGGCCTGTTATGACAAGACAATTGAAGTGATCAATACCGCCACCAAGTGGCTGGCGGAAAAGACCGAAGGCGTCGCGGCCTTTGGCGGCGCAAAACACCAGAGCCTGTCCGAGGCCGAGCGCCGCGCCGTGGCCGCCCGCTTGATGCCCGCCATTCGCGGATTTGTCTCCGGCAACCAGCACATGGTCGGCCATTTCAATGACAGCGATGCGGTGCTGGAATTCGTCAACGCCAATGACATGGAGCCGCTGGCGGCGCTTGGCACCTCTTGCCCCGACCACTTCCTGCGCACGAAAATACGGCCCTTGGTGGTGAACTTCGACCCGGCCAAAGGCAACCTCGACGAGGTGCTTGAGGGTCTGCCGGCGCAGATCGAGGCCTACCGCGAGGATTACGCCGCCTATTACGACCGCTGCAAACATGACAACAGCCCCGCCCTGCGCGATCCCAACGCGGTGGTCTACCTGGTGCCTGGCGTCGGCATGATCACCTTCGCCAAGGACAAGGCGACGGCGCGGATCTCGGGTGAGTTCTACGTCAACGCGATCAACGTGATGCGCGGTGCGTCGTCGGTTAGCGAGTACACCGGCCTGCCCGAGCAGGAGGCGTTTGACATCGAATACTGGCTGCTCGAAGAGGCCAAGTTGCAACGCATGCCCAAGCCGAAATCGCTGGCCGGTCGCGTGGCGCTTGTCACCGGCGGGGCCGGTGGCATCGGCGCAGCCACGACCGAGCGTTACCTGCGCGAAGGTGCCTGCGTCATGCTGGCCGACATCAACGACGAGGCGCTGGCCGCGACCTCCGAGAACCTGACCGGCCGCTATGGCCGCGACGTGGTGCGCACCGTGAACATGAATGTCACCGACGAAAGCGCCGTGGCGCGCGCCTATGACGAGGTGGCCGTCGAATTCGGCGGCGTCGATATCCTCGTGTCCAACGCCGGCATCGCGTCGTCCGCGCCGATCGAAGAGACCTCGCTGGCACTCTGGAACAAGAACATGGACATCCTGTCCACCGGCTATTTCCTCGTCTCGCGCGAAGCCTTCAAGCTGATGCGGGTGCAGAACATGGGCGGCGCGGTGGTCTTTGTCGCCTCCAAGAACGGCCTCGCCGCCAGCCCGAACGCGGCGGCCTATTGCACCGCCAAGGCGAGCGAAATTCACCTCGCCCGTTGTCTCGCGCTGGAAGGTGCGGAGGCCGGCATCCGGGTCAACGTGGTCAACCCCGACGCGGTGCTGCGCGGCTCGAAAATCTGGGAAGGCGACTGGCTGGAACAGCGCGCCGGCACTTACGGCACCGACAAGGAGGGGCTCGAGGAGATGTACCGCCAGCGGTCGATGCTGAAGCGTTCGGTTCTGCCCGAGGACATCGCCGAGGCCGCTTATTTCCTGGCCTCTGACCTTTCGGCGAAATCCACCGGCAACATCCTCAACGTGGATGCCGGCAACGTGCAGGCGTTTACGCGCTGAATCGCGCCACGGGAGGACAGACAATGAGCACATATGACAGCGCCAAGGCGCAGTTCGCCGATTGGGGCATCGACACCGAGGCCGCGCTGGCGCGGCTGAAGGACATCCCCATCTCGATGCATTGCTGGCAAGGCGATGACGTGGTCGGGTTCGAGAAGAAATCCGGCACCTCGGGCGGCGGCATTCAGGCAACCGGCAACTACCCCGGCCGCGCCCGCACCCCGGACGAATTGCGCGCCGACCTGGAGTTTGCCTACGCGCAAATTCCCGGATCGCACCGGCTGAACCTGCATGCGATGTATCTCGACACGGACGAGACTCCGGACCGGGACGAGATCGAATACAAACACTTTGCGCCGTGGGTCGACTGGGCGAAGACGCAGGGCATCGGGCTGGACTTCAACCCGACCCTCTTTGCTCACGAAAAGGCCGACGACAACCTGACCCTGTCGCATCCCGACAAGGGCATCCGCGATTTCTGGATCGAGCACGGGCAGCGGTCACGCGACATCGCCGCCAAGATGGGCGAAGAGCTGGGCAGCACCTGCGTCAACAACATCTGGGTGCCTGACGGCTACAAGGACGTGCCCGTCGACCGGATGGCGGCGCGGCGCAGGCTTGAGGCCTCGCTGGACGAGATGCTCGCGCCGGAGCAGGACAAGGCACAGATGCTGGATGCGGTGGAAAGCAAGCTGTTCGGCATCGGCGTCGAGGCCTGCACCATCGGCAGCCACGAATTCTATATGGGATATGCAATCCGCAAGGGCACCTTGCTTTGCCTCGACATGGGTCATTTCCATCCGACGGAGAATGTGGCGGACAAGCTGTCATCGGTGGCGCTGTCGGTCGATGAAATCCTGCTGCACGTGAGCCGCCCGATGCGTTGGGACAGCGATCACGTGATCCTGCTCAACGACGATATCCAAGTGATGGCGAACGAGCTTGTCACGGCCGATCTGCTGGGGCGCACCCATATCGGGCTGGATTTCTTCGACGCCACGATCAGCCGAACCGCCGCCTGGGTGATCGGCACGCGCAACATGCAAAAGGCGCTACTGCGTGCGTTGCTCCTGCCACTCGACCGGCTGCGCAAGGCGGAAGACGGGCTCGACTTCACCACACGCTTCATGCTGACAGAGGAGTTCAAGGACCTGCCCTTTGGCGCGGTCTGGGCCGAGTTCTGTGCGCGCAACGATGCGCCGACCGGGGCGGCGCTGATTTCGGATCTCGAAGCCTATCAATCATCTGTTTCAAGCCGGTGACGGAGCTGCCGCCTCACAACGAAGGTGGCGACTCTCCCGGTCCCGATACGTTCTATTCCGCCTTCGGGTTCCCATCGTTGCGACGCGCCTCATCCGAGTCAGCCAGGGAGCGCAGATTAATTCTGCGGTAGTGAGCAATGAGGCTCATTACTCCAATTCATGAGAGTACGGGTGGTATCCGCCGGTGACGGACCGGCGTGGCTCTTCCGGAAGAGAGATCGCCTGTAGCGCCACGCCAAGTTCACCGTCTGCTTGACAGACGTCGCACACAATGGCATCGCACCGGCCTTGCAGACAGGGCCATGGTCCGGCGTCGGATCTCCGTCGCAGACGCAAGCCGGTCTCTGCAAGCGGTGGGCGTTCAAGAATTACTGGCGCCCGTTGCTCTTGGCGGGGCAGCCTCACAACAGCAGCTCGCCAGAACCTGTGCCCTTGCCTCCGGTCGCTCTACAGTCAACATGTGCCCAGTTCACTCCCCAGCCTCACGGTGCGGGTCGGAGGCTTCAGTTTCCGTAAGTCTGCCGACCGCCACGCCCGAGCGCTTCGATCCGCGGATCGATTGGGGTCCTCAATCACTGATGTTTACGCGCGGTTCGGCCGCAGCATTTTGGCGGATGATTTGAGCAGAACGAGCGCCGTGACGGCGAGGATGGTCAGGGCAATCGGGTCGGACAGGAAGGTGATGAAGTCGCCCTTCGCGCTGATCATCCCCTGCCGGAGCTTGGTCTCGAAGGTCTTGCCCAGGGCCATGCCGATCACGATGGGGGCAACCGGATAATTGGCAAAGCGCAGCACCACGCCGGCGATTCCGGCGATGACACAGGTGATGACATCGACGCCATTACCCCGAACCACAAAGGCGCCGACCAGCGAAAACATCAGGATCATGGCAAGCAGGACCGGCTCCGGCATGTTGAGGATGCGCCCGAAGAGCCGGGCCGACACCATCCCGATGCCGAACATGATGAAGTTGGCCACCAGCAGCATCAGGAACGTGCCGGTCAGGATATGCGCATTGTTGTTGATCAGATCGTACCCCGGGGTCAGCCCCTGGATGGTCAGCACGCCGAGGAGCACCACCGTGCCGCCATCGCCGGGAATGCCGAGTGCCAGCGTCGGGATCAGCGCGCCGCCGGTCACCGCGTTGTTGGAGGCCTCGGACGCGATCAGCCCGTCCGGCTCGCCCTTGCCCATGCCGTCGCGCCGGGGCGAGGTGCGCTTGATCTCGGAATAGCTCACAAAGGCGGCCGCCGTCGCCCCGGTGCCGGGCAGGATGCCGATGAAGGTGCCGATGGTCGAGGCGCGCAGGAACTGAGGCCACCGCAGCGTGATCTCCGGCCAGGCTGGCAGGCGAAAGCCGACGTTGCGCACCTCGGCGGGCTTGGCAGAGAAGTAGAAGGCCGCGCGGTGGAAGACCTCGCTCAAGGCAAAAAGCCCGATCAATACGGGGATCAGCGACAAGCCCCCTCGCAGCACGTCGGACCCGTAGGTGAACCGCGTCAGCCCGGTCAGGTCGTCCGGCCCGATGGTGGTCAGCCACAGGCCGATGGCCCCGCCCAGAAGGCCTTTCACGGTGCTGCCGGTGGACACCCAGGCAATGCAGGTCAGCGAGAAGATGATGATGGCAAAGATCGCCGCCGGGCCGAAAGCCACGGACACCTTGGCCAGCGAGGGGGCCGCGAAAATCAGGATGATCAGCGAAAAGATGCCGCCAGCGAATGAGGCCACCGTCGCCCAGCCGATAGCCAGGTCGGCCTTGCCCTGCTGGGCCATCGGATAGCCGTCAAGCACCGTGGCGGCGGATTGCGGCGTGCCGGGGGTGTTGATCAGGATGGCCGAGATTGACCCGCCATAGACCGAGGTGACGTATATCCCCAGAAACAGCGCGATCGAGCTTTCCGTGGACATGCCGAAGGTAAACGGCAGCGCGACGATCAGCGCCGCGACCGTGCCCATTCCCGGCAACGCGCCCGCCAGCGTGCCCCAGAGACAGCCGACGCACATGGCGACGAGAACTCCGAAGGTCGCGAACTGGGTGACGGCGAGTGCAAGATTTTCCAACAGTCAATCCTCAGATCAGGTGAAACCACGGGGAACGCGGCAGGAAGAGCTCGAACACGAAGGTAAAGAGCGCCCAGACCACCACCGGCGCAACGACACTGGCCAGCAGAATGGGCAGCGGCTTGCGGTATCCGAAAGCGAGGATGAAGGCCGCCATGCCCGGCACCATGGCAAAGACGAAGCCGATCTTGATCATTGCCAGCGCGGTCAGGCTGGAGATCGCCAGCACCATCCCAAGCTGGCTCTTGCGGACTGTGCCCAGTACCTCCGACCGGCTTTTCAGCGCCTGAACCAGCGCCAGCGCGGAAAAAACCGCCCAAGCGCCCAGGAAAATGCGGGGCGCGAAGGCGGGGCCGACGTCGCCGCCAAAGGTGCGGACCTGAAAGCTGTCGCTGAAGGTCGAGGAAAAGAGCGTGATGCCCGCCACCAGCAGAGCGCCGGAGATCAGGATATCGAGGATCCTGCCGCTGCTGGCGGCGGTCTGGTCTTGGGTGGCGGGCATCGTGGCTTCCTCTGGTTACTGGCTCAGGCCCGCATCTTTCATCAGCGTGCCGTTCAGGTCATAGGCTTCGCGGAAGAAGGCGGTGAAGGTCTCGGCGTCCATATATTCAATCAGACGGTTGGCCCCGGCCATGTCATCCTGGAACTTCTCGGACGCCACCGCCTCGCCGCAAGCGCTCGACAGGGAGGCTATCACGTCCTCGGGCGTGTCATCCTGTGCAAAAAGGCCGAACCAGATCGACACGTTCACATCGTACCCCAGTTCCGAAAGCGTCGGCACGTCGGGATGCTGGTCCGAGCGTTTGTCGGCCATGATCGCCAGCGCGCGGAAGTTGAAGTGGGTGTCGAAATCCGCGAACCAGACCGAAGCATCGGCGCGCCCGCCGTTGATCTCGGTGGCCTTGTCCGGCCCGCCGGCAGTCGGCAGGTACTGGGTTTCCACGCCCATCTTCTTGTCGAGCGTCAGCTGCGCCACATGGTCCATCGAGCCGGGGCCAGCGCCTACGAAACGCGCCTCGCCCGTCTCGGCCAGCGTCACGAAATCCTCGATGCTGTGCAGATCGCTGTCCTGCCCCACGACAAGGTAGTAAGGCCCTTGGCTGACCATGCAGATCGGGGTCCAGCTGTCGGCGTCATAACCGGGGCTGCGCAGGTGCGGCTGGGTGGTCATGGTGCCCACCGGCGCAAACAGGAGCTCATACCCGGAAGGATCGGCATTCGCGACCTGACTTGCGCCGATGGTGCCCCCGGCGCCGTCGACATTGCTGACGACGATGTTCTGGCCAAGGATCTTCTCCATTTCCGCGGCAAAGAACCGGGCCGGCACATCGGTGCCACCGCCCGCCACGAAAGGCACGATCATGTTGACAGTCCGTTCCGGATACTCCGCCCAAGCGGCGGTTGCCGCGAGGGCGAGCATGGCGGCCCCGGCCATTGGTTTGAATGATGTCATTGGTCTTCCTCCCTTGATGGTGGTCTGGCCTTGCCGTCAGGTCCGTGCCGAACGGACAAGCGCCGGTGAGCGTGGTGTCGGTGTTTTGGCGGCGATCTTTGCAACGAGTGTCGCGCGGGTTTCGGCATGTGCCGGGTCGTCCCACAGATTCACCCATTGGCAGGGATCGGCGTTGAGGTCGTAGAGCTCGCCCTCGGTCCCGTCGTAGTAATTGGTCTTCTCATAGGCGGTGCAGAGATACCCGGACCGGTCGTAGACGCTCTTCATCCGGATCTCGACGCCAAGCCGGTCGGCATCCCATTCGCAAAGCACGCAGTCGCGTTCGGGTGCAGGACCAGTGGGCAGCGTATTGCCTTCGACCCATTCGGGCACCGGCAGACCGGCAATCTCGGCAAAGGTCGGCGCGAGGTCGATATGCCCCACTGGATCACTGACAACTTTGCCGCCGTCGACACCGGCCGAAGGCGCCGGACGCCAGATCAGCGGCAGGCGCATCAGCCCGTCAGTGTGGAACGGCCCCTTGAACATCAGGCCGAAGTCGCCCTGGGTGGTGCCGTGGTCCGAGCAATAGATGATGTCGGTGTCCTCGTCCCAGCCGCGTTCCTTGAGGTAGTCCATCAGCCGGCCCATGGCATCGTCGACCAACTCGTTCTGGATATGCACCATGGCGTTGATTTCGCGGACATTGTCGTTGGTCATCGTCTCGGGCACGAAATTGTCCGGCGTCTCGTCGGCCACATCGGTGGTGCCGTCGTAATACTCCAGCCAGTGCTTGGGCTTGGTGGCGAGGATCTTGCGGATCTCCGCGTCGCTGCCGGGGTGGCTGTCGGGCAATTCCAGGGTCCGCCAGTCGATGCGGTGTTTCTCGGACGCGGGCGGATCAAAGGGATGGTGCGGGTCGGGGAAGCTGACCCAGAGGAACCAGTCCTCGTCATCCGCGACGGTGTTCAGCCAGTCGATGGAATTATCCGCCACCCAATCGGTGTGATAGAACTCCTTCGGGCAGTCGTTGACATGCACCTGCACCGCGTCCGTATCCCCGCCGGTCTGGTTGTTGGGTCCGTTGTTGGGCCCCACCGGGGGATAGAAGGCATCCACGTATTCGGGATGATTTTCCTCCAACCAGCGGTTGTAATGCAGGGTGCAACGATAGGAGATGCCGCTGTGCGCCGCGAGTGCCAGGTGGTCGAATCCGCGGTGCGGCCCGAAATCGCCACGGTTCGCGGCAGAGGCTTCCCAGCAGGAATGGTCGGTCATCGGCTGCCAATGCGCCTTGCCGATGATCGCCGTCTTATACCCCCCCTCCTCTTTCAGGTAACGCGCGATCGAGGGGTCGTCCTCGGGCAGGGAATATCCGTTGCGCAGCACTCCGTGGGTCGAGACATGCTGACCGGTGATGATCGTGGAGCGCGCCGGCATGCAGGTGACGTTCTGGTTATAGGCACGGTCATAACGAATCCCGGTCTTCGCCAGGTGGTCGGCAACCGGCGTGCGCGCCACCCGCCCCCCGAAACAGCCCAGCGCGTCATAGCGTTGCTCGTCCGTCGTTATGAAAAGAATCTTCCGTCCCATCGTCCGTCCACTCAATTTTGCATCCGGATGCAAAATGGCACGAGACAACTCCGAGGGTCAAGCTTATTGTTGTACTCGTGGATCATCCAAGAGGTGCGAGATGGCAGAAAGACGAGCGACTTCCTACGATGTGGCAAAGCTGGCAGGGGTCAGCCAGTCCGCGGTTTCGCGCGTGTTCTCTCCCAATGGCAGCGCCTCGAAAAAGACCCGTGAAAAGGTACACAAGGCGGCGCAAGAGCTTGGCTTTGCACCAAATCCGATAGCGAAATCGCTGAGCCTCGGGCGCAGTCAGTTGGCCGGACTGGTGGTCACTCAATATGCGCAGCAGAACTACCCGGTGGCGCTGAAAAGCGCGGTCGATTTCATGGCCGACACGGGCGATTCCCTGCTGATCCGGATCGTCGATCCATCCGATGCGGGCGACGGCGCGGTTGCCAATCTGCTTGAGAAACGGGTCGACTTTCTGCTGTGCGCCGCGAGCCTGAGCGCCGATTCGGCCGCGACTTGTCACGAGGCCGGGGTCCCGCTGGTCATGGTGAACCGCACGCTCGATTTCCCGCAGGTTGACTCAGTTTCGTCACCCAATGCCGGGTCGATGCACCCTATCATCCAAAGGCTGGCGGACACCGGCGCGCGGCGGCTGGTTTTCCTTGGCGGCGGGGTCAACAACTGGGTCTCGCAGGAGCGTTGGCGCGGGTGTCGCGAAGCGTGCCGCGACCTGAAAATGCCAGATCCGGATTTTCTGGAATGCGAGGCACGCTACGGGGTCGCCTTTTCGGCGATCCGCGAGATGTTCGGTCGTCGCAATGATATCGATGCAATCGTGTCGGCCAATGATGCGATGGCGCTCGGGGCCTTGGATGCGCTCCGGTTGGAGCTTGGTCTGAGGGTCCCCGAGGACGTTCAGGTTGTCGGCCATGACGATATCGAGGCCGCGCGCTACAAGGCCTATAGTCTGACTTCTGTTCGACAGGACATGAACGCCATGTTGTTGACCGCAATCGAGCTTGCGGTGTCGCGCCTCGGCGACATCGACAGGCAAGGCGCGGCGATCACCGTACCCAGCCAATTGATCTGGCGGGATACGACAAAATAGCACCGTCTATCCCGCGATGCCCCCTGGTCGGCGTACCGAGGCTTTGAAAAGGCAGGTTTGCGGGCAACAGGTTACCTTCGTTTTTGCCCGCGCAGGTTTACCGCCTGCCAACCCGGCGTTGTCCGAACCGCCGCTCGTAGAGAAGCCGATAGGCTTCGGCGGAAGCGGGCAAATGATTGCGGACGGCAGTTTCATACGCGTCGGTGGACGTTCCGACCATCGCTTCGATGATCGCTCTATGCTGGGCGACAATCGCGCTCATGTGGTCCTTGTCGTCGTATTTCACCACTCGGATCGGCTGTGCCATGCGAGCGTGCCGCGCGATCAGATCGGCCAATCGTGGATTGTCGCAGCAGCTGTACTGAAGTTCATGAAACTGCTGGTTAAACTCGTAGACCGCGCGGAAATCTTCGCGCCCGAGGGCGGCTTCATGCTGGCTGGCGATGTCGTGAAGCCGTTCGATGAGGTCCTGGGTCACCGGCAATCGTGATCGTCTGGCCGCGGCGGATTCGAGCACGATCCGAAGATCGTACAGCGCGTCGACCTCATCAGGGGTGTAATCGACCACTTCGACGCCACGACGGGGACGGTGTACCAGCAACCCGTGGCTCTCGAGTTCCGCAAAGGCGTGGCGGACGACGTGGCGTTTGACGTCGTAGGCCTCCATGACGCTGTCCTCGGTGATGCGCGATCCCGGCGGATAAACCCCGAAGATAATGTCGTTTTCCAACTCCTTCAGCAGCGACGTCGGCATCGTTGATCCTCGTATGCGGTTCCCTGACCCATGTTAGCCAATACCCCGCCTCAACTCCATCAATATTATTATTGATAATTTTATTGCCAAAATCTCAGGCAATGGCTATGGTCGCCGCAGTTTCAACGGGAGGATCACATGAAACACCTTACCAGCGCGCTCGCGATCACCGCAGCACTCTGCGCCACCGGCGCCCAGGCCTGGGAAGCCACCGAAGGCAAACCCTACGACGGCGAGACGGTGCATGTCCTCGCGGTCAAATCCAGCCAGTTCGAGGCGCATGAAGCGCGTGTCGCGGCCTTCGAAGAGGCAACCGGCATCGACGTGATCTATGACTATGTGCCCTTCCCCAACATGAAGGAAGCGCTGACCACCGAGATGGTCGCTGGCGGCGATTACGACGTCGTGTCGATCATGGATCAGTGGGTGCCGTCGCTGTCGCTTCTGGTGCAGCCGATCGGCGACGAGATCGAGGCGCAAGGCACCGATCTTGACGACTTCCCGCCCGCGCACCTGCGCCACGGCATGCTGAACGGCGAGTTGGTGGGCCTGCCGGTGCGCGGCCACGTGCAGCTTCTGTTCTATCGCAAGGATCTGCTGGAACAGGCGGGCGTCGACGCGCCGAACACCTGGGACGAGGTTGTGACCGCCGCCAAGGCGGTGCAGGAGGCAACCGATGCCTCGGGGATCGCCCTGCCCTATGGCAAGCTGAACGGTCAGAACCTGATGGTCTGGATCAACCTGCTCTGGGGACACGGTGGCCAATTGTTTGGCGAGGACGGTGAGCCGATGTTCAACTCCGAGGCCGGCATCGCCGCCACCGAGCAATATGTCAGCCTGCTGAGAGAGGAAGAGATCGCGCCTGCCGGGTCGGCCACGTTTGTCGAACAGGACGCAGTCAACAGCTTCAAGCAGGGCAACTCCGCGATGCTGCCGGTCTGGTGGTGGGTGCGTTCGCAGCTGACCGATCCCGAGCAGTCGCGTATCACCGCAGATCAGCTTGGCTTCACCTCCCTGCCGTCGGTGGGCGACGCGGCCAAGACGACCTTCACCAACACCTGGATCTTCGCCGTCACCGAGGGCGCGGACAACAAGGATGCCGCAGCCGAATACCTCGGATGGCTGACCGACCCGGCGCTGGAGCGCGACGTTCTGCTCGACGACAGCCTCAATGAGGTGGTCGCCGTGCATTTTTCGAACCTGCGCGATGACGAAGTCAACGCACGCTGGGGTGGCATGCACTCTGCCGCGGCCGATGCGCTGGCGAAGGCCGAGGGCATGGAGTTCGGCGACAACTGGCCGCGCGTCTCCGAGATCCTGGAAACCGCGATTTCCAGCCTCGCCAGCGGTGAGGAAACCGATACGGCAACCGCGCTGAATCACGCCGCCGAAGAGATCAAGCGTATCCGCTGATTTATGGCGACCGGCGCGCGCAGCTCCCCGCGCGCGCCACTTTCTCAATCTTACAGAGGTGCGTCATGCAGGATCGATCCCTGTCTTACCTGCTATTGGTCCCGGCATTCCTGATCGTGCTGGCCACCACGCTATATCCGCTTGCCTATTCGCTGGTCACCTCGTTCCGCGAGTGGGACCTGACCAAGCAACGCCGCCCCGGAGAATTTGTCGGGCTGGACAATTTCGGCCATGCCTTTACCGAGCCCGGCTTTCAGAATTCGCTCTGGGTCACCACGATCTTCGTCGTGACCAGCGTGGCCCTGACCCTCGTGCTCGCCATGTCGCTGGCGCTGCTCCTGCGCCGCAAGGGCAAGATGCACACTTTCACGCGCGTCATCCTGATCCTGCCCTTCGCGATGAGCCCGGCGTTGATCGGGGTCAGCTATCGCTTCATGTTCAACCCCGAATTCGGCGTCATCGCCAAGGGCCTTGGCGCGGTCTTTCCGGCGCTTGAAGGTGTGCCCTGGCTGGCCAGCCCCGATCTCGCGATGGCCATCCTCGTGCTGACCGATGTCTGGCACTGGGCCCCTTACATGACCTTCATGTGCCTCGGCGGGCTGGCCTCGGTCCCGCGCGAGACCGAAGAAGCCGCCCGCATCGACGGTGCCTCCAGCCTGCGGATCATATTCGGCATCGTGCTGCCGCAGATGAAGGGCGTTTTGCTGGTGATCGCCGTGCTCAAGACGATCTTCGCGCTGAAGATGTTCGACCAGGTGGTCACCCTGACTGGCGGCGGCCCCGGCACCTCGACCGAGACGCTGGCGTTCTTCATCTTCAACGTCGGCTTCAAGTGGTACGACATGGGCTATGCCTCGGCACTGGCCTGGATTCTCACCGCAATCATGATGCTGATTTCGATCTGGTACGTCCGGATGCTGCTCAGCGAAAGAAAGGTGGCCACGGCATGAACAAATCTGTCTTTTGGTGGATTGAGCGCGCGCTGCTGCTCTTGATCTCAACCATCGTCCTCTTCCCCATCGCCTGGATGTTCCTGACCGCGTTCAAACGCCCGCGGGACGCCTATTCCCTGTCGCTGGATTTCAGCCCGACACTGTCGAACTTTGTCACCGTGTTCTCGGACCCCTGGAACCTTGGCGACATGGTGCTGAACTCGGTCATCGTGGCCACCGTGACGGTGCTGATTGCGGTGCCCTGCGCCTCGCTCGCGGCCTATTCCTTCTCGCGGTTCCGAGTGAAGGGGCGGAAGTTCCTGTTCTTCCTGATCCTCTCGACCCAGTTCATCCCGGCCGTGGTGATCGTGCTGCCGTTCTTCCTGATGTTCCGGTCGCTGGGGCTCCTGGACACGCGCATCGCGCTGATCGTGGTCAACCTCGCCATCGTGACGCCCTTCGTGATCTGGATGATCAAGGGCTTCATCGACGCGATCCCAACCGACAGCGAAGAAGCGGCGATGATCGACGGCGCCTCGCGCCTACGGGTCATCAAGGACATCGTGCTGCCGATGGCCGCACCCGGCATCCTCACCTCGTCGATCTTCTGCTTCATCCTGA
>Ga0189275_100464_pt1 | contig 15749 bp, 10 predicted proteins | sample N19A6minimetaG_FD_130329 | JGI IMG/M metagenome (GOLD analysis project Ga0189275, IMG submission 130329) | Marine microbial communities from the Costa Rica Dome - N19 A6 mini metaG | ecosystem: Environmental > Aquatic > Marine > Oceanic > Photic zone | place: Costa Rica: the Eastern Pacific...
CGGCCGCTACGGCTTGTCTCAGGATCGCTTCGGGAATACCGCGCGCTTCGCGCAGATAGTGCCAGGTCGCCGAGCCGAGCCACGGCTTGCGGCGGTTTTGCCAGCGTTGCGCCACCGTCTGGTTCGGCGCCCTTGCCTTGGCCTGACGTGTCCAGGCCGGCTCAGTCGGCCTAAACTCGATGAGATCAGCGACGACGTGAAGGGCCGCGGCAAACGGAAGCCCGTTGAGGTGCTCCACAAGTCGAAACACGTCGCCCTTGGCCTCGGACAGGGGATCGAACCAGCCCTTGCCGTCGTGAATGACAATGATGATGTCGCCGCCGCGACGGTATTTGACCGCTTTGCGTGTGCTTTCCCGTTTGTCGACAGCAAAGCCGGCGGTTTCCAGGACGGCTCCGCAGACGACTTTTTCCTTCAGCTCTTCAAGGTCTGCTTTTTCCATTCACACTCCGCGCTTCGCGCGTTCCTTTGTTCGGGTTTCCGCTCCCTTAAGTTTCGGGGCGGGACCCGGAGGCCGCGAAGAGCAAGGCAGGACAAGGGCGGGGATGGTGAGTTGGCAATTGTGCAGGGTCGCATCTTCGGCCACCAGCCGCGGCGCGAGTGTCCCTTGCCGGCCGATGCGCGCAAGCGGCACCAGGATTGTCACCGTTCCCGCATGTGGCAAGCTCCTGCTTGCGTCAGGGATGGATGCCCGGATGGGGGAAGACCGCTTGCGGGCTTCAGCTTTGCCAACAGCCCGGCCCGGAGGGCGACGCCAAAAAGGTTAGTCAGTCGGCGGTTTTGTTGTGATGACAGGAGTTCAGGCACGCGAGTTGCAGCCCTATTCGGACAATCCTGGCTCTGCCAAACCCACGTTCGCCCGATCCTGAAGTTTTGCGAGACGTTCGACAAGTTCGCTAAATTCAATGGCATCGCTCTGAAGGAGGCCAGCTTCGAGCATTTTCTGATAGTCCTGCCTCAGGGCATCGAGGGCATCTCCGGCTGGTACCAAACAGAGTGAGCCGGCGACTGCTTCTTTATAGTCTATAGGCTTTCCGGAGCTGTCGTTCTCCCGAAAGAATATCTGCTTATGTCTAGCGACATCTTTGCCAAGGCTGCGATCATCAAGAGCCTTTTGAGCAATTCCCATGCGATCTAGACAGTCGAGATCGAACCAATGGCGAGCGAAACGATCGCCACCACGGAATGAGCCTTTCAGACAGTAGGCATGCATCGCGGTTGCCTTTTCCCAGAAGGTCCGTTCAGCACGCATCACGCGTGGATGAGCCATCGGTGTAACAAGGTCTGGAAGCGCGTCTGAGATATCGCAATGGATGGAATGCCGTTCCGCCGGCTCACCGGTGGATCTGGCCCCGAACTCGAGAAGTACAACCGGTCTCACATAGCCCGTGCCACTTCGGACTGCTTCGTATTCCAGGTAAAGTTGATCTTCTTTACGGACCAATGTGGCAGCTACGCCTTGCGTCTTGATGCTTTCCGAAAGGATCGAGTGCGGGACTGTTTTGACCCATTCCTCTAGTCGCTCGCGAACCGTTTCGGTCCATTTCCTGGCTTGCGAACGGCTGGGAGGGTACGGATCATCGGGGTTTTCAATCAGATCCGGGATGATCTGCCTGATATCGTAAGTCAGATCGATGTCTTCTGAAAACCGATTGATCGCCTTGTAGACTTTTGACAGCGACGTTCCGCCCTTGAAGACAAGATGATCGCCGACCGGGTTGTCAAAAAGCGCGTTGAGCGCCCAAACGACCCAGATATCTTTCTCCAGTAGGTCAGCGGGCCGCCCCAGGGCAGAGGCGGCCGCCTCCAATGCATCAATCTTGTCTTCAGTCGACAGTTCGAAATATGTTTGCGAGGTCATTGGGTACTATCGGAGACGGCCAGAGAGCTTAGCTCTTTCGCCATCCAGATTGGAGCGCTGGCGCGCAATCCGAAAAGCTCGCGCCGTTCTTCTTCGCTGAGCTGAGACTTTAGTCGCATCAAGGTGTCCCGTGCCTCGGACTTCCCGAAATAGGCAAGCGCGCGAAAGGCATGCCCAGCTCTGCTGTTGGGAGCGCGAAGCTGCCAATTTGGCACATGCCTGAGTTCGATCTCTTGCGCACCGAGCTTTAGGCGTCGGCTGGGGCCGGATGTCCAGAAGATTTGGCGTGCCGGGTTTTGCGTCGACAGGCCAAGGATGTTGGCTGCCGAAGCACCGCTGATCGAGACACGCTCGCCAGTCGTCCTGGCAATGCTCTCCACGACCGCTCCAACAGAAGGTGCCCGTTCTCCGAACCGTGTCTTGACCGGCAAAGCGAATAGGCCACGCCTGACACGCATGAGCTCTCCACGCTTGACGAGCCTCGATAACGCCTGGTCCACCGCAGCGCGTTCGCCAAGATGCAATAACTCTCTTGCGGACAGGGTCGCCCCCTCCGGCAAAGCCTCTGCATAAGCCTTGATGGCTTGAGATGTAGTGGTCATAGCAATCTCCTTGCGTCAGATATATAGTCAGTTTTCTGACAGTATGCAAATCAGAACTCATGCTGGTGGTACCTGCGGTCAACATGTTGGAGGAGTTCAGTGATCTAATTGAACCGTCACCGGCATCTATGAAAGATTGCCATACAGGTTATCGAGAATGTGAGACTTCACAAGATTGCTTAGGCAACTGACACTCGTCTTACAAAGACCGCGAGGGGGCCGCAGCAGCGTCGATGGCTAGCTTGAGGCCGGTCTCGGAATGTCCTCTGTGCGATCATCTGCTTTTAGATGCGTCGCACCGTATTCGAACGCCGCCTCATCCACAGCCGCGTGGAACTTTCGAACGAAAAAAGCTGACCCTTCAGTTGTTGTCTAATGGCTCCCAGAGAGCGATGGTCCGCAGAGGCCGTCGTGTTAGCCTTCCCCTGGTTCGTAGCCGATTGAGATCGTCGGGACAAAAGCCTGCGCGGTTCGGTTCTGGTCATAGATTTTCATCGCGAGGTCCGCTTTCGGCATCCAGACACGCCCTGTTTCCACAGCTGCAGACGCCGGCACCGCTGGAAACACGTGGACCAACACGCCTTCCCCATGATGGGCTTTCATTCTGTTAAAGAGGTCGCGAAGCAACTTCTTGTAGGTAGAAAGGTCGTCCTTCCTGCGCATTATGTCGTTTCCTGGTTGCTCACATGTGATCGACCATATGGCCGTCTCTTTCCCCAACACGGAGGTAATCCGGTCGTCATTCACCGTGGCGCTCAGAGCCAACTTTAGCGCAACCGGCACGTCCTTCCTGCCACCGTATTCCGTGACCTGGTAGAAAATGTGCGGTTGGTCAGACAGCCATTTCCATGTGTTCGGTTCGCGGTGCTTCTGATGTACAGAAACGGGAACTATGTCCCCTAAGAGTGTACCGAGACGGATAAGCAACGGCTGCGGTGCTAAGGCGAAGACGCTGAGCTGACGAATCTCCCGCTGTTCGATGCGCTCCTTAATCTTCCGTGCGAAAAGACGCTCCAAGTTCTCGTTCTGCTCGGTCCAGTAAGCTTTTTCGTGATCCTTCCGCTCCGATCCGATCAATTCGAGGTCGATCGTGCGGCCTTCCGCTGGGTGGTGATCCGGGGGCATCGCGCTGAAGATTGCACGCGTCGTCACTAAGGAGTCGCGTTGGCCAATCGTGGCGGCAAACCTGACGACATGCGAGACGCGGTCGACATCCATGTCGGTGACGATTTCAATCCGGTCCTCGTGCTCCGCCTTCATGGCCAGAAGAACATCCTCGGGATAGTCGGCCAGATAGTCCACGTCGATCGCCTTGTGGTGGACCGGACACATTAGCATTAGGTTGTCGATGTCTTGGGCAAGCTGGGGAGATCTCACCGTATCTCCCCTGGGTCCGCCGGACTCGTCAGCGACGATGTGGGCAATATAGCCGAACTTACCTGTGCGTTTGCCTGAGATGAGGTCGCCGATCAGGAGCTTGTTACATCCACGGAATTGACACCGCCCCCCCGCCTTTGCCCACAGGGCATTTGCGACTTTTGCTGGAATTGTTGTCTTCGACATTTCGCCTTCCTATTGCCGCACCGAAGGCGACACCTTTCAAATGATTCTTCTATGCGATCGCGACACCGGGTCATTGATCATTTCGACACGTTGTGGCCATCGGCCGCGCATAAACAGGTAGGTTCCCACCTGTAGCATCACGAACATCCGCAGCCGAACAATCATCAAGACGGAGAAGTCTATGTTGCCGGCGTCCTCGACCAGGGCCTGCATGGTAGTTATGTCGGTCATACTCGGGGTCACCGAAAAGCTAGGATGAGAATGCCATTCCCCAAGGTAATTAAAGCGGCTGAAGTCGTTGCCATGCTTCTTGAAAAAGGCTTCCAACGCTTGGGTGTGTAGCTCCGGGCGACGCTCGAAGTACGCGCTTTCACCACCCCTTGGATCGACCGTGACGTCTACAACCCGAAATCGCCCCTCGTCATCCAACTGCTCAGCGAGCAACAAGCCCCCGGTTTCCCGGCGCCCTGCTTGGGACAGTTCCCGGCGGATTTTCCTGCGGACCGAACTAGGCAGAGCGATTTGCATCTTGGTCCTGTTCAGGGAAGAGAAGAGACACGAGTTCTTTCAGCTTCACCTCATCGGGGCACGAACCCGCATCCCAGCCTTCCGTGCCGGTATAGCTGATGGGGTGAGTATCGAATGGGGCTGTGAATATCCAACCTTCGCTAAGGCCTATCGCATACGCCGGAGCGGGAAATTGGCTGCCACCACCGCGAAGGGTATCGATAGCGAAACGGGCGAGGTGGCCAGCAATTACGGAGACGTCTGCGTCGTCGGCGATCAACGGTGGCTGAGCCGTCCGCAAGACACCGTAGTCCACTTGCTGGGAAGGCATCTCCCACTCAATGTTCTGATCGTCGCACCACCTGAGAATCTGGCGGCGTGCCACGTCAGGTGACGGATCGTGACCAGGTCGGGATCGGGCCACGATCCCACCGATCCCACCGCCGAAGACCTCAGCCCAGACCATTGCCCGGCCACTGAATCTTGCGGCGGATGCGGCGAGGCCGAAAACAGTTGCATCCGCCGTAGCGTCGATAATCAGGTCGCAGTTGGAGAGCGTTTCGAGCGCAGTGGCGGTCCACTCAGAACTCTCCTGCCCGCCAAGGTTTACGATTTGCACGGTGACCCTAGCTTCTGGGGCAATTTCGAGTAGCCGCGCCCGCAATACCTTTGCCTTGTGAGCACCGACACCACGCCAATCCAGCTCGTTCCTCACTAAGTTGCCGGGAGCGAGAATGTCGTCGTCAAACAGTTCAAGTTTGCGGGCACCCGATCGCACCAGCATTGCCGCCACTTTCGATCCGAGAGAGCCGCATCCTATTAGAGCGATCCTCTTTTCGGAGAGCGCCGAGTTTGCGGTAGGAAGTCGCTGTTGGTCGGCGTCGATAACGAATGTGGCATAGCCGTAATCGAGGACGCCGCCTGCCGTCTTGCGGTACACCATTGCCAACCAGGCGGTCGCGTCATCTACAAGCAGGTAGGTGGCAGGCGGCCAAGCCGGATATTCAGTGTTGATGCCTGCAGACTCGAGAACGAGGGACAAGTTTTTTTCGTTGGCTGGGCCCGGAAATATAAGTCCCCGAGGAACACGGATCGCCGTCCCCTTGTAGTTAGAGGCGGTCGCCACGGGCTTATTCTGTTGCCAAATCCTATCTCCATCCGAGCCTAGAGCAGTAAGATGCGCAACGGCAGCTTCTCCATAGTAGTGTTCGTCGACCTCGATTGGCTCCAGGTGACCGTCATCCATGGCCTGAAGCAAACGCAACGCTTCCTCGGGTATGACAAGCCTGAGATAGGTCCCGCGAAGACGCTGACCTTCCGATACCGCGTGAGCTGAGAGAACCCCGTGGCCCTCCATTTCTGCGCTCTCGCCAACAAGCAGGCGATGGGCGCTTTCGATCATCATTGAGCCAGTGCAACTCAGTTCCCAATTGTCGGGCCGATACTCGAGACAAAGCTCGCCAGACTGACCGTACTGATGTCCGGATATGCGTTCACCGTCGGCGTTGAATACCAACGGAGGAATCGATGGGAAAAAGTCCGGGTAGTGCATTACGAGGCGCCACCTGGAATCCGCTTCGACAATCTCGAAGTTCAACAGCAACTTCAGTCCGTCAAGGCCCCATCGCACGTTCTGGAGCCAGTCAGCCGATTGCTCAAGCCGAGCTATTTCAAGCCGCTCTGACAGGCCCCGGCCGGGATTCGAAACCCACCAGATCATTTGCCGCCGAACCCTGCCGGCTTGCCCGGAACGCGCGCCTCGGCGGGGAAGGACGGCGCAGCCAGCACAGCAGGCGCGACGGTGGTAGGACGCAGTAGCGACGATGTGGGCTTTGGCGCTGCCCGATCCCCAGCCCGCTCAGCCAGACCACGACCAATGCCGGGGGCCACGGAGTCGGTTATTGCCTGACGACTACTCACCTGGGCCGCGTAGAAGAAGTCTCGCCGAGCTGCTTCCAGCCATTCGAAGAAAGCAACCCGGCGTTCCGGATGTTCTGCCCACTTGTCGGCGAAATTCTCAAGGGGGTCAGACGGATTGGGTATATAGTACCGAATGCCGTCGAAGCCGATGAAACGATCCATCTTGATCAGGATCGAAACGAGGGCTTGGCCGATCGTTTCCTCGCCTTCATATGCGTGCGCCGACAAGGTCGTGAGAATCACCGAGATCGGTTTGACGTCCTTACGGTCCGCGAACATCTGATCGCGGTGCCGTTTGAGGATCATGATTGCTTGTTGCAGCGGAGTGACCACACGGTAATCGGGGATACTCTCCACGCTGGCCTGGGTTGCTTCGGCGAGCTTGCGGCGCTTGCGCGAGAAAGCGACAGCCATGCGCGAACGGAACCAGTTGGCGTAGCCCTTTGGGTTGGATCGAGGCCAGTCGCTGGTGTGCTGAAAGAAGAGAGGGTGTTTGTTGTCTGTGATGGCTATCGCAGTGCTGGCCCACTGCGCGTTGAGCCCGCTCGATTCCAGCAAAAGCCGCGTAGAGGCTCCGTTTGGGAGCGCCGGTACGATGTCCATATGGAACTGGGCACCATCCGCATACTCGAGCGTCCAGCAACGACGGCCTTCGCCGAGCGGCTTCACCATGGCCTGTGCCACACGATAAGACTCAATCTCGACTCGAAGCATTTCCTTGAGGGCGTATTGGGTCAAGTGACCCTTCGCCAGCGCAGCCAACTCGCAAACCGAGTCGATGTCATATTGACCGTTTTCGTCCTCTGGTTTGATGACGGTACCCAGCCGGAACGAACCCTGGGAGTAAACTTGCGGATCGTACTGCTTTACCGACGACGCGTCGCGATGCAGCCAGGTGCCCAGGGACTCATACCTGGAAACCGCCTGCTCGTATCTGGTGGGCGAGATGGTAAGCTCGTCCGCTAATGCCTCGAGGTAATCTTCGGCTTCCTTGGTAATCGTAATCATCGTACCCCCGTTCTTGTCACTTAGAGATAAGCATGACCACCGATGCTGCGCCGGGAGGCGCATGTCGACTGGCAACTCGATCAGCAGTGTCCCAGAGTTTGATAGAGTCCGTCGATACACGCGAACCAGAATGGGATGGTGCTCAGCAGAAGCTTACCGCACACAAGTTGTACTTAAGTTGTCGCCACTCGCGGTTCAAGAGACTATTTTCAACGACTTGTCGAGAAATGAGAAATAAACTGCGCCGGGTTTGCTGGAGGCCAGTTGGTTGAAGTTATGCGGATCTCAATTGGCCGGATCGCTGAATAAAGACGGCCTAAGTTGACGAAGAGGCGAGTGGACTCAGATAGAGTCATTTCGAAGTAATCAAGATTGTTTCTTCATCGAAAATCGATACCTGTGACCTTGGTCAACCCTCTGCCTACAGATCATCGCCATCGGATATCACCTTGAATTCTGCACCGAGCGAATAACAATCGGCGCGCGCTCCGAGCAACAATGCATCAAGTTGCTGCAACTGACGAACATCTTTGCTCGTTTTGTCTCCCAGATCCATTCTTTCGCGAGTGGTTTCGTAGACCGATTTGCGAACACGCGGCTGAAAAACAACGACCGTTTTTGCAAATTTTGATCCCAGTCCATCGAGTGTTCTGAAAAATTCGTCCCTGTTCTGCTGTCGCACGCCATCATGCCATACTGCATCTTTCAAAACGCCGTTGGCATTTGCAGTAAGCTTTTCCTTCAATAGCCCGCGGTCGATATGACGTAAGTTTTTGACCGCTTGCCCTGTCACCACCTCGTAATCGGGGACTGACAGCTCTCGGTTTGTATTGTCTGACCCACTCCCTTTGACATGTATGAGCGTAAGTCTTGGTGGGTCGGTTTGATCGTCCAAATGAATGAAGTCTGCGGACTCCATGGAACCGTCGTCGCAGACTAGCCAGCCTGTTGGAGCTCCGCGGTCCGCGAGGTTTGGCCAATGTTTTGCGACTAGACCAAAAAGCGACCTGTCGTCCTGGCTTCCGGTTTGTTCGACTGCAAATCTCTTTCCATCCAAAGGTTTTTCTTTGTCAAAAGCGGTGTCGTCCAGATCCATTCGAACCCAGTCCCAGTTCTCAAACCGTGCGTCGCGAAACCGGGTTTCGTAAAAATGACCACGCGAATATGTGTGGCCTGTGTCGAAGTATATCGTAAGATTTTCGGTATTCTGAAGCACCTTTAAGACTTCCGCTTCGATCGCGTCCTGATCGAACCCTTCCAGTTTTCGGGCTTTCAGGCGAATTTTTGAATTCGAAGCGACTTCGAAATCGTAGGCCAACTTGCCAATTTGGTTTTCACCCCAAAAGACAGCAGTCTCAAAACTCGGACTCCCTTCAATCGCTGTCAGCTCGAATTTCGCGACATCTCCAAACTGCGCAATAAGGCGTGCATCATCGTTTGCCTCTCCTGCAGCGCCATCACGAACTTGCTCAGGGACGATGAGCGCCATGCCGTACGGCTGTTCGATCCCCTCGAGGGTATCGATAGTGGAAGCAAGTATTGGCAGTGGCCGGTCTGGCCGCCCCTCGTCTTCAATAAATTTGGCGGCCCGTGCCAGTATCAGATTAAGGTTTGTCGTGAATTCTTCCCAGGATTGCGATGGGCCCAGCCAAATGCGTCCCGAAGTCGGACTGGCCCCGACAATTTTGGAAGTTGCGACGTCTGATAGGCTCATTGTCGACCGGACTGAACTGAAATAGTAGCTCTGGTCGCCGAGTGGATCGAGCGAGGATTCAAGTTCTTGCCCCGACAGAATTTTTGAATCCGGCTTGATGGCGGTTCTTGTGTGAATACCGCTAAGCCAAAGGGTCCTGACTTCGCTTTCCACGAAGGCCCGGTTGATCTGAATTGAAGTCAGGCGCGAAATGCTTGCAAACGGACCATCAGTCGCGCTCACAATCTTGCGCACAATAGTGTTTCTCAAGCCGGTATCTGAGAACGAGATTGCGATGATGTTCGCTCGTTTCGCGACCACAATCAGGTGGTGGGCAATATCCTGAAGTTCATCTCCGGAAAACCAACTTGGCGGCCGTTTTACCGAATAATGAGCCCACGATATTGCGGTACCTGCCACCTCGATATCCGGATCTTCAACAGTGGTAAATCGGGGCCTTTCTAGTTCCTTCTGATCTGCCGTTTCTTTAGCCAAGGTCTTAATTCGTGCCAGTATCGCGCTTGCAACCGGTGCGGCGCCTACTGCTGCAAACAGCGAGACAGACAGATATGGGGAACATTGTCCGCTTGAGATGGCCATCTAGATCCCCCCTGAATTTCAATCCCTTTGGCAAATAAACGAAGACTTCCAACCTCTACTTCCCGAGGTAATGTTCCGTATGCCACATTCCCTTTATGGGGACTGCTCCCTGCTGGTTTTTCTGAAATTCGTGCCACCAGCGTGCCGCTTGCCAGATCGCCTCGGGACAGCTGGCGCGGCTTTCCAAACCTGGTGTCAAATCGTATCCGTTGGCGGAACACAGAGCTTCGATGAATGCGGCCGACGGAATTCCATAGCCATCGAACAGAGGATTGGTTGCCCGACCGACACCCCAGACATAGCCGAGCCAGAGCAACAGCAATTCAACGCAATCAAGGTCCACACGCTGCTTCTTGAACTGCAGAATGGTCTTCTTCATTTCGCTCAGTTTCACCGGAAGCTGCAGGAGCGCAATGTTGGGGAACATGTTCTTGCTGGCGTAATTGGAGAGATGAGCCTCTTCAACGGCGTTGTCGGAGGGTGGGTAGCCAAATCCTTCCGCTGGCTCCAGAGAGATCTCCCAAATCGCACTCTTCTTGGTCGGAGCGGATCCTTGGAGAAGAACGACGTGTGACCAATGACTCGGGCTCATATCGTTTCTAAGGTGCCCCTGGGCGACACGAGTGTGGAAATAGGCCTTCTGTTTACCGCCAATCAGGACCAGATAGGACAGGCCGCTTGCCCCCTCTTCAGCCGCGAGTTTCTTGAGATTTCTTTCGACCCACTTCAGATTGTCTTCGTTTCTATGCCTGACCGTTTGCACGAATTCCGGATTCAGTTCTTTGGCCGACGAGGCAATGATGTTTAGCATCTGAAATCTCCTGGAAGCCGGTCACCTGAGAAGTCCAAGCGGGACTTCCCTCGGATTGGCCGGGCGTTTGTGGATTTCGTAGTAGGTAACTTTGGCTTCGAGCGTGCTGGCGGCTTTGCGCAACGCGAGCATGGCAAATTGATCGCCCTGGTGCTTGTAGACCACTTCAGTTCGGTAGCGCTTGCCGAAGACCTGCTGGGCAAAATACGGCTCGGCGTCTGGCGCCGAAGAATGCCGCGGCCAACGCGTCTCCTCGCCTTTGAAAAACTTCCGAAACCCTGCCCCGATATTGTTGAGCTGGTCGCTGCCAACAGTAGACACCAAAGAGGAAGGCGAGCAGATGATTTCAATAAATCTGGTCTGCCCTGATTCCTTGATCCTGGTAACGCGTCCCCAATGCACATCCCCTGTCAGAAGCAATACTGGACGACCGGCGTTAGATAGGCGCTGAAGTGCTGTAACAATGCTTGCATAGTCGCGGTAATTGGGGAGCATCCAATCCGCAACGGCCCCCTGAAACTCGCCCACCGGTTTATCCAGAAGGGATTGGCCGGTCACCACGGCACCAATTTTCTTTTCATCGATTAACCGGTCCACCCAATCGTTCAGTTGCTGAAGTCCGCTGGGAGCAAGGGTTGCGCTGCGGTCTTCTTCCCGGTGGGTACGCTGATCAAGGACCATGATCGAAAGTGGATCGACATCAATTTCAATGTTGTCTCCCCGCTGTTCCGGCGCGGCACATTGAAAGGCGTCATAGAGTTGGTCTGCAGCACTCTTCCAGCGTTGTCGAGATTCCTGCTTCCAGGAGTTCTGTATAATTGGCGAGCGATGCGGAAAATTGTTCCAATATTCATGATCGTCTGGACAAAAGACTGCCGGAGCGGATTTCAACAGGGCATCAAGACCAAAATACGTCGTCCAGTTGGTCCTGTAATATCTTTCAAATCTTTCGGCTAATTTGGCCTCGTTATCGGGGTAATTGTTCAGTGTAGGCAGGTCGAGATAGACTTGGTCGCCCATAAACAGGGAAAGATCCTGTCGTTCTGCAGCCGGAATTTTCAGATAGGTTTGCGACACCAAGGCTTGATGGTTTTCGGCCTGATGAAAGCAAGAAATCAGCAGAATTCGAAACCAGGTGTCTGACGACACTGTTTCCGGGAAGTGCCTGATCTTCAATTCAGCTGACTGGCCCTGTGTCGCAACTGAAACCCTGTTGACGGGTGAGAACGAGCCTTCAACCGCGAACTCGTAGACACCTGTGAAGGATGCCGCGCCAAATTTGTGAACCGGTGCGAGTGGGTGCAATATTGTCGGCTCAACAGTCCGGTCGTTGAGCTGCCAATTCAGTCGAATGGAAGGGGTTTCTTCCCCCGCATCATCAACGCACAACCATACGCGCAATTTATTCTTTGGCGCTGTTCGCGTGAGAAGTGTTAAATTAGTCACAGCCAAAGACCCATCATTTGGATATCAAAGTCTAATCAATTCGAGCTTCCACAATCAAGAGTTTAACCAATTCAGCCGCACGCCCTTCTTTGTCGTGTCATGATGACGAATTTTTTCAGATTTTAGGCCAGCTAACCACGTCAATCGGCTCCGGCTGCGTTGAGGATGACGCGGAAACTGGCGTCCGTAGTCTTCTTCAAAAAGAGCTCTGTAGTCGCCAGCAACTGAAGGATGGGAACGGTTACGCTATCGGAGTTTGCGCCCGGCTGCACAAGGACGACCTCGAACTCAAGACGCGATTTTCGAGCCTTCTCCTTGAAGTACGAGAGCTCGCGCTGCCCGCCCTTTAGGAACCGAGTGTTCCCTGTTGCCGTCCACTGCGCCTCGCGCCGTTTAAGGTCTCTAACGAGGCGCTCTACACCCTTGTGCTTCTTGGTAATGCACTTCTGAGCTTGGCCGCAGACGAAATAGAAGTTTTCGATGAGAGCGGAGACGCGGCCTCCGATGGCACCTTTGCAGTGGACCAGCGTCAGCTTGATGGTGCTCTCATCGATGTCCTTCAGGCATACGAGGTCGCCGGCCTCGGCCTTGCCGTCATCGTTGAAGACCAGGTCGTGCTCGTCTTGCAGTTGTTCGAAGGCGCGGTACTGAATGGTCGCCGCGTCGCCGGCTTTGCCAATGGATTCTTTGTTGAGCGGCACGTCTTTGAAATCCCAGGCCTCCAACTGGTCCTTGGGATAAACACCCGCTTCAAGGTTCGTCGGTATGTGATAGCAGTTGTACGAGTGCGTGCCATCCGCGTAGCGGATCACAACCGGATCGCGCTGGAGGTAGACCTCTAGCGGTTCGGCTTCCCTAGTCACGCGCTTGAACATTACAGCGGGACCGGATTTGCGCTCATATGCGTACCCGCCGGGAAGGCTCTCCGAAATCTTCAGCTGATATATGGCTTGAGTGTCCTCGGCCTCGAAGCTGACGTTGACCGTGCCATCATCTTCGACGGATTCGATACCGACATCCACCTCGTAAAGCAGTTTCTCAACCTTGCCGAAGAAGATGGCCTGCCGTTCGCTTTGGTTCTGTTGAGCCTGCTCGCCCCACTCAGCGGAGATGGCGTGTGAGGTGTGCGGAGCGGTCAGTTTGATGGGCTTGAGGAAGCCTTTGATGATGTTTTTCACGTCGTCGTCGTCCGACGTGACTTTGTTCCACGTAGACTTCGTCCAGGCGACCCAATCCGCGACCGAACCAGACTTGCGTTGCTGCCAAACCTTGCCTCGGCGTTTAGCTCCACCCCAAAGGACGCGCTCGCCGTCCTCGTATCCGACACAGGCAATGTTATTGAGTTCAGCTTCGGACTTATCGATGTGTCCAAGACCTTCGGTGACATTCGCCCCGAAGTAGGTCGTGAAGCTGATCGCGCCAACACGGCGCGAACCGAGATTTTTCACGAGCGGTAGTTCCACGCCGTTCAGAATGTTGAAAATAGCGTCGCCGCTGAAGAGCTCGACATCATCGCCCGCAATAGCCTTCGCCATCCGCTCGGTCCGCATTCGACCGTAATCGCTGGCGTAAATAGACAATACGCCCTCGTCTTTGTCCCAGCGGGCGATAACGAGGTCGTAGAGGGTGTTCACAACGTTCTGGTAGTCGCCCCATTTGACCTCTTCCATCTGCGCGACCACCGCCACAAAAAGTCTGTCCTTGGAGTCGAGGGCATACCAGGTCTCGGCGGCGGCCGGCAGGACACCGGCGTATTTTAGTGGCATCCAGTCCTTGCACTTAGTCCTGTAAAACTGAGTCGAGATGGCGGGGCGGAGGTTCCAGAGCGAAAGCTCCATGGCGAGCGTGCCGTTCAGCTTAAGCTGTTCGATGACGTTCTGCAGCCGTAGCTCGTCATCAATGCGCTCTTCACTTAGACGGCGGATCAATAGGTCCCAATCCGCGCCCTCGGCGTAGAGCGCGGCGAGCTTCTTCTCTGCGTCGGGGTCTGCGATATTCGTGACGACGGTCGCGTTGCCCACGTCCTTAGGGCCTTTACGCGTGAACCGGCCGATGAACTGGAGCGTGATGGCAAGCGACTTGTGCGTGTCATGCAGCGCCGCGAGCTTGAGCTGAGCGAAATCGAAGCCCTCGCCGAGCATGTTGACACAGATGACGATGCGCGAGCCCGTGCTCTTGCGGTTGTGGAGCGCCGCCAACGCCGCGCGATTCTGGCTGTCCGGCCTCTCTGAATAGACCTTCACTGGTGCGAACTCTGGGGCGAGCCGCTCGTAGATCTCAGCGAGATCATCGGCGCGCGCCTGCGTTTCAGTGCGCGCCATCAGAATGTGGTCGAGTTTCTGCTCGTTTACGTCGTTCCGCAGAGCTTCTATGGCCGCACGAGCGACGACCTCATCGCGCGTCTTCTGGTCGCCGTACTCTTCAACGGTCCTGAGATTGATTTTTTTGTAGTAGCCGGCGCGCTGAGCGTCGCCGAGTTTGTAGTTGAAGATAATCTTGCCATCTACGCGCTGGTCGTCCCGGCGGAACGGCGTCGCCGTGAACTGGAGGACCTTCCCGCTGCTGAAGCGGTCTCGGACTGAGCGCCAGGTCCGCGCGGTGATGTGGTGCGCCTCATCAACGAAAAGGTGTGAGCATCCGTCGATTAGCGTCGCGGTGGCGGTCGCGTCGGAAGCCTCCAGTGAGTTTGGCAGTGCGATGATGATGTTCGCGTTCTCCAGAAGTTCTTCGGCCTCGTTGACGTTGCGGATGCCACCGGAGATGAGTGCCACACGGGGGCCGGATAACTCGCCTGGGATCGATTTGGCCGTAGGTAAATAGCCAAGGGTTGCAAACTTATCCGCGATTTGGTCACGTAAGGGTACGCCCGACACCAGCACGAGAGTGCGGGCTGGTCGAAGATATACTTGTGCGGCAAGCATGGTCTCGGTCTTGCCTGTCCCCGTCGGCAGCACGACCGTCGCGGGCTCAAACGTGTCGCCCACGGCGAAGTGGGCAGCGATAGCATGGAGAGCGCCGAACTGCGGAAGACGCAGGCCTGGCTCGTCATTCTGGCCCTCCAGCCGAAAGCTGAACTGGTTCTCCCATGTGGTTAGCAGCTTCTCGGGCGTGTCGACGCGCTGGGTAAGCGGTTCTACAACGTCCCATTGCAAGGTCATGGTCTCGGGGATCGTAGCGTTACGTGCTAGGCCTGCCGCCAGGACAGGCAGATCCGTCTCGCGGCGCTTCGCACCTTTGCGGCGGATATAGAGTTGGTCGTATGGTGGCCTTAGTTCGGTCTTGACTAGGTCATGACCCGGCATGTCGCTTACGAAAATGCGGGCGCGTGTCGTGGCTCCGCGGAACACGACCTGCCTGACTGCATTGCGGCCGACCTTTACCCGAAGCTCCGGCAAGGGCGGCAGAGTGAGTCGGCCCCTCCAGTCCTCGAACATGCTCATCGTCACCCCCTGGTGTGACGGCAGCGATTACGTGCGCCGCTCATTGCTAGGACAAAAAAATCTAGACGCTTGCGGCCAATGCTTCAACCAGGGCGAGTGGCGACGAATAGTTTACTGCCAGGCTCAGCGTGAGCGTTGCCCTGTATCAGCTTCAGGCACAAGCGAATTTTCGAGATTGGCCCAAGAGGCCCGAACGTGCACATTTGGGCGTCTTGAAGAACAAACAAGGATCATTTTCTTTCGCGTGATTTAGCCAGCAGCATGCCGATGATGTCGGATGAGAATTTATACTTTCGCC
>Ga0189275_100465_pt1 | contig 15732 bp, 23 predicted proteins | sample N19A6minimetaG_FD_130329 | JGI IMG/M metagenome (GOLD analysis project Ga0189275, IMG submission 130329) | Marine microbial communities from the Costa Rica Dome - N19 A6 mini metaG | ecosystem: Environmental > Aquatic > Marine > Oceanic > Photic zone | place: Costa Rica: the Eastern Pacific...
CCAGCATCTCGCATTTAACGGCAAAAGATTGCGTTCAACGCGCCGCGTCTCATTTTTTGGCGGCAATCGACAGCAGTTGCCGCTCACGAATACTTGCCGCCGCGCTCGGTGATGGCGGTGATCAGGACGGCTCCGACGCCGATGGCGATCCCCAACCATTTCCACCCGTCGATGCCGAGTGGCACGACGCCGTATCCATAAGCGAGGACCGGCAGGGTCATGCCGAGGAAGAACGGCCCGGTCCAGTAGCAGTGCCGCCGTCCGCAGCGACGCGCGTTCCAGAGACAGGCGCCGCCCATCCAGACCAGCGCTGCCACCCAGACCCAGGTCTTCACCGGGTGCGGCACACCGATCACCGCCAGCATCGCGGCGATGGGCAAACCCCAGTGGAGCGCGAAACCCAGCGGAGAGGCGACAAGATCGCGGGGGCGTTTCGGACCAGCCATCACCTTTACCCCGCGCAGCAGCTGAGCGCCGCCACGTCCTTTTCGAAGGTCTGGGCTGCCAGTTTCAGCCCTTCGACCGTCGTCAGATAGGGAAAGATCATCGCGCCCAGGTCCTCATAGGTCATGCCGGCCTTCAGGGCCATAACGGCGGTCTGGATGCTGTCGGCGCCCTCCGGCGCGAGGATGTGCGCGCCGAGCAATCGCTTTGATGCCCCGTCCGCCACCAGTTTGATCAGCCCTCTTGTGTCGCGTGCGGCAAGGGCCCGCGGCACGGCATCGAGCGGCAGGACCGAGGTGCGCACGTCGTGGCCCGTCGCTTTCGCCGCGGCTTCGGTCAGGCCGACGCTTGCGACCTGCGGGTCCGAGAACACAACCGCCGGCATGGCGCTGTTGTCGTAGATAAGGCTGTCACCGTTCAGCGCGTTCTTTGCCGCGAGCCTGGCGCCATAGGCCGCCATGTAGACGAACTGATCCAGACCTGTGACATCACCGGCGGCATAGATGCCCGCACGACTCGTGCGCATCCGGTCGTCGACCATGATGCCTCCACGGGCGCAGGTCTCGATTCCGGCGCGCGCGAGCGCGAGGCTCTCCGTGTTCGGCACACGGCCCGTTGCAAGCAGCAGCTCCTCGGCGCGAAGCGTCTCTTCGCCGCCATCTGCCCATACGGTCAGTGTGATTTCGCCGTCCGTCTGGGTCACACGCGAGTAGGACGTCACGCGCCTCACCGCGATGCCTTCGTCCTCGAAGGCATGCGTCAGCGCCTCGCCGATCTCGGGTTCGGTTTCGGGCAGAAGCCCACGGCGCGTGACGATGGTGACACTCGTGCCGGCCCGGGCAAAGACCTGCGCCAGTTCGACGCCGATATAGCCGCCGCCCATGACGATCACGGAAGACGGCAACCGCTCCAGTTCCAGGATTGAAGTGCTGTCGTGATGGCGAATGCCATCCATGCCCGGGATGTCCGGCACATGCGGGCGCGATCCGGTGGCGAGGACGATCTTGCCGGCCGGGATCGGTTTTCCGTCGATCGTCAGCCCACCGTCATCGGCGAAGCTTGCGGCACCTTCAAGATAGGCGATACCGTTGTGCCTCGGCAGGACGTCGATGTATTTGGCCGCGCGCAAATCGTCGACAAGCGCCTGCTTCTGCCGCACGACGGCGGCCCAGTCGGTGATCCGCGCCTCGGCCTCTATCCCGTCGAACTGCCGGGCCGCTCGGGGCGCGTGCATCACCTCCATCGCGCGGATCATCGTCTTCGAGGGCACGCATCCCAGGTTCACGCAAGTGCCGCCGATGACCCCGTGGCCGATCAACGCCACCCGCGCACCATCCTCAGCCGCCGTGATGGCCGCGGAGAACCCGGCTGATCCGGCGCCGACCACGGCGAGATCGTAGCTTCCGTTTTCGTTCGGGCAGTAGTCAGACATCGGAATTTTCCTGTTGAGATCGGGCCCTGCGGACCAGTGCGTAGATCGTGAGAAGGACAAAGAAGACGAGGGCCGGGATCAGGACATAGTCGAGGACGCCGGTGAGCGCCGACAACCCGATCACGCCAAGCACGACCACGAGAACCGGGGTGAAACAGCAGAGCGCGGCGATAACGGTCCCGATCACACCGGTCAGCAATAACTTGTCCTTCATGACCGGGGCTCCGAAACGGTATCGGACCGCCCGCGATCGTCCTTTGGGTTCAGCAGCCCGAATAAGGCGAGCAGAAGAATGCCTCCGCTGATGGCGAGCAGACCCGAGAACCCGCCGCCCATCCCGGAAGACAGGCTCACCGGTCCGGCCTGCGCCGAGCCCAGCAGCACCAAACCGCCGCCGCCGCACACCATCACAACGGGCGCTGCGATCACGGTCGCGAGGATCATCCCGAGGGTCCAGTCGTTCATGTCCGACCTCAGGATTGCGACGCGTCTTCGAGCAGCACGGCGACGTAGCCGTAGGCCGTCGGCTGCGCGACGATTTCCTCGATAGTGGTCAGCGCGTCGTCGAAGGTGATCATATAGACGCCGGCGTCGCCGCTGTCGTTCTCGTCGAACTCGAGGATCTCGACACTCTGCGATTTCTGCAGGGCCTCGCCGACGATGTAGGAGCACGACGGGCACCAGAGCCCGCTGACCTCGATCCGGGCCTGGCGTTCCTCGGCAGAGGCAGCGGCGGCCGTCATTACCGTCAGGCCGAGGGCGATGAGTGTCTTGCGCATGATGTATCCTTTCTCAGTATCCAAGGAGCGGCGGCGCGATGTAGGGGAAGGCCAGCGAGAGCGCGACGATCAGCGTTGCCGTCCAGAGCGCGACCTTCATGAAACGCAGGTTCACCGGCCGCTCACAGCTACCGTCGGCGCAGGCTTGAGGGGCGGGTCGGTAGACCTTCCAGTACCCGTAGGCCAGCGAGGCACCGGCGAAAGCGAAGAAGAACCACTTGTACTGGTAGAGCGCGCCCAGCTGGCCGATCCATGCGCCTGTGGCGCCAAGGCTGAACAGCACCAGCGGCAGGATGCAGCACGACGTCATCGCGAGCGCGCCGAGAATTCCGCCCGCCGTCGCGGCCTTGGTGCCGAGATCGTTTTCCTGTTCGGGCGCAGTGTTGGCCTCTGACGTCATGTCCGGGTTCCCGATTGATCCAGTCTGACATCAGGCGTACCGTCTGTAGTGGCTACAGATGCAAGGAGTTTCCGGGATGGCGGAGATCACGAACACGCGAGGCTATCCGATCGGCGCAATGTCGCGCGAGACAGGCGTGAATATCGAGACGATCCGCTATTACGAGCGCATAGAGCTTATGCCAAAGCCGGACCGGACCGCCGGAGGAAATCGACAATACACCCATGACCACCTCAAGCGACTGTCCTTCATCAAGCGCAGCCGCGAGCTTGGGTTCAGCATCGAAGAGATCAGGGCGATGTTGACAATGGTCGATCAGGACGGCGTTACCTGTGGCGAAGTGCATGCCATGACCATGAAACACCTGGATTCGGTCAAGGAGAAGATCAGGCATCTCAAGAAGCTCGAACGGGCGCTCACCAGCATGGCGGCGGAATGCGCCAAAGGCGACGTTCCCGACTGCCCGATTATCGAGACGCTGTTTGAAGCTTGAAACCTGGATCGCAACAAGACAGCGCTAGGAGCGTGGTTTTGGCGAGGCGAACCGTATCAAAGGCGACCTGCCTTGCCTTCGGGCGACGCGAATTCGATGCGTGGTTACCATTTCGGGCGACCGAAGACATGGCATCATGATCAAGGCAGGCAATGCATTGTCGGGCGCCGCCGATAATGGCAAGTTGATAATCGCTCACGGGTTGATCTCTCCACGACGCTCGGCTTCGCCATGAACAACGAGCATCGCCGCAAACACACCGCATCTGAACCGTTCGACCATGGCCCTGACCCTGTCGTTGTAGGCCGCAGGTCCGATCCTGCGCTGCAGGTCGGCGGCATGAAACTGACGATTCTGAATCGGCGCAGAGCGCGTCAGACGTACCAGCTCGGTTTCGGCTCCCGCTGTATCCGATCTGGGGCAACAGACGGATCTCGGCGATGCTGGCGGTCGCCCTACAGACGTCTGCCAACGGCGCATGAAACCCAGAGAAAACCTGCCGGAACGCAGGTGTTTCCGCGAGCTTCATTGAAGGCCATGAAGCGATCCCAGATCGCCTGGGTGTCGACGTTCCAGCAGGGCAGGGCGGCTTGGGCCGACTTGATGAGCGCCGCCCAAGCGGTGCGATAGACGTTGGAGCCGGGCGCGATCTCGATTTTCCCGGAGAAGATAGTTTTGTTATTAGATTCTCTATATAGTGATGTGTCGTCTCCAGTTGACGCCAGATGCTGTGGCGACTGCTCAGGGACGCAGCCGAACCGGAAGAGCCAGGGCGCGAACTTTCCGTTGGGTTTCCAGCGCTCGACGCGAAGCTCCGATGCCGCGAGTTCGGCAAGCAGTGTGGTTAGGTGCTGCCGGGTCACGCCCATGCTCTCTGCAAGGCCGGAAAGCGTGAAGGCGGCGGTGCCGCGCTCGAGCCCGTTGTAGCCGTCCTTCCAGGCGATGCCGTCGAGGAGGATCGTCGCGAGCTTGTGCGCGGACACGGACAGGTCGCATCGGAGGGTCTGCCGCAGGAATGAGCTGGTCGTAAGGTCCATGGGGGTCGTCTCTTTTTCGTGGCGACGTCAGATCGTGACACGACAACATTCCCGCCCGCAAAACAACTTTGCTGGTTGCAGGGCTCCGGACGTTCGGCCCGAACACTCGGGCACAGTGAGTATTCGGGCGCGGTGTCGGACTATCGCTCTGGCGTCGTTCTCTTTTTCAGGTCAGGGATGCACAGCTTCCGGTGCAAATGACGGGTCGGGCCCGGGACGTTCCCGGGTCGGCGAATTGGTCAGTAACGGACTTCATCGGAGTCGTAGTTTCCTTCGTGGTCACGCCCGTCGACAAAGACGGACCGAAAGAAGTAACTGCGGCAGCCGTCCGGAATTCTCAGCTGCGAGGCAGGCGGGATCTGGGACGTGCTGGACCGGGTCCAGCGATAGTTACCCTGCACGCCATAGGACCCAAGCCGCGTTGTGGCGATTCGATTGCAGTCACCGCTATCGCACTCCCATTGGCGATATTGGATGTGGAAGACCCGGATGCTGCGTACGAAATCGAAGGCGTCGCCCGAGATGTCGATGTCGGCCCCGTCCGAGGCCTGGACTTCGTCGACCGGCGCGTGCTCCGGGAAGGACTGTCGGGGCAGAGTGGCCTGGAAGGCAGCGTCGAACAGGCGTTCGGGCGGTCCGGGGGCTTCGATCGGTGAGAACGACGCCCCCAAGGGACAGCGCCAGACCTGCAGCGGCGGTTCGATGGGCCAGGGGGTGATCCGTCGGATGAACACCGCGCGGGAATGGGCTCATGGTGCCGAGGCCGGCCAGCCACCCGCAAGACAGAGAAGGATGGCGCAGTCCACCTGATAGGCGCGCAGGGGTCGCCAACGGTACCTGGCCCGAAAGCGTCAATGTCGCGGCCATCGCCAGCCGCAGGACCTCGCGTCGCATGTATCGACTCTCCACAAAACCGTTGGGCCAATACAATACAACACCTACGACAGCAATCGGATTTCTTTGCGACCCTCAGTGGCTGAAGCGCAGCCCCGCCAATTTGGGGCCAGACCTCGTGGTCTCTTGTCAATTCCTGATATGATCGCGCTACGAGGTGCGTATTTCGCGGAACATGGGCGGTGATTTCACGCCATCTCGGGCAGCCATTTCACAGATGTGGGCAGGCTGGTCGACAAGGTTCATTGAGTCAGGCCTGACCTGTTGGGTCAAGCGGTTTCGTGGTGCTCATCTTTCTTCGCATGCTGTCTCCGGTCAGGGTGAGGCGGTGGGCGTTGTGAACCAGGCGGTCGAGGATGGCGTCGGCGAGGGTCGGATCGCCGATAGCCTCGTGCCATTGGTCGACCGGCAGTTGGCTGGTGACGATTGTGGAGCCGCGGCCCTGCCGGTCCTCGAGGATTTCCAGGAGACCACGGCGTTCGGTGGCGGTCAGCACCGACAAGCCCCAATCGTCCAGGATCAGCAGCTCGGTACGTTCGATGGACTTCAGAACGCGGGCGAGGCGGCCGTCGCCTCGGGCGATGGCCAGCGCCTGGAAGAGCCGGGGAACGCGGTGGTATATGACCCGGCGGTCATCGCGGCAGGCCTTGTGGCCGAGCGCGCAGGCAATCCAACTTTTCCCGAGCCCGGTCGGACCCGTGATCAGTAAATTCTCGCGCCGGTCGATCCAGCCGCCGTCGATGAGGTGCGCCATGACCGATTTGTCGATGCCGCGCGGGCTGCGCATGTCGATGTCCTCGACGCAGGCTGCCTGCCGGAGCGCGGCGAACCTCAGCCGTGTCGCCAGCTTCTTGGCGCCGCGCTCGGTCGCCTCTCGACCCACCAGCAGGCCCAGCCGCTCTTCGAAGCTGAGGTTTTCGAACGTGGCGCCGGCGCGGCGCTGTTCGTCCAGCGCCTTGGCCATGCCGGTGAAGCCAAGGGCCTCCAGCCGGTCGGATGTGGGATGTGTCAGCAAGGTTTTTCTCCTTTTCAGTGGTAGTAGGTCTGGCGTCGCGCCAGAGGCGCGCCTCTGAAGTGAACAGGCGCACCTGTGGTGCGACGGATATTGGGGTGCTGCAGGGGAAGTTCTTCGGTTTCGGGCTCCAGAAAGGCCCGATCGAGGCCCGTCTTCAGGATCGACCGGATGGAGGACACCGACCGCGCCTTGATCGTCACGCCTCGGCGACAGGCCGCGTCGAGGCGTTCAGGCTCAAAGCTCTTGGCCAGCGACAGCACGCCGTCGCGCCACAGGCGCGCCGAATTTGATGGAACTGGGCAGGTGCGGAATCCCTGTTCCGGGTGGGGGCGGTCCTCCATGACGATCTGGCAGAACGCGGCAACGGATGGCCCCAGCTTTTCGGCGCTGGCCAGGATGCGGGCCGGGGTCCATTCAGCATAGCGGCGGTGCGAGGACGGCATGTGATCGGACACCGTGACATGGCTGCGTTGCGCGGGACGCGCACCTCTGGTGCGACCCGGGATTGCGGGCATGGCTGGCCACGCGCTTGCCGCGGTGGAAGACTTCCACCGTGGTCCGCGTGAGACGGAGATCGACCTTCTGCCGGATCAGGCCGAAGGGCACCGAGTACCAGCACCCGTCCGCCTCGACATGATAATCCGGCGCAACACGGGCCCGTTTCCAACGGGCGAAGACATAAGGCTCGGCAGGTAGCGGCAGCAGGTTCGGGCGGTCCAGCGTGGCAAAGAGATCGGCGCGGCTGGCCCCGTAATCGCGCATGATCCGCGTGTTCAGATCGTCGAGCAAGGGCCGGATCGCCGCGTTCAGCTCGGCCAGCGAGAAGAACCGCCGGTTCCGCAGCCGCGCCGTCGCCTCGGAGGGGCGCAGTTAGAGTTGCACGCCTTTGGCGTGACCCAGCGCTGCGAGACCTGAACGGCGACCTCGACTTTCGCCTTGTCCTTAGGCCTGTACGGTCGCGCGGGCAGGATCGCCGTGCCGTAGTGTTCGGCCATCTCGGCATAGGTCCGGTTCAGCCCGGGATCGTGGCGGTCGGGCTTGATCACCGCTGACTTTAGATTGTCCGGGACAACGGCCTTCGGCACACCGCCGAGAACGGCGAACATGCGGCTATGCGCGCCGATCCAGTCTTCCAGTCCCTCTGACGCGACGGCTTCGGCGTAGGTGTAGCTCGACGCGCCCATCGCTGCGACGAACAGCTTCGCGGCATGCACCTCACCGGTGTCGGGGTCGACAATGTCGATCGTGTCACCGGCAAAATCCACGAAGACCTTCTCGCCGCCGACATGCGTCTGTCGCATGCTTGGCCGCACGCGCCCCTTCCAGGCATCGAAATGCGTGCAGTACCAAGTATAGCCGAAACCGTCAGGGTGCTGCGCACGGTATTCCTGCCACAGCAGCATTCGAGTGACCCCGCGCCTGCGCAACTCCTTGTCGATCACCGACCAGTCGGGAACGGGGCGGTTCGGGTCCGGCACGGTCGGGGACGCCGGAAACAGCAACAACTCGAGACTGTCGTCCAGGTCATCCGGCAGCGGCCAGTTCAGCCCCGCTTCCCGGGCACGTCTCAAATACGCCCCGACGCTCCCTTTCCCAAGCCCCAGCGAGATGGCAATCGCCCGCTCGCTCAGCCCTTGGGCAAACTTCAATCGCAATACGTCCCGTATACGGCGCATGGTCAGACGTGCTGTCGGCTTTCGGCCCCTCCTGTTGATCCGGAGGGGGAGTATCCTCGGTTCGTCGACCAGTTCTGCCCATGATCCCGCGAAATCACTGCCCGCGATGGCGTGAAATAAGTGCCCGGCTTGCCGTGAAATGGGTGCCCACGATCAGATGAAATCATTGCCCACGATCACGCGAAACGCGCAGCCCGAGGAGGGCCCGATGCCGAAGTTCCGCCTGACCGAACCAACGCAAAAAGATGCGCAGGCGCGGATCGAGGTCGGCGCGCGGCAGTTCTCCGCGCTCAAGTCAGATCTGGAGCGTGCGGCAGCGATGGCAGAGACGGGCGATTTTGCCGCGTTCGACGCGCACGCTTTCGAGCCAGAGGCATTCTTCCGCCGAAAGGGATGACGACATGAACATCCGATCTGGCAAGCCCGAACTCGGAGACGTTTCTTTTCGCTACGACATCTTATCTTTCGGCTTGTTCACGCGCTTCGCGGCGGATGTCGCGGATCGATTTTTTTGGACAACTCGCCACGACGGGCCTGGTCGATACGCGGTCCAAGAAACCCTGCCAGCGCAGCAAAAGCCTCGTCCTCGCTCATGCCATCAAGCGACGGCGCATGGCCGAGCGTCCGGTTCAGGACGTACTCCTTGTTGCTTTGACCCTTCAGGGCCGCGATGGCCTTGAGCTTCTGGTGTTCTTCCGCGGTGATGTCGATCGAAAGTCTGGGCATGCTGTCAAGATAGTCCCGTCCGACCCACAAAACAATATTGGTTCACTCGAGGATCTCGATCAGTCGTCCGTAGTCGCGGCTGACCTTCTGTGCCTCCAGGAAGGCACGCTGGCGTTCGGCATCAAGGCAGCGGAAGTATTCCTTGATATTGGCGATGTATGCCTCGAAGTCGGCCTGCAGCAGGTCGGTATAGGCGCGAACGTCTTCCGGTCGCGCGGGCAGGTAGGGCCGTTCGGGCGCGATGCAGGCGTCGGCGATCTGTCCGGTCGACACGAGGTCAACCACCAATCCATGCAGGTTGGCACGTTCGACACAAAACATGCGCAGGGCAAAACTCCTTTGCCGGTGTGAATCGGTGGATTTGTAAGATAGAGGGCCTAAGTGCGCGAAAGCATCCGGTCAGGATGAATAAATCGCCATGAAGTAATTTATATTGCCTTGTATCGACCGTGTGGAAATGTCCCGCGGGCCGGTACTCATGATGAGGAGGGCCCAAGGGAGGTCATGATAGAAGCAGCACCGAATGTGGTCACCGAAGACGGGTTGCGCGGATTGCTTGGCCAGGGCTTTAGGGCCGAGGTCGTCTGCAAGGAAGGCGCCGAGAAACGCCACAACAGCTGGTACGGCACCTGGACCGTGCGGGCCGTCTCGGCCGATGGACGGGACGAGAAACTGCTCGTCACCTCGCGCAGCTATCTCAAGGTCCGGGAATTCAAGACGATCGTCGGCCTCGTCAGTTTCCTGGCCGACATGGGAGCAACCGTCGTCTCCATCCCGCTCGAAGAGGGTGGGCGGGTTCCGCACGAAGCCCCGGGCAAACCTCTGGCCGCCAAGGCCTGACGGATTTGACGCCTGCCGCGTTCTCGCGGTCCTTGCCCTGCTTGGTACAGGTGTTTGTTCCGCACCCTCGGCCTTGCTGGCACAGACGAACACCGGCGGGTTCATCTTCTCTGTCGGCCAGGACGGCCGGCTGATCGACGTCTCCGCCTCACAGGGTGATCCAGACGCATCTACCGACACGCAAGCGAACGGTGCAACGGGCCCCGGAGATCGGCTCTTTCTCTTCTCCAACCGATCTGAAGACGAGGCCGACGCAGAAACCGCATCGCGCACGCCCGTTCCGGCTCCTCCCGAGATTCTCGCGGCCATAGAGGCGACCGCCATCCGCTATGCCGGTCACCCCGGCTTGCGGCGTGCAGGTCTCTCGGTCACCGACTGGGCCGCGCTTTAGCAGGCTGCTGAAATAGTTGCCCTCGACGCGGTTTGAGGAACATGATTCACCCTCGACAGGACATATGCGGGGGTAATGATGCGCGGAACTGATGAGACGAGCGGATCGCTGTTCAGCTATGTCGATCTTGAGGATCGGATCCCTGTCAGGCACCCGTTGCGCAAGATCCGGCAGGTGGTGAATGATGCTCTGGCCAGTCTCGATGCCGAGTTCGAGGCGCTTTATGTTGACTTCGGCCGCCCCTCGATTGCGCCGGAAAGGTTGATCCGGGCCAGCCTGATCCAGATCCTGTTTTCGATCCGGTCGGAGCGGCAGTTGATGGAGCAGATGCAGTATGACCTGCTTTTCCGCTGGTTTGTCGGCCTCGGTATCGACGATCCCGCCTGGGTCCCCACTGTGTTCACCAAGAACCGCGATCGGCTGCTGACGACGGATATGTCGCGTAAGGTGATGGCAGCGATTCTGACGCATCGCGAGGTTGCGCCGCTGTTGTCGGACGACCACTTCTCCGTCGATGGCACGCTGGTAAAGGCCTGGGCGTCGATGAAGAGCTTCCAGCCGAAGGCAGAGGGTGCCCCGCCGGAGGATGAGGGGCCGGGGGATCCGCCCAGACACGACACCGCGGCAGACCAGCCCGCCCAACCCGAACCCGAGACAAACCTGATGCCCCGCGCCACCCACCAACACCGCAATGCCGAAGTCGATTTCCGGGGCGAGAAGCGCTCGAACGCCACGCATGTCTCGACCACTGACCCGGCGGCGCGGCTTTACAAGAAGTCTCCTGGCACGGGCGCGATGCTCTGTTTCATGGGGCATGCGTTGATGGAGAACCGCTGCGGCCTGATCGTGCAGGGCGACCTGACCCAGGCGGATGGTCATGCCGAACGGCGCGCTGCCCTCGACATGATCCATCGCCATTCCCCCGGATCGACCCGGCGGCTGACGCTTGGGGCGGACAAGGGCTACGCCGCCGCGGGGTTTGTCTCGGTTCTGCGCAAGGCCTGTGTGACCCCGCATGTCGCGCAGAAATCGCGACATACTGCGATTGACGGCCGCACCACCCGACACAAGGGTTATGCCCTGTCGATCAAGCACCGAAAGAGGATCGAAGAGGCCTTCGGCCGGGCCAAAACCATCGGAGGTATGGCTCAAACCGTCTATCGTGGCGTCGAGCGGGTGCGGTCCCGCTTCATCCTGACGATGGCCGCCAACAACCTCGCCCGACTGCCCCGGTTGCTGGCGGCGTGAGCCCGAAAGCTGGCCTCAAGCCCCATGAAGCTTGGTCCAAAAAGGCCGACCCTCAAGGCCGTCCGGTCCAGAAAGACGGAAATCGTCCTACATCCGTGACTGTTTCAGCGCCCTGCTATGACTCCAGAATAGAAAACACCTCCTGAGCGAGCGCACGCACTTCGTCCGAGGCGGAGCCGGTTCGTTTTGCTTCCACCACTCCCAGACCGCTTCCCAGCGCTTCTGCATAGATCACTCTGTTTGCCAGTGATGACTGCAACTGCTTGGCTTCAAGCTGGGAGACAGATTTGGCAACCTGTTCGCCTACGCGCGTTCCAGCCCGGGTGCGGTTCATCACTATGTATGTTGGCTTCTCGGCCCGGTCCGCCAAATCCAGAAGATCATGGGTCGCCCAGACGTCGGCCTGACTGACGGAAACCGGTACAAGCACCAGATCGGACTCGCGCAGGACCCAGCGAACATCACTGTCGGCCTTGGGCGGCGTATCGATCAGAATAACATCAGCCGTGCCGCTGAACCCTCGGATCGCGCGCGAAATCCCGTAGGCGGTCGCCGTCGCAAACTGGAGATTTTCGTTCTCCCCAAGCGTCTCTTCGCGAACGTCCAGCCATTTGCCAAGACTGCCTTGAGGATCGGTGTCCAGCAAGGCCACGCTCTTTCCGTCCTCAAGGAAAGCGATTGCCAGGTTGGACACGAGCGTTGTCTTGCCCGCGCCGCCCTTTTGCTGCGCCACACAGATGATTTGACCGCTCATATGGCAAGCCTCCAAGAATTCTGCTTCAGCGCAGCTTGCCACTAGTGGGAGTGAAAGGCGATAGAACTAAGTCAAGTCAAGTACTGCTCGAATCTTCGTAGCTCGAGTGCAAAACGGTTGGGCGCAAGCAGGCCTATTGTCCCGCGTTCCTGCCAATCAAAGTCCCGCATTTTAGCATTCGCAGCGAATGTTCGAAACGAAGGGCCGCATTGCGGCGACCACAGGTGCGGTTAAGGGACCGGTCGGGGCGTATTCCGTTAAAAACCTCCAGCTTGATCGAACCGTCAGCCGCTGATTCAAGTCGCCCAGCAGGGAGGGATTGGCGATGATGAGACCGAGACAGGGAGCGCAGGCGGCATTGTTCTACGAGTTCTCGCTGGAAGAACACGTTCCTCAGAACCAACTGCTGCCTTGGATTGATCGCTTCGTCCAGCTGGGGTGCATCCCACGCCTCTCACAGACTTTTGCAACCATAATGGTCGCCCGTCTATCGATCCCGAGCGTGTGATACGTATGCCTTTGGTCGGTTTGAAGCCAAAGAATGCGTGGCGGATTGCCAGCGCGGGGATCTTGCGGGCTGCGATCCACTGGCTCGCAGGATCGGAATGGGAGTTGAACTTCGGCTGTACCTCGCTCGCCGCACCGAATGCTGGCTCAGGGCCAATTCCTTTGCCCCGTCGGCAGCTTTTTACCAAAATCCCTATTCAAGAAACTCCACAGGACGTTCCCAGGTAATCAGAACCACACAGCCCTTGTCGGACCAGACGGAATGGCTGCTGCCCTTCGGATTCAGAACCAGAGCGCCGCGCTCATAGGTGCCGTTTTCGTCGCTCTGGCTGCCGTCGAGCACAACAATGGTTTCCAACCCGGTGTGCAGGTGCCGAGGCACGCTGGCACCGGGCGCATAGCGCAGCAATGCGGCGGACGGATCGGCCTGCCGGAGCCAGCAGATCTCGACGCCCTCGCGGAACGGGGCAAACTCCAACCCCCTCCATCCGCCGTCGACCAGTCTGGCCAGGTGCACCTGCGTCTCCACATCAGCCATCGAGCGCAGCCTCGATCTGGCTGGTCGAGGCGGTCCAGCCGACAATGGCCCCTTGCGCGCGGATCATCTCCAGCGCCGCGGCCTTGAACTCGGGGAAGTAGCTCTCGGTGGCGTCCTCGGCCAGCAGGCACTCGAACCCGCGGTCGTTGGCCTCGCGCATGGTGGTCTGGACGCAGACCTCGGTGGTGACGCCGGCAAGGATCAGCGTCCGGGTGCCGAGCGACGCAAGATGGTCGCCCAGATCGGTGGCGTAGAAGGCACCCTTGCCGGGCTTGTCGATCACCTTCTCGCCCGTGACCGGGGCGAGGTCCGGCACAATCTCGGCGCCGGGTTCTCCGGCAATAAGGATGCGCCCTATCGGGCCCGTGTCGCCGATCCGCAGGCCGGGGTTGCCGCGCTCGCGCTTGGCGGGTGGGCAGTCCGACAGGTCGGGTTTGTGACATTCGCGGGTGTGGATCACCGGCAGCCCGGCCTTGCGGGCAGCGGCGATCAGGCGCGCGGTGGTGGACACGATGGCCTGCAACGGCCGCACATCGTTGCCGAGAGAAGCGCCAAAGCCGCCTTCCTCGATGAAATCGCGCTGCATGTCGATGACGATCAGCGCCGTGGTGCCGGGATCGAAGGTCAGCGAGAAGGGTTGCGCGTCAATCTCGGTCATCAGTGATGCCCGCCCATGCGGTGGCCGATCTCGGCAATGTCGGCTTGGGCCACGGGGCGGTCATAGGCGATCGCGCCCTCGGACATCACCAGCACCCGGTCGGCCAGTTCCATGATCTCGTCGAGATCTTCCGAGATCAGCAGAACCGCGGTGCCCGAATTGCGCGCCGCCATCAGCCGGGCGCGGATCTCGGCGACGGCGGTGAAATCCAGCCCGAAGCAAGGATTGGCGACGATCAGCAGATCGACATCCCCGGTCAGTTCCCGCGCCAGCACCGCACGTTGCACATTGCCGCCCGAGAGCGCGGCGATAGGCGTGTCGAGCGAGGCGGTCTTGACGCTGAAGGCATCCACGAGATTGCTGGCGCGCTGGCGCATCTCACCGGGGGACAGCCAGAACCGCGTGCCCTTGCCGTTCATGTCGAAGGTGCGAAAGCCGATATTCTCGGTCACGCTCATCCGGGGCGCGCAGGCGTTTTGCAAGGGCTCCTCGGGAAGGTAACGCACCCGCCTTGCGCGGGCTTCGGTACGGGTCGCGCCAAAGGGCTGGCCCTGCACGTCGACCTGTCCGGCCTCGACCGGGCGTTGACCGGTGAGGATCTCCATCAGTTCCACCTGCCCGTTGCCCGAGATCCCCGCCAGCCCGACAATTTCGCCGGAATGCACCGTCAGGTCGTCGAGGACGATCTCCTTCAACCCCGAGCGGTCCGTGGCCCGGACCCCCCTGGCCCGCAGCACCACGTCTCCGGACCCGCCCTTGCGCGGCGCCGGTTCGGCCAGCTTGGCATCGCCCATCATGATCCGCGCCATGTCTTCGCGGCTCATCTCGCTGACTTTGCCATGCCCCACCAGCTTGCCGCGCCGCAGGATCGACACCGCGTCGGCATAGGCTTCGACTTCGCGGAACTTGTGGGTGATCATCAGAACGGTGATTTCGCCCGTCTTGCAGAGCGCGGCGACATGGCCCAGCACCTCGTCCGCCTCGTCGGGCGTCAGCACCGAGGTCGGCTCGTCGAGGATCAGGAAACGCCGCCCGAGGTAGAGCTGTTTCAGGATCTCGAGCTTCTGCTTTTCGCCCGCCGCCAGCGCGCTGACCGGCCGGTCGAGCGGCACGACAAAGGGCATCCGCGCCATGAACGTCTCCAGCCCTGCCATCTCCTTGCGCCAGTCGATCACCCGAGGCGCATCCTCGCGGCTGATGACGAGGTTCTCGGCGGCGGTGAGCGACGGGACCAGCGTGAAATGCTGATAGACCATGCCGAGCCCCAGCGCATGGGCGGCGCGCGGATCGGGCACCCGGGCCTCGCGCCCGTCGACCAGCATCTCGCCGGAGGTCGCGTGGTAGAAGCCCATCATGCATTTCACCAGCGTCGACTTGCCGGCGCCATTCTCGCCCAGAAGCGCGTGAAACGACCCCGGCTCGATCCGGATCGAGACGTCATCCAGCGCGGTGAAGGCGCCGAAGCGCATTGTCATCTTCAGCGTCTCGACGCCGATGGCGCCTTGCGGCGTGTGCAGCGGAGAACTCATGGCAGCCCCGCGATCAGCTTGGTACTGTCCGACACCGCGCCGAAGACGCCGCCCTGCATCTTGACCATGTGAATAGCGGCGGCATGATTGCCGGGGTCGGTCGCGCCGCAGCAATCCTCAAGGATCAGGCATTCGAAGCCTCGGTCATTGGCCTCGCGCATGGTGGTCGAGACGCAGACATCGGTGGTGATGCCGGTCAGCACGATATTGTCGATGCCACGCGTGCGCAGGATCAACTCCAGATCGGTGGCGCAGAAGCTGCCTTTGCCGGGCTTGTCGATGATCACCTCGCCGGGGGCGGGGTACAACTCGTCGATGATGTCCCAGCCCGGTTCGCCCCGCACGAGGATCTTGCCGCAAGGCCCTGCATC
>Ga0189275_100466_pt1 | contig 15630 bp, 15 predicted proteins | sample N19A6minimetaG_FD_130329 | JGI IMG/M metagenome (GOLD analysis project Ga0189275, IMG submission 130329) | Marine microbial communities from the Costa Rica Dome - N19 A6 mini metaG | ecosystem: Environmental > Aquatic > Marine > Oceanic > Photic zone | place: Costa Rica: the Eastern Pacific...
CACGCGGGGCTTCTCGGCTGACACAGACCCTTGAGCTGACTCTGTGTCGTCTGTGCCGGTGAAGCGCCATTTCCTGGTGCGATCTGTGCCCGTGGGGTTGTCGTCACGCTCGAAGCCCAGCAACTTCAAGCACTCGGCCATGTCCTGCTGATCGACCTTGGTGGCCTGCCGCTGAACGACACGAACCCGACCGTCTTCGAGGTGTTCGACAGAAGCGCAGACCAGCGACTCTTCGATGGCCACCTGCAACGGGAAGCCCGCTGAGGCTTTGAGCTTTTCAAGGCACCGCATCTCAACGGCACTGATGAAACGGTTCTCGATGGTGAAGCCTTCGTTCTGCTTGTCGCTCTGACCTTGATGAGCGGAACTGAGCATCGGCTGCATGCCTGCACGGTATTGGGCGATTGCAGCCTTCCAGATGCGGTCTCGATCACGTTCGATGCGATCGGTGTCGATCACGTCGACATGCTGCTTCTGGGGCAGATCCACAACCCAGAAACGGCGGTTACCGGTGGTGTCTCGAAGGAAGTCGTCGCCGTTGACGCTGGCCGCCAACACTGACCGCCTGGGCATGAATTGATAGGCCCGGCCATATGGCACCCGCTGCAAGTCGCGAGGGTTGGTGATGAGGTTCTTGAGCGCACCGGCTGAACGTTTGCCGGTGTGATGCTCAAGCTCACCCAGCTCAGTGATCAGCACTCTGTGAAGGGCAATGGTTTGATCCTTGAGCTGGTCATGACTGCTTGAGCTGAACCACTCCGGATCAGGCACCAGAGCCCTCAGTGCGCTGGTCTTGCGAATGCCCTGAGGCCCTTTAAGAGTCAGGACTGCATCGAACTGACACCCAGGGTTGAGGACACGCCAGACGGCGCCTCTGAGGAAGGCGAGGAACATCTCGTTCGCCAGCTCGCCGGAAACCCCGAAGTAGTCCCGAGCAAATGTCGACAAGTCCACCATCTGAATGGATTTGTCCTGCTCAATCCGCCTTAAGTACTGTTCGATTGGATGGAAGCGACTCTGTTTCGCCACCTGAAGGATCGCGTCGTAGGCGTCGTTTTTCTTGGCCTTCCATCCCCGTTCTTGGAACTCGACGTACGCCGTCTCCATCCATTCGGAGGTGACGTGCTCACCATCGAGCTGGACCTCCATCGACAGTTCGTTGAAGCGCAGCTCGTAGGGGGCTGCGTAGATGAGTGATGTGATGTCGCCCGCAGCGCAGGCACTGCGCTGCGGAGGGCCTTTGTCGGGGTAAAACCACCCCGATGCGACCTGACTAACGAGCTTGTGCATCGTTCTGCCTCTTCAATTTTTCGGGGTCGTGTTCGCCGAAGACGTGCACCGGTCCGTCTGGGGTTGGCGTGATTTTTTTCAGTGCCCAGCCGTTGACCACATCGCCGATGCGGAGTCCTGCTGGAGCCGAGAACGTCGTGCCAGGCATGCAGAACAACAGCCCGGATTTGCTGTGTTCACACCAGAGGTTTGAACCACCAGGGCCGTCATGCCGACCGCAGACCGGGCAAGGGTTTGCGCTACGCGTGTTGCTCTTCAGGCCCGGGCCTGAGCGATGTTGTCGCTGTGGCGGTTGCTGTGCCCTTGAGTGGCACTCCTTGATGAACTCCCACCACTGCGCGTCTGGTGCGGCAAGAGCTTCAGGACCACAACCTTCGAACCAGATGTAGTTCTCGCCTGATGGGTGGCGGCCACCAACGATCACTTGCCTTCGACGTGTGGCGAACACTTCAACGGCTTCGCCTTTGGCGCCATCGGCTGCGGGCTTGGTGTGTGTCTTCCCTTGGAAGGGCCCGATTTCAGCAGCCTGCTCAGGAGTGAGCTGGAACTGAAGCTTCAGCCGGTTGGTGTCACCGAGACGGCCAACAATGAACGTCCCCTTGAACGGGTCGAGGCCGTATTCGCAGACCTTGTCGACAGCGGTTCCGCCATCAATGTCGATGGAAACGATGCGGCCATCTTCTGGACCAGTGCGAAGGCCAACAGCCTTCACACCGGGGTAGTTGCACAAATCAGTGAGGGAAAGGCCCTCCGAAGAGGGCCAGGACTTGATCAGGGGGTTTTTGTTTGCGCCGCAAGGCAGCAGACAACAGCCCTTGTCAATGAGCGTCTGGAGGCGCTGGAGCTGAGGTTTGGGAGTCTTCACTCAGAACAGCTCCTCACTGGAATCGATGGACCGGCCCTTCAGTTCCGAATCGATCTCTTTTCTGAGGGCAAGCGCCTCTTTTCTGACTTGCGCGAAGCGACGGATCAGGTCTTTGAAAATCGCCTGCCGCTGAGGGCTGACTCCTGAGAAGTGCTCATCGATGGTTCTCGTCAGGTCCCACTCGAAGGCAACGCACATCTGCAGCGCCTGGGACATTTGCCAGTCATGACTTTTGACACGAGCGGCTTTCAGCTCTGGGCTGGGAGATGCTTGGTTGGTCCGCATTAGATTGAAGGTCAGGTTTTTTCTTTTGGGGCTCTCGCGGCTGCAACCGCGGGGGTCTTTTTTGTCAGCGAGCGACCGCACCGAAGGTTTCCAGCTCAGCGGCGGGCATGCGGCGGGCATTAGTGAAAGTGCTCTCAGTGGTGGCGACATGCCACTGAAGATTTGAGTTCGTGGTCATCCCGGACCAACGAAAATCACGGCCTTCTACGAATGGAGAAAAGCTGCTTCTGCGCAGTCGCAGCAGTGTTTGACGATGGATGCCGAGAATTTCCGCCATGACAGGCGACGGCACCCAGGAGTGGGTGGGAGTTTCCACAGATAGTGCTGATTCGGTTGGACTAATCAGTCGCCGGTAGGTGTTTGCCAGCCATTGATGAAGCCAACGGACTTATCCGTCGGAACACTTATCTGTGTAGAGATAGACAAGCGAGGAGGTTTTTGGGCTGGGAAAGGACCTTTTGATCCGGTACGTCGATTAATGAGCAAAATATAGCCTTGGCATCTCCACGTCAATGCTCAATTCCTGAAATTCGATCTTATTTAGCCAGCAAAGATAACGAGGTCTTAAGCATGCTCAAGCATGCGCATATCTGATATAGCTCTGTATAACTTTCGGCAGCATCAGGCAATTACAGCCTCCGCAGCCCACTTCCGGCGCTCACGAGCAGGCAGCGCAAGTTATCCGCAGATTTATCCGCAGACCGTCTTATCCGCAAACAGCTGATCCCTGAGATCGCTTGTCCTGGAATGTTTGAGGGGGCCTTCCAGCCCCCATGAGTCATTTGGGTGATAAGGCTGACTTCACCCCATCTCCCTTAATGGGTCAGGCAGCAACAGGGGCTGCTTGACGGGAGAAACGAACGATGTTGTTCGCAGTTACGGGTTTGCTCTCACCGAGCAGGCTTCAGTCACCCTCCTCATGCCCCGTCGAAACCATTGCAGCCCCGTGAGGGGGAATGGAGCTGAGCGGAATCGAACCGCTGTCCGAAACACTGGTGTGGATCACCTAGTCCGACGAAGCCGGACCCTGTCATTCTGACAGGAGTGGTGACCTGGAGCACAACGCCCTTGGGTCGAACAAACCGGCTATCCGCCGTGGCAGTCGTGCCACAAGGCCTGGAAGCAGCCGCTGGCGACGAACTCAGCACCCTTGGAGCCCATGCCGTGAGGCCCGGCAGGCGTGCCGTCAGCTTCCAGGCAGACATGGCCTGCCTCTACCGGCTGCACCTGCAGGCTCGACTGCCCTTCCGGCTGCTGCGCCAGGTGGCGCGCTTCCCCTGCCAGGGCCGGGACGACCTCTATGACGGCATCCGCGAAGCGCTCGACTGGGAGCGCTGGCTGCATCCCTCAATGACCTTCCGGGTGGATGTGACTGGAACAGCACCAGGACTGAACCACAGCCATTTCACGGCGTTGCAGGTGAAAAACGCCCTTGTTGACGCACAAAGGGATCTCTGGGGTGAGCGATCCTCGATTGATCTGGACGACCCCGATCTCTCATTACACCTGCACCTCAGCCGCGGAGAAGCCCAGCTGAGTCTCGATGGCAGTGGGGGCAGCCTGCACCGTCGTGGCTACAGGGCCGCCATGGGAGCAGCACCGCTGAAAGAAAATCTGGCCGCTGGACTGATCCGCCTCACGGGCTGGGATGGAAGCCAACCCCTTGTTGATCCGTGTTGTGGATCCGGAGTGCTCCTGATCGAAGCGGCCCTGGCCGCCTTGCAGCAGGCCCCGGGGTTGGAGCGCAACTTTGCCCTCGAGGGCTGGGCCGATTTCCAGCCGGAGCTCTGGGACAGAGAAGCTGATCGCGCCCGGCAACGGCGCAGGGGGGACCTCACCCTGCCGCCGCTCCTGGGGATTGAAGCGGATCCCGCCATTGCCGATCAGGCCCTGGCCAATGTGGAAGCCGCTGGGCTGAGTGGAGTCATCCGCATCTGCACGGGCACTTTCAGCGATCAACCCCTCCCGGAGGGGCCGGGGGTGTTGGTGTGCAATCCCCCTTACGGCCAACGGATCGGTGATGAAGCGGAGCTGGAGGCGTTGTATCGAGAGCTTGGCAACTACGCCAAAGGCCAGGCCAAGGGTTGGAAGCTCTGGTTGCTCAGTGGAAATCGCAACCTGACGGGAGCCCTGCGTCTGAAGGCCGAGCAACGGATTCCCGTGAGCAACGGCGGCATTGACTGCCGCTGGCTGCACTACGACATCCGCTGATCACACCCGTCCCATCACTGCCCGCACCGTTTTCATCAGTCCCTCCAACGTCTGAGGCAGGAACGGGCCCTTCAGCACTTGGCCGCCAATGCGCAAGCTGATGCCCGCCAGCACCAGGTTGGCCACCGCAAGGCTCAACAGTGCGCGGATCCAATCCAGATCCCACTTGGCCTGAATCCAAAGCAGCAACGACGCTTCGCCCGCCAGCAAGGCCAGGAACATGGCCGTGCCTCCAATGGCGAGGAACAGGCCACCGCTGATCAGTCGGCGTTTTTCCCGATCCACTTCCTGCAGGGCAATCCGCACGTGCAGATCCATCACTGACGCCGCCAGTGCTGTCACCCGAGCTGCCGCTCCAAATCCGCGGGGAGAGTTCTGATCGGCCATCAGGAACGCCGCCCCCCGCGAAGCATGCTGCCCAGCAGCAACCCAACACCAAGGGCAACACCCACAGCCAGCAGTGGTCGCTGACGCACAGGCGCCTCGATCTTCGGCCGCAGGGTGCTGTTCAACTCATCCAGCAACTGTTCCAGTTGCTCTTCGAGGGGATCCAGGCTGTCGGCCCAGTCGCGGCTGCGATCACCGGCGCTGTGGAGAAGCTCTTCCAGTTGCTCCCGAACCCCTTGGGGCGTCAGGCCTGTGTTCTGTTCAATCAAACGAACCAACTCATCCACACTCCCCCGTGTGGCTTCAAGGGTGTGCTCAGCAAGATCCGGCCAGCGCTCCTGGATCGTCGGCAGCAGGCTTTCAAAGCGCTCACGGAAGTGGTGCTCGAATCTGCCGTTGAACTGCGGCGATGGCGAGGCCATGAAGACCGTTGGCAGGACGCTTTAGAAGGGTAGGGAGACTGAAGGCTGAGGGAAAGTCTTTGCCGCGATACGCCCTCCTGCGTCACACCGGAGCACCGGACGACCCCAGCAGATGCCACATCGATCTGCTGCTGGAGGACGGGGACAGCTGCCGATCTTGGCGACTGGCCACAGTGCCGCAGCTCAACGCAGCAGCCCAACCAGCGGTTCCCCTGCCTGCCCATCGAAAGGTCTGGCTGGAACCCCGCAGTGCTGCCGTTTCGGGCAATCGGGGCTGGGCCGAACGCATCCATGCCGGCAGCTACAGCGGAGTGCTCCCCAACGCCACGGATGCAGACGTCACCCTGCAGCTCGAGGGCGACCTCCACGGCTGCCTGCGCATCAATTCCGGGCACTGCTCCTTGTCGAACCCTTGAGCTTTTCGTGGGTTCCGCTAATTTCGACATGCTCACAGCCCTAGATCCTGTTGGTTCATATCAATCAGGTTGGGCTGACCCACTTCAAGTCGTTCGGCGGAGCGATGACCATCCCTCTTGAAGAGGGATTCACCGTCGTCACCGGACCCAATGGCTCCGGCAAAAGCAACATCCTTGATGGAGTTCTGTTCTGCCTGGGCTTGGCCACCAGTCGTGGCATGCGGGCTGACCGCCTGCCGGACCTGGTCAACAGCGGCATGCTCAAGGCCGGCAAGGCCGCTGAAACAACCGTCAGCGTCCGCTTTGACCTGAGCGACTGGACACCCGATGCCGCCGAGGAAGGCCTGGAGGCACCAGCGGAGGGGCCCTGGATTCAACCGGGACAAACGGAATGGACGGTGACCCGCAAACTGCGGGTGATGCCGGGGGGTTCCTACAGCTCCAGCTACAGCGCCGACGGGGTGCCCTGCAACCTGCAGCAGCTGCAAACCCAGCTGCGCCGCCTTCGGATTGATCCCGAGGGCAGCAACGTGGTGATGCAGGGGGACGTCACCCGCATCGTCTCGATGAGCAACCGCGACCGCCGCGGCCTGATCGATGAACTGGCCGGTGTTGCCCTGTTCGACACCCGGATCGAACAGACCCGCCGCAAGCTCGATGACGTGCAGGAGCGCCAGGAGCGCTGCCGGATCATTGAGCAGGAACTGCTGGCCAGCCGCCAACGGTTGGAGAAGGACTGCGCCAAGGCCCGGCAATACCAGGACTTGCGGGAACGGCTGCAACTGGGGCGCCGCCAAGAAATGGTGCTGGCCTACGAAGCCGCCCAGCAGGCCCTCAAGGATTTGGCCACGCGCCAACAGGCGCTGGAAGCCCAGGAACAGAGGGACGCCTCGGCCATTGCCAGCGGCCGGGAGCAGCTGAACAAGGCCGTGGCCGAACTGGACTTGCTCCAGGAGCAGGTGAAGGCCCTTGGGGAAGACCAGCTGCTGGCGGTTCAGGCGGAACTGGCTGGCCTCGACACCAGCAGCCGTGAACTGGAGCGCCAGGCCAGCCTCCACCAGGACGAAGGCCAGAAACTGCAGGCGCAGCGCCAGGACCTCTCCACCCGTCGTCAGCAGTGGCAGCTGCAATCACGGGAACTGGAACGCGATCCCCATCAGGACGCTCTCAGCGCCGCCGAAGACAACTGCAGGGCCGCTGAAGCCGCGGTGGAAATGTCCCGCCGCCGGCTGGCGGATGTGGTGGGCCGCTCCGGCGCCTGGGTGGAGGAACAGAAGCGCCGCAGCGGTCGCCGGCAGGAGTTGCAAAGCAGCGTCGCTCCCCTACTGGAGGAGCAGCAGCAGTTGCAGGAACGGCTGCGCCAGGAACGGGAACGGCTGGAAGAGCTCACCCAGGAGCAGCACCAGGACGGCGCCGACGGCGACGCCGTGCAGCAACAGCTCGCAACCCTGGAGGAGACCTGGCAAACCCTGCTGCAAGCCATTGCCGACGGCAAGCAGGAGCTCCAGCAGACCGCCGAATCACTGGCCATCCAACAGCGCACCCGCAGCCGGCTGGAGCAAGAGCAGACCCGCTTGGAACGGGAGATCGCTCGGCTGGAGAGCCGGCGGGATGCCCTTCAGGAAAGCCGCGGCACCGGAGCCCTGCGCCTGCTGCTGGAGGCCGGCCTCGATGGCATCCACGGCCCTGTGGCCCAGCTGGGAGAGGTGGAAGATCGCCATCGCCTCGCCCTGGAAGTGGCCGCGGGGGCCCGTCTCGGCCAGGTGGTGGTCGACGACGACCGCATCGCCGCCCGCGCCATCGAACTGCTCAAGAGCCGCCGTGCTGGCCGGCTAACCTTCCTGCCACTGAACAAGATCCGCGCGCCTGGAGGCGGGGGCTCTTCAGCCGCCTTTGCCCGGGGTGCACGCCCCGGTAGGGACAGCGGTTCCGGCCTGATCGGCCGGGCCGTGGAACTGGTGCGCTTCGAACCGGTCTATGACCAGGTGTTTGCTTACGTCTTCGGCGACACCCTGGTGTTCTCCGACCTGGCCAGCGCCCGTCAACAACTGGGCCGCTCCAGGGCGGTGACACTGGATGGGGAGCTGCTGGAGAAGAGCGGCGCCATGACCGGCGGAAGCCTCTCCCAGCGCAGCAGCAGCCTCAGCTTCGGCCGCAGCAGCGATCAGGACGAAGCTGAACCCCTGCGGCGGCGCCTGCTGGAACTGGGGGAATCCCTGGTGGCCTGCCGGCGGGAAGAGTCGAAGCTGGCCCAACTGATCGAACAGCAGAAACCCCAGCTGCGCGAACTGGAAAAGCAACAGGCGGCCTTGATCGCCGAGCGCAATGCCGCCCGGCGCAACCACGGCCCCCTGCTCGAGCGCAGCCGCCAGCGGGCCGAACGGCTCAGCAAATTGCACCAGGACCAGACCGAGCAACAGCAGCGGCTCGAAGCCATCAGCACTGCACTCACCCCACTCACCGCGGAACTCCAGGCCTTGGATGAGGCGGAGCGCAACAGCGGCAACAACGACGATGCCGCCGCCTGGGCCCAACTTCAGACGGAACAGGAAGCCGCCGATCAACGGCTGGAGACGGCCCGCCGCGAGCGCGACCAGCTGCTGAATGCCCGCCGCGAGCGGCAGCTGGCGATCGAACGCCTGGGGGATCAAGAAAAGGCTCTGGCCGCCGAAGAAACGCGCTTGCAGGAGGCGGTGAAGGCCCTCGCCAGTGCCCATGGGGCCTGGCGCCAGCAGCAGAGCGACCTCCAGGAGAAGCGCAAAGAGCTCGAGCAGCAGCAGACCGACCTGCAGGAGCGCTTCGGCAGCCAGCGCCGGGCACGGGACGCCGCGGAAGCCGAGGTAGGCCGCCAGCGTCAGGCACTGCAGCAGGCCGAATGGAATCTGGAGCGGCTCAAGGAAGACCGCGAAGGATTGATCGAAGAACAGCGCAGCGGTGCGGTGCGCCTGCAGGAGATGGAACAGGCCCTGCCGGACCCGAGGCCGGAGATCCCGGAAGCCCTGCGGCTGGCGGGCTTGGAAGCCTTGCAGACCGATCTGCAGGCCATCCAGCAACGCATGGAAGCGCTGGAGCCCGTGAACATGCTGGCGCTGGAGGAACTCGAGGCCCTCGAAGAGCGGCTCAACGAACTCAACGAACGGCTCGACGTGCTCAACAGCGAGCGGGAGGAACTGCTGCTGCGGATCGAAACCGTGGCCACCCTGCGCCAGGACGCCTTCATGGAAGCCTTCACCGCCGTGGATGGCCATTTCCGCGAGATCTTTGCCTCGCTCTCCGATGGTGATGGCCACCTGCAACTGGAGAACCCGGAGGAGCCGTTGGAAGGTGGCCTCACCCTGGTGGCCCATCCCAAGGGCAAAACCGTGCGGCGCCTGGCCTCGATGTCGGGGGGAGAGAAATCACTCACCGCCTTGAGCTTCCTGTTCGCCCTGCAGCGCTTCAGGCCGTCGCCGTTCTATGCCCTCGACGAGGTGGATAGCTTCCTCGACGGCGTCAATGTGGAGCGCCTGGCGGCTCTGATCGCCCGTCAGGCCGAGGCAGCCCAATTCATGGTGGTCAGCCACCGCCGCCCGATGATCGGCGCAGCCCAGCGCACGATCGGGGTGACCCAGGCCCGCGGCGCCCACACCCAGGTGGTGGGTTTACCGGATGCCGCCTGAACGATCGGAGTTTTCGCTGTGCAATCTGAACGTGACAGGCGGAACCCCTGCGCCACAATGGTCTGAATGTCCATGGCCGAGGGCCCGCGCTTGACCCCGACCCCTACCCCAAACGACGCCATCACCACTGGCGTACCCAGCGATCGCCTCTGGTTGCGCTCCGAACTGATGGGCACCCAGGTGATCACCCGTGATACCGGCCGCCGTCTTGGGGTGGTGGGTGAAGTGATCGTCGATATCGACCGCCGTGAAGTGGTGGCTGTGGGGCTGCGGGACAACCCCCTGACCCGTTTCCTGCCCGGCCTGCCGCGCTGGATGCCGCTGGACCGGATCCGTCAGGTGGGCGACGTGATCCTGGTGGATTCGGCCGACTCCCTCAGCGAAAACTTCAACCCTGAGCGCTACAGCCGGGTGATCAACTGCCAGGTGATCACCGAGTCCGGTGAACAGCTGGGGCGGGTGCTCGGCTTTGCCTTCGACATCGAGACCGGCGAGCTCACCACCCTGGTGATGGGCGCCCTTGGCGTGCCCCTGCTGGGGGAAGGGGTGCTGAGCACCTGGGAAATGCCGGTGGAGGAGATCGTCAGCAGCGGCCCGGACCGGATCATTGTTTACGAGGGAGCCGAAGACAAGCTCAAACAGCTGAACAGCGGCGTTCTGGAAAAACTGGGAGTCGGTGGCCCCAGCTGGGAAGAGCAGGAGCGGGAGCGCTACCGGGTCAACCTGGTGCCCGTGGAAAATCAGCTCACCTCCGGACAACCCCAGGAGCAGGAGCAACGGCGTCTCCAGGCTTCAGAAGCCGAGCGGTTTGAGGCTGATGCAGAACTGGAATATGTGGAGCTGGAGGACCGGCGGCAGGAGTCCATGCAGCAACGCCGTTACCTCGATGAGCCCCAGAGGTACGACGAGCAGCGCTACGCCGAACCTGCCCGCTACGACGAGCAGCGGGCTGAGCGAGCACAGACCTACAACGAGCCCGCACCCTTCGATCAGCAGCCTGCCTACGAGGAACAGCCTCCGCGGCGTGCCATGCCTGCCTCCCGTCGCGCGGTTCAGCAGTCGGGTGAACCCCTGGATGTGGAACCGATGGAGGATGCAGCGCCCCAGCGCCGGAGCCAGGATCTCGATGATCCCTGGTGATCGGGCCTAAGGCGCTGAACGGTGTTCAGGACGCTTTGAAGTTCAACGATGCGCTGTTGACGCAGTAACGCTGGCCCGTGGGGGCGGGACCATCCGGGAAGACGTGTCCGAGGTGGGCATCACATTGAGCGCAGTTGATTTCGGTGCGCACCATCCCGTGGGTCAGATCCTCTTTGGTGGTGATCGCCTCGGCACTCACACCGTCCCAGAAGCTGGGCCAACCCGTGCCTGAATCGAACTTGGTCTCAGAGCTGAACAGCGGCGCACCACAGCAGACGCAGTGGTACATCCCCGTGGCCTTGTTGTTCCAGTAAGCCCCGGTGAACGCCCGCTCGGTACCGCCGCAGCGAGCCACCTGGAACTGCTCCGGCGTCAGGGATTGCTTCCACTCCTCGGCGCTGCGTTCGACCGGATTGGACGGGGACATGGTCGTCGGAACCAGAGTGGGGCGCAGACTAGGAAGCGTTGAGCTCTCGGGGAAGCAAACCCCTCACCTCGGCGGCCAATGCGGCCACCGCCCCGGGTTCTCCCCGCAACGCCTGGAGGTCCTGGCGCTGGCCCTCAAGCCGCTCGGGGGCGTTCAGCCAATCGCAGGCCTCCTTCGCAATCTCCTCCGGGGTGATCGCCCCCACCCGCTCCGGCACCACAGCACGGCCTGCACTGATGTTGGGCCAGGCCATAAACCCGTTGTTGCGCAAACGCCAGAGGGTCAATAGAACCCCGATCAGACGCCGCAGACCCGGCATACGCGCCAGCAGCCCCAGCCCGCCGTCCCAAGCCTGCATCACCTCCAGGTGCTGGGTGGGAACAATCACGATCATCGGCACCGCAAGGGCGCCGAGTTCAGCCGTGTTGGCGCCGACCGTGGTCAGGGCCAGGGCGCACTGGCTCAGGGGGCCATGGGCCGGATGCTGCTCCAGCAGACGAATCCGTGTGCCCGCACCCGTCACCAACTCCGTCCCCAACTCCCCTTGCTCCGCAGATGCAACGGAGGCGCCATAGCGGGCAGCAATCGGGTTGGATGCGCCGGCGAAACGCAGCAGTTCATCAACGCTGGTGGTGGGAGCCAGCGGCAGCAAAAAACGGCATCCGGGTTGCAATCGGGCCAAACGATCGGCGGTATCGAGCAGAAACGGCATGCCGACGCTCAACTTGGCCGGCTTCGATCCCGGCAACAGGGCCACCCACTGACCCTCGGGGAGAGGCTCCTCGCGACGAGCGAAGGACGACAGATCCGCCATCAGATCACCGACCACGCGGCACCGAGGCTGGTAACGAACAGGCAGCTGACGCCGCACCGCGTCCGACATCGCCGCAATCCGATCGTTCCAGCCCGGCCAACGCGCCACCCACTCGGCATAGGTGATGTGGCGGTAGCCGAGACGAGCCGAAAGCAGAACAGTCCAGAACTGATCACCGCCCAGGAACACCACCACACCCTTCTGCGGCAATGGGCCGTAGCGCTGGGGACGCAGCAGCAGCGACCAGAAGCGGCCTGCCGGCACGATGCGCTCGAACAAACCCCAGGGCTCCGCGGCCGCACGCTCTTGGCCCGTGGCATTGGGGCAGGGCACCAACACCAAATGCAACGAAGCTGGCGCGCTCTGAGACCGGGGACGCAGGCGAAGGCTGGCGTGCAGCCGTTCGGCCAGAGGTCGAACCCAGGTGGTCAGTTCACCGGGACCGTTCGAAACGAGAAGAACCGCCGGTCCTGGTTCAGCTGCGCGGGGACGGGCCAAAGAGAAAAATGCGGATGGCGAGACTTGAACTCGCAAGGCCGAAGCCACACGCCCCTCAAACGTGCGTGTCTACCAATTCCACCACATCCGCGTGGTCGACTTCACCGCTCGGGTGCTGTCGAGGTCAGATCATACCGGGCGGGGTCTTCGCTCCTCGGCAACTTCGGTCGGCGCTGATACGATCCGGCGTCAGGCCTGAACATGGTGCGGGATGCCCATCGGCAAAGTGCTGATCGCCAACCGCGGCGAGATTGCCCTCCGGATCATTCGAAGCTGCCGCGAGCTCGGCATCGCCACCGTGGCGGTGTACAGCTCCGTTGATAAGGACGCTCTGCACGTGCAGCTCGCCGATGAAGCGGTCTGCGTGGGCGAAGCCCTGAGCAGCAAGAGCTACCTCAACATTCCCAACATCCTGGCGGCCGCCACTTCCCGCGGTGCTGACGCCATCCACCCCGGCTACGGCTTCCTGGCGGAGAACGACAAGTTCGCCGAGATGTGCCGTGATCACGGCCTCACCTTCGTTGGGCCGTCCCCCCACGCGATTCGCTCGATGGGGGACAAGTCGACCGCCAAATCGACCATGCAATCGGTGGGTGTTCCCACGGTGCCCGGCAGCGAGGGTCTGCTCAGCAGCACCAGCCAGGCGGCCGCCCTGGCCGAGGAAATGGGCTATCCCGTGATGATCAAAGCCACCGCTGGCGGTGGTGGTCGCGGAATGCGCCTCGTACCGAACGCCAGCCAGCTGGAGAGCCTGTACAAAGCGGCCCAGGGGGAAGCGGAAGCCGCCTTCGGCAACCCCGGCCTCTACATGGAGAAATTCATCGATCGGCCCCGCCACGTGGAAGTGCAGGTGCTGGCCGACCGCCACGGCAACGTGGTTCACCTGGGTGAACGGGACTGCTCGATTCAGCGCCGTCACCAGAAACTGCTGGAGGAGGCCCCCAGCCCGGCCCTGGATCCCGACCTGCGCCGCCGCATGGGCGAAGCCGCCGTTGCTGCCGCCCGAAGCATCAATTACGAGGGCGCCGGAACGGTGGAATTCCTGCTGGATCGCAGCGGCGGCTTCTACTTCATGGAGATGAACACCCGGATCCAGGTGGAGCATCCGGTGACTGAGATGGTGACGGGTGTGGATCTGATCGCTGAGCAGTTGCGCATCGCCGGTGGCGAACCCATCAGCGTGCGCCAGGAAGATATCCAGCTCACCGGCCATGCGATCGAATGCCGGATCAACGCTGAGGATGCCCGGCACAACTTCCGTCCCGCACCCGGACGCATCACCGGATGGCTGCCCCCCGGCGGACCTGGTGTGCGCGTCGACAGCCACGTCTACACGGGCTACGACATCCCGCCCTTTTACGACTCGCTGATCGGCAAACTGATCGTGTGGGGCAAGGACCGCGACCACGCCATGACCCGGATGAAGCGGGCCCTGAATGAATGTGCCGTCACCGGGATTCCAACCACGGTGGAATTCCATCTGGAGATGCTGGATCGGCCGGAGTTCATCAACGGCGACGTGCACACCAAATTCGTTGAGCAGGAGATGCTCCCCTGAGCTCAGGCCACTGCCTGGGCGTGCATCAGGATTTGAGAAAGCAGCCCCTGCTGGCCAACCAGCAACTCACGCACGAGGCTGATCAAGCCCACCCAGATCACTGGGGTGACGTCGACTCCACCGATCGGTGCGATCACGCGGCGGCTCACCGAGAGCACAGGTTCCGTTGGCCATGCCACCAGGGGCCAGGCGCCCTTGCTCAGATCGACCTGGGGGTACCAGGTGAGCACGATGCGCAGCAGAAACGCCAGGGTCCAGGCCGCTAGCAGCAAGCCCAGAAGCAAATGGAGGACTGGCAGGGCCTGCAGCAGCAGCGGCGTCACAAAGCTCAAAGCAAATCGTCCCCTCATCGTAGAAAGACGGCATCGCTTCTTAAGATCGGCGCGGCTTTGAAGCAGACGGCAGCAACCCCATGACCCCCTCCCTCTCCAACTTCCTGAGCAGCCTCCTTTGGGGAGGTGTGATCGTCGTGATTCCTGCCTCCATCGCCCTGTTCCTGCTGAGCCAGACCGACCAGGTCGACCGCAAGCTCTGATCCGCCCCTGGCGCCCCTCGTAGACTGAATCCTAAGCGGGAGCAGAGCTTTGGTTAACGCCAGTCTCAATTGGGCCAGCATCGTCGGCATCGTTTTGGCCGTCGGCGGCGCTCTGCTCTATTTCATGCGGTCGTTCAAGCCCGCCCTGGCGCGGGACTACGACGTGTTCTTTGCAGCCATCGGGCTGCTATGCGGCGGCATCCTGTTCTTCCAGGGATGGCGCCTCGACCCGATTCTTCAGTTCGGCCAGTTCCTGTTGGCGGGAACCACCGTTTTCTTCGCCTACGAAAGCGTGCGACTGCGTGGCGTGGCCACGGAGCAGGCCCGGCGTTCCGCCTATTTCGATGACGAACCAGCACCGGCCCGGGGCGGAAGCCCTGGGGGCCTACGGGGCGGCTGGGATGAGGGCGGTTACGACCGTTTTGATGAGCCCCAGCCGGTGCGGCGGCGCTTCTCAGGCCGTAACGATGACGCCGAAGAACGTCCTGAAGAGGAGTTCTACAGGCCGCGCCGCGCCAGCCGTGCCGCCATTCCTGAGGAAGCCGCCAGCCGTCGCTCCGCAGACCGTGATCAAGGCGATTCCGGCTGGGACCAAAACGACGAGCGCTCCCGCCGCATGGCTCGCTTCCGTGCCGGCGAAGCCCGGGATGAGCGACGTCCCGACTTTGGCTCCAGACGGACGGATCGAGAGGAACAACGCCGTGGCAGCCGTCCCATGGGGCGGCCTGAGCGTCCTTCCGGCGAACGCGCTCCTTCAGGAGCCGAGGATGCCGCCTTTGCCCCCAGCCGCAGTTCAGCGCCGAGCAGTTCGGCCCCGAACCGGGGACGCCCCAGCGCCAACCCGAACGCCGCGAGCGACTCCAGGCGATCCCCTGAGCCGCCCCTGGCGTCGAACCGGCCCAGCAGCAACCGCCAACCCCCCCGCAGCTCACGGCCTTCGTCCGGCAGACCACGGGACAACAGCTCCCGCTTCGACGACTGAGCGAGTTGCCTCGTCTGCTGCTGATCCTGCTCGCCAGCCTGGCGCTGACGGGCTGCAACGGTCGTAGTGAACGGGCCGGTGGTGGCTTGCTCGCCACCAGTCAGGAGGCCCCAGCCCTGAGTGGCAGTGGTGAGTGGCTGG
>Ga0189275_100467_pt1 | contig 15566 bp, 12 predicted proteins | sample N19A6minimetaG_FD_130329 | JGI IMG/M metagenome (GOLD analysis project Ga0189275, IMG submission 130329) | Marine microbial communities from the Costa Rica Dome - N19 A6 mini metaG | ecosystem: Environmental > Aquatic > Marine > Oceanic > Photic zone | place: Costa Rica: the Eastern Pacific...
CTGGCGCGGACCGTATGACTGGTCTGGAACTGCCATTCAAAGCCGTCCCTGCGGGGTCCGAAGGGGCGCTGATCGCAGAGTTGCGTGCTTCCACCGAGAAGAAATCCCCGCTGCTGATCACCTTCTGGCAGCCGCACTGGGCGATGTCGGCCTATGACGTGCGGTTTGTTGACCTGCCTGCGGGTGAGGATGCGTGCTTTACCGACCCAGCCTGGGGTCCAAACCCGAATGCGATCAACGACTGTGACTTCTCCGCAAGCCGCATCTTCAAAGCCGGTTGGCCTGGCTTGAAAGACAAATGGCCTGCCGCCCACGAAATTCTCGTGAACTATCAGCTGGCTGTGGAAGATCAGCAGCCAATGATGGGCGCCGTGGATGTGGACGGTAAGAAAGTTGAAGAGGTTGTGGCCGCGTGGATGGGTGAAAACGAAGCCAAGTGGAAGTCGGTTGTCGACGCCGCAACCAAGTAAGACTTCATGACTGACACAAATAGCACCGCTCCGGCGATTGCCGTCGAAGACCTCTGGCAGGTCTTCGGCGAAAACGCCGCCACTGCTCTGCGCGATGCGCGCGGGGCTGGAGATGACAAGGCTATAGCCAAAGAGCTGAAGGACAAGACCCTCATTCCTGCCGTTCGAGCGGCGAATTTTGAGGTCAAATCCGGCGAACTCTTTGTGATCATGGGGCTTTCTGGCTCTGGTAAATCGACTCTGATCCGCTGCATCTCGCGGCTGATTGAGCCGACAGCCGGGTCGGTGCGCATTGATGGTGAGGACATTCTTCAGGCCAGTGACAAACGCCTGATTGATCTGCGCCGTCACAAACTCGGTATGGTGTTCCAGCATTTTGGATTGTTTCCGCATATGACGGTGGCCGACAACGTGGCCTTTCCGTTGAAAATGCAAGGTGCGGGTAAAGCCGAGCGCCGCGCGCGGGCTTTAGAGGTGTTGGAACTGGTCGGACTGAAAGGCCGCGAGGACACTTACCCGCGTAACCTCTCCGGTGGACAGCGCCAACGCGTTGGCATCGCCCGTTCTTTGGCGGTGAATCCAGACATCTGGTTCTTGGATGAACCGTTCTCGGCACTTGATCCATTGATCCGTCGCCAGTTGCAGGACGAGTTCCTCAACATTCAGGCGACACTGAAAAAGTCTATCGTTTTCATCACCCACGATATCCAAGAGGCCTTAAAGCTGGCCGATCGGATTGCGATCATGCGTGACGGGGAAATTGTGCAGATCGGTACTCCGGAAGAGATCTTGCTGCATCCGGTGGATGACTATGTCGCCGAGTTTTCCAAAGATGTGCCCAAGGGGCGGCATGCCTGTGTTGAGTCCATTCTCATGGACGGCATTCCCGACAACATGCCGGACGATCCTGGCATCAAAGTGGGTATGACGCTGGACACCGCGCTGACAAAATGCATGGAGCTCTATGAGCCCGTGCCGGTACGGGATGCGGCAGGCAAAGTGATTGGCGCGGTGCATCCGCATGAGTTGGCCAACGCTTTGCAGGCGGAAGAGACATGAGCGCGGCGGAGGCTGTGTCGGCAAGCGCGGGACGCAAGCTGGCGCTGACACGTGGAAGTGAGGCTGCGCTCTTTGTGCTGGCAGTGGTTCTGACATGCCGACTGCTTGGGGCGCAGTTTGAGTGGTTGGTCAAATGGCCTGCGGCCTTGACCGTTCCCATGACCGACTGGATGACCTGGCTGGTGGGCGGGTTTCTTGATGTTTTCAAGCCGATAGCCCGTACCTTCACCTTCTTGGTGAGCTATCCCATGGAAGGGGTTGGTTGGCTTCTGAACGCTTTGCCGTGGCCCATGACCGTGGCGCTGGTGACCGCGCTCGGCTGGATCATCGGTGGATTGCGCATGGCTGCGCTGGTTTTTTTTGTGCTGATGTTTGTGGTGTTCTCCGGCTACTGGACCGAGGGCATGAACACGCTGGCATTGGTCACGGTTTCGGTGCCGTTGGCGCTGTTCCTTGGCACGGCGATTGGTATTGCGGCGTTTGAATTTCCACGTGTGAAAGGCGCGGTGAACGCACTTCTGGACGTCATGCAGACGGTACCGACTTTTGCCTATCTCACCCCTTTGCTTGTGCTTTTTGGCTTTGGGCCTGTGGTGGGTCTGATTGCGTCGGCGATCTATGCCGCACCGCCAATGGCGCGCAATGTGCTTTTGGGACTGGAGCGCGTGGATACGGAAATCCGTGAGGCAGCAGTGATGTCTGGTAGCACGCGGCGGCAGCAATTGTTTCTTGTGGAACTGCCTGCGGCGACGCAGCAGATCATGATTGGCGTGAACCAGTGTCTGATGGCCGCGCTGTCGATGGTGATCATCGCAGCTGTAATCGGCGGGTTTCAGGATATAGGCTGGGAAGTGCTGCTGACCATGCGTAAGGCACTGTTTGGACAGGCGTTTTTGGCCGGTTCTGTGATTGTGGTCTTTGCCATCATCATTGACAGTATGTCCGCCGCCTTGGCGGAGCAGCGTCCGCAACAAGATCGCAAAGTGGCTTTCGGTATTCTTGGTGCGGGAATTTTGGTGACGCTGTGGTCCGTGTTTGCGGGCTGGTCACCAAGCGGATTTGCGGCGCTGGATGGCGTTGCGGCTTGGGTAGATACAGGTGTCGGCAGCTTCACCGGCAACCACGGCGCGACGCTGGATACGGTCAAAAATACCTCCATGTTCTACGGGCTTTTGCCCCTGCGGATTGGCTTGGCTGAGGCTGTACTGCCTTTCACATGGGGCTTTATGTGGACTGCGAAGCACACCGCCATGCTTTATTGCGCGGCTGCAGTTATCTCTTTGATTTTGATCCTGAAAGGCCGAGCGACAGCGGGGCTGGTGGTGATGATCCTCGCCTATGTGGCGGAGATCGGCATTGCGCATCTGGCCTGGCCGGTGGTGATTTTTGGCGCAGGCGCAATCGGCTGGGTTGCTGGCGGGTGGAAACTGGCGCGGCTGGCGGTGATCCTTCTGGGGCTGGTGCTGATTTCTGGCCTCTGGGAGCGGGCGCTGTTGTCTCTGTACCTGTCCGGCGCGGCTGTCTTTGCTTGCGCCATTGTCGGTGGCGCTTTGGGGCTGTGGAGCGCCATGAGCAGCACTGCCTGGGCCATCATTCGACCGATCTGTGACCTGCTGCAAACCATCCCGTTGTTTGTCTTCCTGATCCCGGTGTTGATGTTCTTCCAGATCGGAGAATTCTCAGCGTTTCTCGCTATTTGCATGTACGCGGTGGTGCCGATGATCCGCTACACGCGACACGGCTTGACCAGCACGCCAGACGAGATCTTAGAGGCGGCCACGGCCAGCGGGGCGGGCAAGTGGCAGACCATGTTTGAGGTGCGTGCGCCTTTTGCGGCCCCCACTATCTTGCTCGGTTTGAACCAAACCATCCTTTACGCCTTTGCCATGTTGGTGATCGCCGCGCTGATCGGCACCACGGGGTTGGGACAGTCCATCTACCTGGCATTGGGGCAGGCAGATGTGGGGCTTGGCATCACGGCAGGTGCAGCAATGGCGATTTTGGCGCTGGTGGCGGATCGCTTGGTGCAGGGCTTTGCTGAGGAGCGTCGGCAGGCTCTTGGTCTCTAAATAGGGGCGAATCGGGGTGATTTTCCGACTCGCTTCGTTTTTTTCCGTTCGGTATCGCGGCTGTTTAACGTCGGTATTGCGTCGGTGCGAATTTGCGGAAATGCCTATGCAAATAAGGCGTGCGCTGTTGCTTAGAAGCGCTAGTAAAGCTCCCATCAAAGCCTGAGGACGTGCGGCAGCGAATCCGTGATTTGCAATACGATGCGCGGCGGGACAGAGTTGGTTGTGGTGGATTGCTGCCCAGAACGGGCAGTTGAGTGGAATTTTAAGATTTCGGGGGGATTGTGCATCAATGCCAGATCCTAACGAGTCCAGCGGTATGATTTACACAATTGCCCCGGATGTGATCCGGGTTGCCGCCGCGCGGGTTTGCGGCAGCCAAGTGTTTCAGATGGCGAAGCAGCAAGAGGTATTGCTGCGGTTTCTGGTCGACGAATACTTGGCTGGTCAGGCCAAACAGGGCAGCCGTGATGCTGTTGTTTCCAAGTTCTACGATGATCGGCCAGAGGAAGAGGCCGCCCAAAAGTTGATTTGGGCGATGAGCCGCCTTTCTGAGAAGTTGGCGGAATATTATGACGGCGATGGTGCAGATGATCCGATCCGCATTTTTGTAGATCGCCCCAATTGCGGTTTGCAGTTTGAGATGTGGGAGGCTGACACGGCGCCAAGTGCCGCCCCAGTGCGCAAGCCGCCTGCACGTATTTTGGTTATCGTAGGGGCTCTCCTGGCGGTCGCAATCGGATGGACCGCAATGGAATTGATGCCAACAGGGGTGGCAGACGGTCCCCAAGCGGGTAGGCCAAGTTCGTTTGATCTTCTCACGGACGGCACCGAGCTGCCTTTCGATCCCGACGAAATGTCTGTTGCCGGGTTGATTTATGAAGCTCGGACATTCCAATACCCGATGCTGGATTTGGAGCGCCAAAAGGTGGCAATCGCCCTCTCCAAAGAGGCTGTCGCACGCGCGCCAGAGAATGCGAAAGGCTATGCCACGGCGGCGTATTCCCTAGCGGTCATGGCGAATTTCACCACTGGAGGGGCGCTATCCCGACGCTATTTGCAAGAGGCAATGGCACTCAACGAACAGGCAATGTCTCTCGCGCCGGATGACAGTTGGGTGAAAGTGAGCGCGGCTGTGGTTGCGCTGGCGGAGCAGGATTATGAAGTCGCAATGGACCTGTCAAAAGCCGGATACGCCAGCGGACAGGAGGACGGTTTTGTCGCGCATACCTATGCGACGATTGCGCAGTTCACGGGGCAGTTTGAGGAAGTCTTGATTGCGAACGCCCCAGATAGCATTGACCCCGAGGACCCCATAAAGCTGATCCGAGAGCGGATATACGCTTTTGCCAGATTTCATGTCGGGGACTACAAGAAAACCATACAGGTTATAGAGGCCGGGACAGATGCGGGGGAAGCCCACAATATTTCGTCGATGCTGTATTTGGCGGCTGCCTATCAAGCGGTGAATGATCATGAGCAGGCCAGCGCACTGGTGTCCGAGATTCAAACCAATTGGCCGACCCTACGCACGGATTTAGTGGCATCCATGTTTTTTCATGATCCGGACCACGCCGAAGTTTTGGTACAGCATTTGTCGGCTGCCGGCATGTCCTTTTAAAAGCACGTGTGCTCAGAAATCGATTGCGATGCCTTTTTTCTCCCAGTCGCCGTAGCGCACAGGTTCTGGACCGTCACGGCCGCCAAGTTCGGTGGGCAGCTCCAACTCTTTGGCCTTCTTGCGGCGGTCTTCGGCCTCGGCCAACGCGCGTTTGGCGGCTTCTGGGAGGTCGTCGCGGATCTCAGGGGTGTCCGTCATGAGAGGGTTCCTTTCAGGCTTATGCCTTGATATACGCGCCCGTCTGCTGTTCTCAACCCCGCAAGGAATGTCTGTATGTCCAAATCCGGTTACCAAGCCCGCCGCAGCGCCGTGCATCTGCTTGACCAGGTCATGGACAAAGGGCGGCTGTTGTCGGAGGTGATTGGCGGGGGCGCGTTGCAGAAGCTGGTGCCGGAGGATCGCGCGCGGGCGCAGCGGCTGGCGACCGAGACGCTGCGCAATCTGGAGCGGGCTGATCGGATTTTGCAGAAACATCTGAAAAAGCCCCCGGCGATCACGGTGCAGAATGTGCTGCGCATGGCGACGGTGGAGCTCTGTCAGGGCGGCGCGGCGCACGGCGTGATCAATGACGCGGTGGAGATTGTAGCCAAGGGCAAGCGGACCGCAGGCATGAAAGGCCTGACCAACGCGGTGCTGCGCAAGGTGGCGGACAAAGGCGTGGACGAGTGGGAGAAGCTGCGGGTGCCGCGCTTGCCCAAGTGGCTGCGCAAGCCGCTGGCGCAGGCCTATGGCAATGAAGCAATGCTCAGCATTGAGGCGGCTCATTTTGCCGGAGCGCCGCTGGATCTGACCGCGAAAGGCGATGCGGCGGCGGTGGCGGCGGCCGTGGGCGGTGAGCTGCTGCCCACCGGATCGGTGCGTTTGCAGGACGCCGGGCAGGTTACGGCGCTTGAGGGCTTCAAGCAGGGCGCGTGGTGGGTGCAGGATGCGGCGGCGGCGATTCCGGCGCGGGTGTTAAATGCGCAGCCGGGCGAGAAAGTGCTGGATCTCTGCGCGGCGCCGGGAGGCAAGACCATGCAAGTGGCGGCGGCCGGTGCCAAAGTCACTGCGGTGGATGACAATCCGGCGCGGATGGAGCGGCTTCAGGAAAACATGAAGCGGGTGCAGCTGAAAGCCAATGTGGTGGTGGGCGACGTGATGGCGCAAGAAGGCCAGTATGACGCGATCCTGCTGGACGCGCCCTGTTCGGCCACTGGCACCATTCGCCGTCACCCGGATTTGCCCTTTGCCAAAGATGGCAGGGAGTTTGGCGATCTGATTGGCATGCAGGAAGTGTTTTTGGATCACGCGCTTAGCCTGCTCAAACCCGGTGGGCGGTTGGTGTTCTGCACCTGCTCGCTGCTGCCCGACGAAGGTGAAGTGCAGGTCGAAGAGGCGGTGGAACGTTGGGCGGATGTGACCGTGGATCGTGAGGCTGTGCTGGTCGACGGGGTTGATCCGGCCTGGGTGACCGAAGAAGGCGGCCTACGGTTGCGGCCCGATTTTTGGGCAGACAAAGGCGGCATGGACGGGTTTTACGTGGCTTTGCTGCGCAAAGGTCAGTGAGCTTTTGCCGGTGAACCGGGCTGAGCCGATTCAATCGGTGACTCAGCGCTAACACCTCGCTACACTCTCGCCAAACGCCAATAGAGCGTAGAGGCAGAGTGGATGTCCAAACCAGAAAGCATATCGGCGCGCTGGACACGGTTTAATCACCGTGTGTCGGCCCGGATCAGCACCCGTGCGCGGCCTGCGACGGGGTTCACCAGTATGCCTGAACCACGCACCATTGGGCTGTTTGCCCGGGGGAAGCAGTTGGTGGCTGGCAATTTCCTGTTTGCGGGGCATTTGATCAGTGCGTCTAAGACGTCGATGTGGGACATCGATGTGCCGGATGATGTCTTTGCCGAGGAGCAGCACGGCTTTGCCTGGTTGGATGATCTGGCGGCGGTGGGGGATATGCCCGCGCGCGAGCGAGCGCAGGAATGGGTTTGGCGCTGGATTGACCGCTATGGCCGTGGCTCTGGGCCCGGGTGGATACCGGATTTGGCAGGGCGGCGCCTGATCCGCTGGATCAGCCATGCGATTTTCCTGCTCAGGGCCCGGGATTCGGCGCAGTCTGAGGATTTTTACCGCTCGCTGGCGCAGCAGACGATTTTCCTGTCCAAACGCTGGCACAAAACTGTGCCGGGGTTGCCGCGGTTTGAGGCACTCACCGGGCTGATTTACGCCGGATTGGCGCTGGAAGGCATGGCACAGCATGTGGAGCCGGCGCTTAAGGCGCTCGACAAAGAATGTGCGCGGCAGGTGGACGAGGAAGGCGGGATTCCCACTCGCAATCCAGAAGAACTTCTTGAAGTTTTCACGCTGCTGACCTGGGCGGCGACGGCGTTGAAGGAAGCGGGGCGCAAACCGTCGGCGATGCATATGCAGGCGATTGAGCGTATTGCGCCCACGTTACGCACGTTGCGCCATTCCGACGGCGGCTTGGCACGGTTCCACGGCGGCGGGCGCGGCATGGAAGGGCGTCTGGACTCCGCGCTTGCGGAAAGCGGCAACAAGACACGACAGGCGGATGGTCTGGCGATGGGTTACGCGCGGCTGTCAGCCGGACGTACCAGCGTGGTGATTGATGCCAGCCCGCCCCCAACTGGGCCAAGCTCGCTCAATGCCCATGCGTCCACGCTGGCGTTTGAACTGACCAGCGGGCGGCGGCCTTTGGTGGTGAACTGCGGCTCTGGGGCAAGTTTTGGCGAGGATTGGCGTCGGTTTGGACGGGCGACACCGTCGCATTCCACGGTAACGATTGATGAGCTGTCGAGCGCGCGTCTGGGGCAAGAAGGACGTGGCTGGCGCGAAGAGCAACTGGTGGATGCGCCCAAAGATGTGCCGATTCAGATGAGCCAAGCGCCGGACGGGTTGCGGTTCGAAGGGGGACATGACGGCTATATCGCGTCCCATGGTTTGACCCATGCGCGGACGCTGGAGCTGACTTTTGATGGCCGTGGCATGGCGGGCGAAGACCTGATAATCGCCATGGAAGATTCGGCCAAGCGGCGGTTTGATAAGGCGATGGACGAAGGCGCGTTGCAGGGAATCCCCTTTGAAATCGCGTTCCACTTGCATCCCGAGGTCGATGCTTCGCTTGATATGGGTGGCGCGGCGGTGTCGATTGCGCTCAAAAGTGGCGAACTTTGGGTGTTCCGGCACGATGCAATTGCCAAAATGCGCCTCGATGCCAGTGTTTTCCTCGAAAAAGGGCGATTAAAGCCGCGTGCGACCAAACAAATCGTTCTATCTGGCGTGGCAATGGAGTATGCGACCCGCATCCGGTGGTCGCTGAGCAAAGCGCATGAGACCAATGTGGCAATCAGGGACCTGAACCGGGACGAAATGGATTTGAACACCTGAGCCCAAGGACCCTATCCCGATGAGCGACCTCCAGCCTATTCGCCGCGCCCTGATTTCCGTGTCTGACAAGACCGGCCTGATCGACCTCGCCAAAGCCCTTTCAGATCGCGGCGTGGAGCTGCTGTCCACCGGCGGGTCCGCCAAAGCGATGCGCGATGCGGGGCTGGATGTGAAAGACGTGTCCGAGGCCACCGGCTTCCCGGAGATGATGGACGGCCGTGTGAAGACGCTGCACCCGAAGGTGCACGGCGGTCTGCTGGCGCTGCGTGACAATGACGATCACGTTGCAGCGATGGATGAGCACGGCATCGGTGGTATCGACCTGTTGGTGGTGAACCTCTACCCGTTTGAGGCCACTGTTGCGGCGGGTGCGGATTATGACACCTGCATCGAGAACATCGACATTGGCGGTCCGGCGATGATCCGTGCTGCGTCCAAGAACCACGGTTTTGTAAACGTGATTGTGGACGTGGAAGACTACGCGCCACTGCTGGCCGAACTGGATGCGAATGACGGTCAGACCTCCTATGCGTTCCGTCAGAAGCAGGCGCAGATCGCATATGCGCGCACCGCCGCCTATGACGCGGCCGTGTCCACCTGGATGGCAGAGCAGCTGGCGCTGGAAGCACCGCGCCGCCGTGCCTTTGCCGGTGAAGTGAAGCAGACTCTGCGTTACGGCGAGAACAGCCACCAGAAAGCGGCGTTTTACACCGATGGCTCCGGTCGTCCCGGCGTGGCGACTGCGATCCAGTTGCAGGGCAAAAAGCTCAGCTACAACAACATCAACGACACCGACGCGGCGTTTGAGCTGGTCTCCGAGTTCGACCCAGCGGTGAGCCCTGCCGTGGCGATCATCAAACACGCCAACCCCTGTGGTGTGGCTGTGGGGGCAACTCTTGTTGAGGCTTACCAGAAGGCCTTTGACTGTGACCGTACATCGGCGTTTGGCGGCATTGTGGCGCTGAACCAGCCGCTGGATGCGGAAACCGCCAGCAAGATCGTGGAGATCTTCACCGAGGTTGTGATTGCGCCGGGTGCCTCTGACGAAGCCAAGGAAATCTTCGCGGCGAAGAAAAACCTGCGTCTGCTGCTAACCGATGGTCTGCCAGACCCACGCGCGCCGATCAATGCCTATAAGCAGGTTGCTGGTGGCGTGCTGGTGCAGGACAAAGACGTGGGCTACGTCAGCAAAGACGACCTGAAGGTTGTGACCAAAGTGGCGCCGACCGACGAGCAGCTCGACGATCTGTTCTTTGCTTGGAAAGTGGCGAAACACGTGAAATCCAACGCGATTGTCTACGTCAAAGGTGGCGCGACCGTAGGTGTTGGCGCGGGTCAGATGAGCCGTCTGGACAGCGCCAACGTGGCCGCGTCCAAGGCGCAGCGCATGGCCGACGAACTTGGCATGGATGAAAGCCCGGCCAAAGGCTCTGCTGTGGCGTCGGATGCGTTCTTCCCCTTTGCAGACGGCTTGCTGGAGGCCGCGGCAGTGGGTGGCACTTGTGTGATCCAGCCGGGTGGCTCCATGCGCGATGAGGAAGTCATCAAGGCGGCGGATGAGGCTGGTCTGGCAATGGTCTTCACCGGAATGCGTCACTTCCGTCACTAAAAGTGGCAGTATTAATCAGAGCCTGCGGGTGGTTTCAGTGCCGTCCGCTGGCTTCGCCCTTGTTGCTTCACACCAAAGTGGCGTAGCATGGACGTTAACACTGCGGGATTTCGGGACCAACCCGGAGCGATGCAAAGAGGCAGACAGGCAGAGAAGGAGACGCGACGTGATGCGTCTTGTATTTTGGGCAGGCTTTTGGGCCTTCATCACCGATCAGGCGAGCAAATTCCTTGTGCTCAACGCGCTGAACTTGCGCGAGGTGATGCATATTGAGGTTCTGCCGCCGTTTTTGCAGTTTCACATGGCGTGGAACCGGGGTGTGAACTTCGGTTTGTTTTCGGACACGCCTGAGGCAGCGAAATGGGTGCTGATCGGTCTGGCCTTGGTGATTTGCGGTTTTGTCTTGCATTGGGTGCGGCGTGAGCCGCCTGGCAAATGGGGCATGATCAGCGCCGGTCTGTTGGTTGGCGGTGCACTTGGCAATGTGATTGACCGACTTTTGTTTGGCGCGGTTGTGGATTTCCTGAACATGTCATGCTGTGGGATCAACAACCCCTATGCGTTCAATCTCGCCGACGTGTGGATTTTTGCCGGTGCCATTGGTTTGGTACTGTTTACGGGCTCAAAAACTGAGGCGTGACCTTCCTGTCAGGATGCGCTAAAGCTGTGCCCAAGTTTTGTGGAGAGGGGCATATGGGGCTTTTGCGTCTTTTGATTTTGGGAGTGGCTGCGTTGAGTTTGGCGGCTTGCTCCGGCGGTAGAACGCTGCATTCCAATGCGCCGACCGGGGATGGCCCGGATGAGTTCTCCATAATGCCTGCGAAAGAATTGACACAGCCAAAAGACTACGCAGCCTTGCCTGTGCCCACTCCCGGGGGTGTGAACCGTACGGATCAGGACCCACTGGGCGATGCGGTGGCAGCGCTGGGCGGCTCTGCGGCGGCGCGCAGCCCCTACAGCACAGGTATTCCCGCGAGTGACGGCAACCTTGTGAATTACTCGTCTCGTTTGGGACGTGACGCGAATATTCGCGCCACGGTTTTGGCAGAGGACGAAGAGTTCCGCCGCAAGCGGGGCCGTGGCACTTGGCTGCGGATCAGCAAGAAGGGCCTCTATGAGGACGTCTACAAACGTCAGGCGCTGGATTATCGCGACGAGTGGTGGCGTTGGAAGCGGGCTGGTGCACGCACCCCTGCGGCTCCGGTGGAATAAAGCACCGGCACGAAAGTGCCCAATGTGGCTCACAAATTCGTTTGATCCCTTGCAGCGCCCCTTCGGAGGCGTAACTATTTGTACAAGCCTGTTTTAAGGGGGGTCTTGAATGTTGCGACGCTTTGTCTGTGCGCTTGCGATGGGGGCGGCGATAGCGCTGCCCGCGCAAGCGGAGGATCAGGTCACCGATTTTATGCTGGAGAATGGCATGCAGGTGGTGGTGGTCGAGGATCATCGTGCGCCGGTGGTGATGCATATGGTCTGGTACAAGGCGGGATCGGCCGATGAGAAACCCGGCGTGTCCGGCGTGGCGCATTTTCTGGAGCATCTGCTGTTTAAGGCCACGGACAAGATTGAGTCCGGTGAGTTCTCCGCAACCGTGGCGGCCAACGGCGGACGGGACAACGCGTTTACCAGCTATGACGTAACTGCGTACCACCAGCGGGTGGCGGCGGATCGGCTGGAACTGATGATGTCGATGGAGAGCGACCGGATGGTGAATATCCGGCTTGGGGAGGAGGAGATCCTGATTGAGCGCGATGTCATTATTGAGGAACGCAACCAGCGGGTCGAGAACAACCCCGGTGCGCTGTTCCGCGAACAACTAAATGCGGCGCAGTATCTCAACCACCGCTATGGCATCCCGATCATCGGCTGGCGACATGAAATGGAAGCGCTGGGGCTGGAAGATGCGCTGGAATACTACGGCACCTATTACGCGCCCAACAATGCGATCCTGATTGTGGCGGGGGATGTGGAGCCCGAAGAGGTCAAGGCGCTGGCGGAGCAGTACTACGGTGTGATCCCGGCCAATCCGGACCTGCCAGAGCGGGCGCGGCCCAGTGAGCCGCCCCAAACCAGTGCGCGTCGGATGGAGTTTTATGATGCCCGTGTGGCGCAGCCCTATGTGACGCGGTCCTACCTGGCACCAGAGCGCAACCCGGGTGACCAGCGGGGCGCGGCGGCGTTGACCTTGCTGGCGGACTTGTTGGGCGGCGGGCAGACCTCTGTGCTGAGCCAGAAGCTGCAGTTTGAGGACAAGAACTCGATTTACGCCACCGCCTGGTATCGCGGCACCTCGCTGGACGCGACGACGTTTAACCTGTTGACCGTACCCGCACCGGGGATTGGGATGCAGGAAGCTGAGGATGCGATGGATGCGGTTGTGGCGGAGTTCATGGAAACCGGCGTGGATGAGGCGCATCTGGAGCGCATCAAGATGCAGCTGCGTGCCAGCCAGATTTATGAGCGCGACAATGTGGACAGCGTCGCCAACCGCTATGGTCGCGGGCTGACCTCGGGCCTCACCATTGCCGATATTCAGGAATGGCCGGAGATTCTGCAGTCGATCACGTCCGAGGAAATCATGGCGGCGGCGGAGATGATCTTTGACCGGAAAAAGTCGGTGACCGGCTGGCTGTTGACAGAAGAGGAGGCGGCGCAATGATCCGTGCTTTCATCACATGCGTGACGCTGTTTGTGGCCATGCCTGCCTGGGCGGAGATCAACATCAAGGAAGTCACCTCACCCGGCGGCATTAACGCCTGGCTGGTGGAAGAGCCCTCGATTCCCTTTGTGGCGCTGGAAATCCGTTTCAAAGGTGGCACCTCCTTGGACGCTGAGGGCGCGCGGGGGGCGACCAACCTGATGGTGGGCCTGTTGGAAGAGGGTACCGGCGATATGGACGCACAGGCCTTTGCCAAGGCGAGTGAAGAGCTGGCAGCGCAGTTTGGCTATGACAGCCATGCTGATGCGGTGTCGATTTCCGCCCGTGTGCTGACCGAGAACCGCGATGAGGCGCTGGCTTTGCTGCGTAAATCCTTGGTGGCGCCCAGCTTCCCGCAGGATGCGCTGGACCGTGTGCGTGAACAGGTGCTCTCCGGCCTACGCTCCGATCTGAAAGACCCAGACAAGATTGCTGGCGCGCGCATGGCGGAGATCATCTATGGCGATCATCCCTATGGCAGCGCGGGCGAAGGTACGATTGAAAGCGTGTCCCACCTAACGCGCGAGGACATGTTTGCCGCGCACAAAGGTGCGATGGCCAAAGACCGGCTTTTTGTTGGCGTGGTGGGCGACATCACCGCCGAAGAGTTGGGGCCGGTGCTGGATGCGCTCTTGGGCGACCTGCCAGAGACCGGCGCACCGATGCCGGGCCCGGCCGAAGTGGACATCATGGGCGGCGTCGATGTGGTGGATTTTGACACGCCCCAGTCGGTCGCTGTGTTTGCGCAGAACGGTATTGACCGTGACGACGAAGATTTCTTCGCCGCTTATGTGCTCAACACCATCTTGGGTGGCGGCGGCTTTGAAAGCCGTCTGATGACGGAGGTGCGCGAGAAGCGTGGGCTGACCTATGGGGTTTACAGCTACATCGTGCTGCGCGATCTGGCGAACGTCTACATGGGCAGCGTGTCCTCGGCCAATGACCGCGTGGCGCAGGCGATTGAGGTGATTCAGGATGAATGGGCACTGATGGCCGCCGAAGGCCCAACTGCGGACGAGGTGGAGAAAGCCAAGGCGCTTTTGACCGGGGCTTACCCGCTGCGGTTTGACGGCAACGGCGCGATCGCGACGATCATGGTTTCCATGCAGATGGACAACATGCCCATCGACTACATCGCCACCCGCAACGACAAAGTGGATGCGGTCACGGTGGAAGATATGAAACGCGTCGCCGGAGAGCTTTTGACGCCGGAGAAGCTGCAATTTGTGGTGGTAGGCAAGCCTGAAGGGCTGTGATCTTTGCTCTGCGGGGAATGGCCCCAAAAACTGTTTCCCGCAGGCTTTTCTAACGCTCTGAATACGCAAAATGTCAATTTTCAAACGCACCAACAGAAGTCGAAACCATGCTGGATAAGCCTGTTCTTGAGCACTTTATGCAGGATTTTTTTGGTTATGGGGATCTGACTGCTCCCTTGTGGTTTATTGGGATGGGAGAAGGCGGAGGCAACACAATCGAAAGCCTTCAAATGCGTCTCGCCGCTTGGCGTGAAGGAGGTGGAAAGACGCTAGAGGATATGGCCCACTATCATCGCAGAATTGGCTCCGGAGAATTGTTTGATGCGGCTAAGCCTCGCTTCCAAAGCAAGTGGGCCAAACTATGCCGCACCTATCTAGAGGTGCGTCAGAGACCTTGTGATACGGAAAGTACACGTATGTTTCAGCGCAATGTTCTGGGCCGTGAAGCATCCGGGACTTGCTTGATGGAACTTATGCCCTTGCCGTCGCCTGGTTTGTCCACGTGGTCCTATGATGTGTGGAGTGATATCGATTACTTGCGAAGTCGAAATCTCTATATGTCTGAAGTGTTGCCAAAGAGGGGTGCGGTCCCTAAAAAGGTTGATCTCCGAAAACAAGCCGCGCTGCGTCGTATTCTTTGGTGTTGGCTATCGGGCCTTTTGGGAACGCATAGTTGATGGTTTGCAGCCAACCGACTGGAAGGAATTTCCATCCGTTCCGGTCGCGTCGAAAACTACGATCAAAGATGTTACTTTTGTGCTGATGCCGCACCCGGTTGCGCACGGGAGCACCAACAAGCAATGGTTGGATTTAGGAGCTGGTCTCCGAGACGTACTTTAAAGGCCGCGTTCGGAACATTTTCAGATATGGTTTTTTAGTCTCACTCCCCCAACAACCGCCGAATGCGCCTTTCCCAATCGTCCTGAACTCTCCCTGACTTCCCCATGGCTTGAAAACCAAAATAGAGATGCAAGATCATCTCGGCGAGATCAGCGCGGTGGGTGGGGGATAGGCCCACATCGCGTGCTTCTAAAACCGCCAAGATGCCGCCTTTCAGACGGTCGGCCATCTCCTGGGTTTTTTGCGCGACTTTGGGGTTGTCTGGCGCGACCTCGACCATGGCGTTGCAGATGAAACAGCCGATGTCCGCTTTGTCCGTAGGGGCAAACATAGGTATCAAACGGGTGGTGGCGTCAGGGGCATCGCAGGTCTTTAGCGCGGCCACATTGGTGGTGACGACCTCATTGTCATAGCGCTCCAGCGTCTTGAAATAGACCGCTTCCTTGTCGGCAAATGCCTTATAAAAACTGCCTCGCGTGAGCCCCATGGCGGTGAGCAGATCGGGCAGATTGGTGGCCTTATAGCCTTGTCGCCAGAAGATCTGCATGGCGCCA
>Ga0189275_100468_pt1 | contig 15557 bp, 15 predicted proteins | sample N19A6minimetaG_FD_130329 | JGI IMG/M metagenome (GOLD analysis project Ga0189275, IMG submission 130329) | Marine microbial communities from the Costa Rica Dome - N19 A6 mini metaG | ecosystem: Environmental > Aquatic > Marine > Oceanic > Photic zone | place: Costa Rica: the Eastern Pacific...
AGGTGTCAGCAACAGTGTGGTAGCAGACGGAGACAGTCCAGCCGGCACCACAGTTAGCGATACGAGTGATGATGGAGATGATCTGGACGGCAACACGAGTGACGATCCAACAGAAACGACGATTTCACAGGATCCAATGTTAGCAATTGAAAAAACGAGTAGTTTGGACTTAGGTGCTGATGGTATAGCAACTGTTGGTGATATTATAACATATACATACATAGTTACTAACACAGGTAATGTAACATTATTTGATGTAAATGTTACAGAGGACGCTGCAGACTTCACAGGAACAGGAGTATTGCCAACACCAACTTATGTAAGTGGTGGTAGTGATGAAGATGGTGAAGCTGATTTAGAAGATATGATTGTAGGTTCAGGGACGATAGTTTACACAGCAACTTATGCATTAACTCAAGCAGATATTGATGCAGGTATAGTTACAAATCAAGCTATTGCTAGTGGAACAGGTCCTTTAGGAGATGGAATTACTGATGATAGCGATGATCCAACGGATCTAACAAGTAATGATGACCCAACAGATACTGTAATTCCACAATTACCAATATTATCTATCGATAAAACTAGTAGTTTGGACTTAGGTGCTGATGGTGTAGCAACTGTTGGTGATATCATAACATATACATACACAGTTACTAACACGGGTAATGTTACAATTTTTGATGTTAGTGTTACAGAGGATGCTGCAAACTTCACAGGAACAGGAATATTACCAACACCAACTTATGTAAGTGGTGGTAGTGATGAAGATGGTGAGGCTGATTTAGAAGATATGATTGTAGGTTCAGGAACAATAGTTTATACAGCAACATATGCATTAACTCAAGCTGATATTGATGCAGGTATAGTTACTAACCAAGCTATAGCTGTAGGTACTGACCCATTAGATGGAGGTGTTAGTGATGATAGTGATGATCCAACGGATCCAACAAGTAATGATGACCCAACAGATACTGCAGTACCACAATTACCAAGTATGGATATTGAGAAGATAAGCAGTTTAGATACTGGAGCAGATGGTGTTGCTGATGTAGGTGATATTATCACATATACATATACAGTTACTAACACGGGTAATGTAACATTATTTGATATAAATGTTACAGAAGACGCTGCAGATTTCACAGGAACAGGAGTATTGCCAACACCAACTTATGTAAGTGGTGGTAGTGATGAAGATGGTGAAGCAGATCTAGAAGATATGATTGTAGGTTCAGGAACGATAGTTTACACAGCAACTTATGCATTAACTCAAGCTGATATTGATGCAGGTATAGTTACAAATCAAGCTGTTACTAATGGAACAGATCCTTTAGGAGGTAGTGTGTCTGATGATAGTGATGATGGAGATGATACAGATGGTAATACAGAAGATGATGTAACTAATACTGAAATTATTCAAGTACCAATGATAAGTCTTATTAAGACAACATTACCTCTTGAAGATACAAACGGTGATGGTATTGAAGGTAGTTTAGACGATATTATTTCATATGTGTTTATTGTTGAAAACACTGGTAATGTGACATTAACTAATATTGAAGTAGAGGATTTATTACCAGGACTAAACTTAGTTGGTGGACCAATTGCGCAGTTGCTTCCAGGTGAAGTTGACAGTACAACATTTACTGCTACATATCAAATTACACAAATTGATTTAGATACAGGTTTTGTAACAAATTCTGCAACTGTAAGTGCTGAAGGTCCGAGTGGTGATTTAGGAGATCCAACGGATGATGTTACAGATACGAGTGATGATCCTAATGACACTAATGACACCGATAACAATGGTGATGGTGATCCAGATGATCCAACAGTAACTCCAGTTAATTCAATTTTTGATTTAGAAGTTACTAAAGTTGTAGATGAAATTCGACCTGTAGTTGGAGATGAAATAGTCTTCACTATTGAAGTAGCTAATATTGGAAATGTTACTGCAACTAACGTGGTTATCAGCGAACAAATTCCAACAGGCTATGTATTTGTATCTGCAATTACAACTGCAGGAACATATTCAGAGTTTGATGGTGAATGGACAGTTGGACAGTTAGATCCTGATCAAGTTGAGATACTAGAGATAACGGTTGAAGTACTAGGCTTTGGTGACTATGTAAATACTGCATTTGTTGATAGTGCAGATGGAGGTGTAGATATAGACCCTGTAAACGATGAAGGAACAGCTTCTGTAGATCCAATATGTTTAACAATTTATAATGAATTCTCACCGAATGGTGATGGTGTCAATGAGACCTTTATTATTGATTGTTTAGAGCGATTCCCTAATAATAAGTTAGAAGTATACAATAGATGGGGTAATGTAGTTTATTCTAAGAGAGGATATCTCAACGATTGGAGTGGTACTACAAATGGAAGAGCAGTTATGGGACAATCTGATGAGTTACCTGTAGGAACATACTATTATGTACTTGACCTAGGTGATGGATCAGAACCAAGAGTAGGATGGTTATATATAAATAGATAAGTAAACAACTATAGAAAAAAGACAGAAAGATGATACGTATATTATCAAAAGCAAGTTTAATTTTAATGGTGTTTACTACACTATTAGCAACTGATTTAAATGCGCAGCAAGACCCTCAGTACACGCATTACATGTACAATACATTGAGTGTAAATCCAGCTTATGCTGGTCAGAGGGAAACGCTGAGTGTTGTAGGTTTGCATAGATCTCAATGGGTTGGTATTGATGGTGCACCACAGACACAATCTTTAGGTATTCATTCACCATTACGTAATGAGCGTATAGGTTTAGGACTAAATATTGTAAGTGATGCATTAGGACCTGCCAGAGAGAATTTTATTGATGCTAATTTCTCATATACCATTCCTTTAAATGCCAATGATTTAAAATTATCATTTGGCGTAAAAGGAGGATTACATATGTTAGATTTAGATTGGAGTAAAGGACGTTATCGAGATCCAGATAATGTGTTTAATGAAAATGTAAATTTAATATCACCAACTGTTGGAGCAGGATTATACATGCACACCAGAAAATGGTATTTAGGACTTGCAGTTCCTAACTTTTTAGAGACAGACCATTATGATGATTTTCAAGAGTCAAAAGCAACTGAGCAAATGCATTTTTATGCTATAGGTGGTTATGTATTCAACCTAAGTGAAACGTTAGAATTGAAACCTGCTTTCTTGGTAAAAGCGGTTTCAGGAGCACCTATTATTGCAGATGTATCGGCAAACTTTTGGTACAAAAAGAATTTAACTGCTGGTCTAGCTTATAGATGGGATGATTCTGTTAGTGCACTTGTAGGTTTTCAAGCCACACCAGGAATGTTCATTGGTTACGGCTATGATTTAACTACAACAGGATTAAATAACTATAACAGCGGGACTCACGAAATAACTTTAAGATTTGAAGTTAAGCGATTAGGTAGAATTTTATCACCACGTTTCTTCTAAAAATAAGACTATGAGAACAATTTCAAGATATATAAGTTTAGTTTGTGCAGGTATGTTTGCTTTATCTGCTTTTGCTCAAAACGGTAAAATAAAAAGTGTAGAGGATGACTATAAAGATTTTGCCTATGTAAAAACTAGTGAAGTCCTTCTCGAAGTAGCGAATAAAGGCTATAAGTCTGCAGAGCTTTTTCAGAAGTTAGCGAATTCCTATTACTTTAGAAATGATATGGAAAACGCTGCCAAATGGTATGGTGAGTTATTTACTATGAATGATGTGATTGATCCTGAATACTATTTTAGATATGCTATGGCTCTTAAGGGAATAGAAGACTACAAAGAATCAGATAAGTGGATGAAAAAATTCAATGAGCTCAAACCAGATGATATGAGGGGAAGGGCCTTTCTCTCTAAAGTGGATTATAAATCTAACATTGAAGAGTTGAGTAGAGATGATATTGAGCCTCATAATTTGGAGATTAATACAGAGCTTTCAGATTTTGGTACTACAGAATATGAAAACGGAATCGTCTTTGCTTCAGCTAGAGGTGGTGGTCGTAAATATCGTTGGAATGAAGAGCCATATTTAGATTTGTATTCCGCTGAGAAAACAGAAAGTGGTTTTGGAGAGGCTAAAGAAATTGAAGGAAAAGTAAATACAAAATATCATGAGTCTAGTGCAGTATTTTCACCTAATGGAAAATATATGTTCTTTACAAGAAATAACTTCTATAGATTAAAGTATAAAGAAGATGGCACAGGAGTTAACAGACTGCAATTGTATAGAGCTACTTTGAGTGAAGATGGTACTTGGGACGAAATTCATAAAGTACATTTTAACAGTGAAGATTACAGTGTTGCTCACCCAACATTAAATTTAACAGGAACACGTTTATATTTTGCTTCAGACATGCCAGGTACATTTGGACAGTCCGATATTTTTGTAGTAGATGTAAATGATGATGGTACACTAGGTAAACCAGAAAACTTAGGACCGTCAATAAATACTGAAGGACAAGAATCATTTCCATTTATGGATACAAGTGGTAATTTGTTCTTTTCTTCAACAGGTTTTCCAGGATTAGGTGGCTTAGATGTTTTCAAATCTGAAGAATTAGACCAAAAAGTTGAAGGTGGTTCTAATAGAAATTTTCCAATTGAAAATGTTGGAAAACCAGTAAATAGTTCTGCAGATGATTTTGGTTATTACGAGAATTTAGTTACTAAGCGCGTTTATTTTAGTTCAAACAGAGAAGGAGGTAAAGGTAGCGATGATATCTATACGTTTGAAGTACCTGAATGTGAGCAATTAGTATTTGGTACTGTTCAAGATAGTAAGACAGACGAACTTATTCCTGATGCTACAGTTATTTTATTTGATGGTGAAGGAAAAGAAATAGAGCGTAAAACTGTAGGTGAAGATGGAGCTTTTGAGTTTGAGTTAGATTGTGAAATGGAATATCTTATTAGAGGTGAAAAAGAGACTTACATCTCTGATGAAAAACGTTTCACCACACCTAAGAAAAAACAAGAATTACAATTGCAATTACTCTTAGAAAAAGATGTTCAAGAAATCAATCCTTGCGATGATTTAGCTAAGATTTTAGATATTCCAATTATTTACTTTGACTTCGATAAGTCTAATATTAGATATGATGCCGAAATAGAGCTACAAAAAGTGTTAGCTGTACTGAATAAATATCCAACAATGAATATAGATATTCGTTCACATACAGACTGTAGAGGACCGGCAGATTATAATGAAAAACTATCTGATAGAAGAGCGAAATCTACACGCCAGTATTTAATAGATAAAGGTATTGCAGCAGAACGTTTAACAGCTAAAGGTTATGGAGAATCAAAACTTGTTAATGACTGCGGTTGTGAGCCAACTAATGAGTCTAGTTGTTCTGAAGAAGAACACCAACTTAACAGACGTAGTGAGTTTATTATTACAAGTATAAATGGTAAATCTTGTGACGATAAAGAATAAGACTTTAAGGAGATAGAAAATAAGAAAATAGCCGTTTAAGTAATTAAACGGCTATTTTTTATGAAATCCTTTACCTTTTTTAGACCTTTAGGAGTTAATTTTGCTTTATGATAGAAGAACAAGTCATCCTTGTAGATGAAAACGATAATCAAATTGGTTTAATGCCAAAAATGGAAGCACATGAAAAAGCATTACTTCATAGAGCTTTTTCAGTATTTGTTTTTAATGATAATAACGAATTAATGCTTCAGCAACGCGCATTGCAGAAGTACCATTCACCAGGTTTATGGACCAATACGTGCTGTAGTCATCAACGAGAAGGAGAATCTAATTTAGAAGCAGGAAAAAGACGATTACAAGAGGAAATGGGCTTTGTAACAGAATTGGAAGAAACAACTTCATTTATATACAAAGCACCTTTTGATAATGGATTAACAGAGCACGAGTATGATCATATTATGATTGGGTATTATAATGCCGAGCCAAAAATTAACGAAGATGAAGTTGCAGCTTGGAAATGGATGAATATAGAAGACGTTAAGGTTGATATAGCACTACACCGTGAGAAATACACGGCTTGGTTTAAAATTATTTTCGATAAGTTTTATGAATTTATAAACGTAAAAAAATCATGAAAGTAACAGTACACAGAAAAGCACATTTTAATGCCGCTCACAGACTTTATAGAAAAGATTGGAGCTTTGAGAAAAACGATGCTGTTTTTGGTCTGTGTAATAATCCTAACTTTCATGGTCATAATTACGAGCTTATAGCTAGCGTAACAGGGAATATAGATCCTGAAACAGGTTATGTTATAGACGTAAAGATTTTAAAAGATATTATTAAGTCTGAAGTAGAAGATGCTTTTGATCATAAGAATCTTAATGTTGAAGTGCCAGAATTTCAAGACCTAAATCCAACTGCCGAAAATATTGCTGTAGTTATTTATAATAAAGTAAAAGCCAAATTAGACCCTAAATTTCACTTAGAAATTACACTGTACGAAACACCACGTAATTTTGTAACCTATTCAGGAGAATAATTAATGAAGAAGCTTTATCCTTTAAAATTTAAACCCATATTAAAAGATAAAATTTGGGGAGGTACCAAACTCATAGAACATTTTAATAAATCATCTGATTCTAATAAATTAGGTGAAAGTTGGGAAATTAGTACTGTGCCAGGCGATGTTTCTGAAGTTGTAAATGGCGAGTTTAAATCTCAAAATCTTCAGGATTTACTAGAATTATACAAAGGCGATTTAATAGGAGATAAGAATTACGAGAGATTTGGAAATAACTTTCCTTTACTCATTAAGTTTATTGATGCCAAACAAGATTTAAGCATTCAATTACATCCAGATGATAATCTTGCAAAGGCGCGTCATAATTCTTTTGGTAAAACCGAAATGTGGTATGTTATGCAAGCTGATGAGAATGCGAACCTCATTGTAGGATTTAACCAAGAGATAGATGGTAAAACCTACTTAAGGCATCTTGAAGAAAAAACTCTAACCGAAATTTTAAATTTTGATAAAGTAAAAGCAGGCGACACTTATTTTATAGAAGCAGGTCGTTTACATGCTATTGGAGCAGGAGTCTTGTTAGCAGAAATACAGCAGACAAGTGATGTGACTTATCGTGTTTATGACTGGGATCGTGTAGATGAAGAAGGTAACGAGCGCGAATTGCATAATGATATAGCAATAGATGCTTTTAAATTTGATTTAAAAGACGATTTCAGAGTTACCTATAATAAAGAAAAGAATGCGTCAAACAAAATGGTAAGCTGTCCTTTTTTTACAACAAACTTTATCGAATTAGATTCAAATTTAGAAAAGGAAAACATCCACGACTCATTTCTAATATACATGTGTGTAGATGGAGAAGTAGAAGTTGTAACAGAAGATACAAAAGAAGTAATTTCAAAAGGCGAAACAATTCTTTTGCCAGCTGTAGTAAAAGATTTTACAATAAACTCTAAAAACGCAAAACTACTCGAAGTTTACGTTTAAAAAATAATAAAAGTAAAGTAAGGATTCCGTACATTTGTACCCAAATTAACATAGATTATTATGGCAAATAAGAGAGATTTAAAAAAAGACATCAATTACGTTTTTGGTGATATTATTGAAGCGGTTTATTACTGGGAATTAGAAAATTCAGAAAAGCCGACTAAGGAGAGTGAAGCTATTATTGATGATGCAATTGCATCTTTTGACGAATTAATTGCTCGTGTAAATGATAGAAGTGTAGAAGGTAAAAAAGCTCATTATAAGGCAATTAATAGCGACCTAGAATCTAAAGGTAGAGCGTTAATTGAAAGAATTAATAAATTAAAATAAAAGTGCTTGCAAAATTGAATTTTAGGTTTAATTTTGCGACCGCTTTGCCGATGTAGCTCAGCTGGCTAGAGCAGCTGATTTGTAATCAGCAGGTCGTGGGTTCGAGTCCCTCCATCGGCTCTGTAATAGAAACTCTAATTGCTTATGCAGTTAGAGTTTTTTGTTTTCTAACATTAAATTCTCAATACATGTCTTAGATTTTTTATAAAGAACATAAAATAAAAAAGCTCTAATTATTAATTAGAGCTTTTTGTTTATTAAAGATTATTTATTTCTATTTAGAGCTTCTTTCAGCAATAACCTCTCCGAGTTTTTTACCGTAAAATGAATTTTTAATATTCTCGGTTAAATTATTATAAACAGAATCTATATATACCGGATTTGCAGAAGGAATTTCATATAAAGCTAAGTAAGGAGCAATAATATTATCCTTATTATTTAAAGCAAACTGAATAGTATAAGAATACTTACGTTTAAACAAGATTTGAGAAGCTCTGTTTAATGAATCTGAAGCTATACTGTCTTGATCTCTTTGAGCTATTAAATTAGCTTCTATAAGATCTAAATTTTGGTCATTAAACTTGGACATTATTTTGGTGTACTCGTTTAATAGATCTTGTTGTTTTGAACCTTTAATTTCGGCATCATAATTAAAATTCTTTAATGTCGTTTTTATCTCAGTAACACCTTTGTCTGCAAAAAATGGTATAAAGTGTTCTTCACCATCATTCTTAAACAATTTAAGATAAAGTAGTATAGGCTCTTCTAAATTTGTTTTCAATGTAAATTCTGGTTGGCCCGAAATGGATATAGAATCAAGGGTTACAATGGTTGAGTCACCTTCTTTTTGAAGATAAACCACACCTTTTTTTAGTCCTTTAATAGTTCCTTTTAAAGTAAAGTTAGTGTCATTATCACTTCCGCAAGAAACAATAAGTAATAGTAATGCAAAAAGGCTTAACGTTTTATATAGATTAGTCATGTTTAGATTAAATTTTTAGGTGCGCAAATATCATATTTTGAAATTAAAAATACTAACCACCAGCAGCTAATTGCATTAAAATTGTACAGCCTATTGCAGCAATAGTTCCAACAGCATAACCAAAAACAGCGAGTAGCACACCAACAGTAGCCAGAGAAGGGTGAAAAGCAGAAGCTACAATTGGGGCAGAAGCTGCACCTCCAACATTAGCTTGGCTACCTACAGCTAGGAAGAAGTAAGGAGCTTTAATAAGTTTAGCCACAAGGATTAATAATAGTGCATGAATTGTCATCCAAACCACACCTATTGCAATCAGTCCGAGATTATCAAAAATTAAGGTTAGATCCATTTTCATTCCAATGGTGGCAACAAGGATATAGATAAATACACTTCCAAATTTACTCGCACCTGCACCTTCATAATTTTTAGCTTTTGTAAAGGATAAAAGAATAGCTATAATAGTAGATATGCTTATCATCCAAAAGAACGAAGAGTCTAAAAAGGTGAATACATTTCTAGTGGTTTCAGATTGTATATTGCTCACTATACCTTTAAAAAATGGCGCCAGATAACCAGCACATAAATGTGCAATACTTACAGTTCCGAAAGCTATGGCAACAATAATCATAAGATCGGTAAGGGATGGGTTTCTTTTTACTTTTTCTGAGAATTGTGTTACTTTTTCTTTTAAGCTTTCAATAGATGATGTATCCGCTTTGAGCCATTTGTTAATTCTATCTCGTTTCCCAATACCAAATAATATCACTGCCATCCAAATGTTGGCAACTACAATATCTACGAAAACCATTCCTCCATACAATTTTTGGTTATAGCCATAAATCTCTAGCATGGCTGTTTGGTTGGCTCCGCCACCAATCCAACTTCCTGCTAAGGTAGAAAGTCCTCTCCATACAGCATCTGCACCAGCTCCACCAACTGCTTCTGGGTAAATTAATGCTACTATTAGAATAGCTATTGGACCACCAATTACAATTCCTAAAGTACCTGTAAAGAACATGGCTAGCGCTTTCCAACCGAGGTTAAATACTGCTTTTAAGTCTATGCTTAACGTCATTAACACTAATGCAGCAGGTAACAAATAGCGACTGGCAACGTAATATAAGCTAGAGCTGTGTTTTAGTATTGTTTTGTCATCAGAAATACTTTCCCATTCTGGTGATATTAAGCCAGTTGTTGTTAAAACTGCAGGTAACATATAAGCGACAAATAATCCAGGAATAATTGTGTAGAATTTTTTCCAAAAACCTTTACCTATTGACTCTGTGATAAAAACTAATCCAAGAGCAATCATTAAGAGTCCAAAAACTATAGTATCCTTTGTGAATAATGGAGCTCTTACAATAGCAGTTGATTTTTTGTTATCAACTTTAATATTTAGGGTTTCATCTTTATTTTTAAAAGAAATATCTACTATATCAATAACATTCTTATTAATAAAGCTTTCATCTGCTTTGACAATAACTTCCAAAAATTCTTCATCTGCTAAGTAATAAGACTTTTCAGATTCAAATTCTAGTGACACGGTAAAATCTGAAACTTTTTTGACTTTAAAATTTTCAAGTGTTTCTTTAGTGAGTATATCTTTTATTTTAGCTAGTGAATCTTTAGCTTTTAACTTAAAAGAGAAGCTAGTGAATGTAATACTATCTTCTATATTTACAGGAATTATAAAAGCTTTTGAGCTGCTCTCGTCAACACTCTCTATTGTGATTTGTGCTTCTGAAGAATTAGAAAAAAATACTATGAATAAGAGTAAAATGTTGAATTTAGAAATTGCTTTCATGAAAGAATTTTAGTTTTTGCAAAATACCAAAATAAAGGGCAATAAAAAAGTGACTGTTTCCAATCACTTTTCTTCATCTGGTTTATCTTTCTTTTTGGGTTGCCTATTGTTTTCTTTTAGATATTGCATTAGTATCCATTCTATTTGTCCGTTGGTACTACGAAACTCATCTGCAGCCCATTTTTCAATAGCTTTTAGCATATCTTCATTTATTCGTAATGCAAAGGCTTTTTTCTTAGACATCAGTATTTAATTTTGTTTTGTAAGCTTCTAATACGCGTATGGCTTCTTCTTTTTTCTGAGTGCCAATTAATAACTTTTTACCATTTTTTAATTGGAGTTGTATGCCAATATCTCCAGATACATTGACGGCTCTTCCTTTAGATTTGCTCCAAAGTGCACCACCTTTTAGTCCCCAACCACCAAACTCAGTAATGGCGTCGTAAGTTCTAACATTGGCAGTTTTTATTTCGGTCCACGGTAATAATTTAAATTTTAATTGAATCGGAAAGAATTTATAATGAATGCCTTCTTCATCAATCCTTGTAGATAATTTAAAAACGAAAATAAAGCCTGAAGCAACGATAACTAAAGCTAGAGTACCAACAAATTCAAAAGTAGAAAATGATTCTGGATTATCTAGATGTTCTCTAGTAATAACAAACAAAGGAACTATTGCACTCACAGCAATGAGTACAATAATCCATGTTTGGTTAAATCGTTGTTCTTCTTTAAAAATTCGCATTATCTGTTTTTATCACGTTCAAATACTACACTGGTCCAACTTTGGCCTATAAACTTTACACTCCAGCCTTCTCTGGCATGTTGGTTTAAAATATCTTCAAAATTTTGAAATCTGTTTTTAAATCCAAATTTTGGTCTTATAACTTTATATTCTTTCATTTCTAATGACTTAAAGTTCCAGTATTAACTACTGGAGCAGCTTCTTTATCTCCACAAAGTACAACCATAAGATTACTTACCATTGCTGCTTTGCGTTCTTCGTCTAACTCTACAATTTCATTTTTGTTAAGTTCTTCTATCGCCATTTCTACCATACTTACAGCACCTTGTACAATCTTATGTCTGGCAGCAACAATAGCTGTAGCTTGTTGACGCTTTAGCATGGCATTTGCAATTTCTTGTGCATACGCTAAGTATCCGATACGTGCTTCTAAAACTTCGATACCAGCAATAGATAAGCGCTCATCAATTTCTTTTTCTAAAGCTTCACTAACTTCGTTTACACTAGAGCGAAGGGTAATATCTTCATCATGGCCTTCATCTGCAAAGTTATCGTAAGGATACATACTTGCCAGTTTACGTACAGCAGCATCGGTTTGCACACGCACAAAGTTTTCGTAGTTGTCTACATCAAAAGCAGCTTTGTAGGTGTCTTGCACACGCCATACTAATATAGTGCTGATCATAACTGGGTTACCAAGTTTGTCGTTTACTTTTAAGCGCTCACTATCAAAGTTACTTGCTCTTAACGAGATTTTCTTTTTGGTATAAAAAGGGTTTACCCAATAGAAACCATTCTTTTTAATGGTGCCAACATACTTTCCGAATAATAGTAATACACGCGATCCGTTAGGCTGCACCATTACAAAGCCAAATGCCATAACAAGAGCCAATACAATGGTAATTATTGGCAATGGTGTTTCTAAAGAAATAATGGTTGCAATGCTTCCAAAGAATACAACTAAAAATACAAATAGCATGAAGTATCCATTTGCTGGGACGATGATTTTTTCTTCTTTCATGTTAAAAAATTTAATTGGTTAATCATTTAAAATTTCAATATGATATTAAAATGATATCATAAAGATATACAAGGTTAGTGTATTAATCCAAATATTTGTTACACTATTTATGAAAAAAATCAAAAAATTGAGTTTGGCACGCGGTTTGCTATATACTAAGTGTAATGGTTAGAGCGATAGTTACAATCGTAACAACACTACAAAATCGCGACATTACATTTTGGTTGGTTAGTTAGTAAAAAAGCATCTCAAGTTGAGATGCTTTTTTAATTTTGGTTATAGTATCTAAGGCTTTAAGAGCCTATAAACTCAACAATACTTTCAATAAGTTCTGGTGAAATTAATCTAAAAGCTTCATTGTATGATTTTGAATTTTCTAAATCATCACCTTTAATTTCAAAGAAGACATGGTTCATGTTTTCAATAATTTTTAACTCAGCAGCTTCGTTAGCGTCTTTTAATAATTGCGCTTCTTCTTCTGATACTTGAAGGTCTTTTGTACCATTAACAATAAGTATAGGAATTTTTAATTCACTGATAATTTCGGTCGGATTGTATTGCATCCAGTTAATCATAAATGGTTGAATGTCTATACTAAAAACCGAAGCTAGTGCTTGTGGATACTCTGTGGTGGTTTCTCCTTTTTTTAGTTTATCCACTACTTTTTGAGCTTCTTCACCAAGTTTAGGAGCCATATTTGTAACCTGATCTACAATAACATCTCCAATGTTTTGGCCTGCTCCAGCCAATGATATAAAGCCATCTGCATTATCTTTTGCAGCGAGCATACCAACCAAACTTCCTTGGCTATGGCCTATAACATATATTTTTGAGTAGGCTTCTTTCTCTTTAAAGTACTTGATAACATCTTCAGCGTCACTTATAAAATCATCGAACATTAAGTCATTACCTACATTTCCTTTTCTTATTTGTTTTACTATACGTTTGTCGTATCTAAAGCTTGCAATACCTTTATTAGATATGCTTTCGGCGAGTTTCTTTAAAGAATTATTTTTAAGAAAATTTTGGTTTCCATTACGGTCTGTAGGACCAGAGCCAGCAATAATTATTGCTAAACTAGGTTTATCCACATCTATTGGAATTAATAAAGTACCATCAATCCATTTTGTTATAGTTAGTTCTTCTATTTTAAATCTAGGTTCTTGACTAAAAGATAACGAAGCCCATAAAAAGCTAAGGACTAATAAATAATATTTCATATCTGTTTATTTATTCAGTAAAGTTAATTGATAATACTTTCTATGTATAGTTTTCCAACTTTTTTAGAATGATTTTATTGTATGACCAAGTACAGTTTTACTTTTTGCTAGTGTGCATTTTATCGACGAAATGCATATTTTTATCTTTAAATGTTAAAATTAAGTGTATTTCATCGATTAATAGTGTTTTTAAGCGATGAAATTAAAACCTAATTATATATTTGAAGTGTACTAAAATTTAGTTTTTAGTTCAATGGATTAATTAATTAATATTTGCATTATGTTATGTTGACTTAGAGACCCTAAATCTACTATCATAATAAAAAAGCAAATTAGAAAAACCGGGTTTGAGGGAACCCGGTTTTTTGTTTTATACATTTACAAGTCTTCTAAAAGTTAAGTTTATTCTTGGCTCAACTTTCTTTTTTGTCTTAGCAATTTGATGTAGCCAATAATGCTGCATTTCGCCTTTCATTAGGAGTAAACTTCCGTGTTCTAGATTAAGTTTGTGTCGCTCGTTTTTTAATCTTCGGTGTTTAAAGTGAAAGGGTCGTTCCTCTCCAAAACTTACTGAGGCAATCACTGGATTTTTTCCTAATTCTTTTTCATTATCTGCATGCCAACCATTGCTGTCATTACCATCTCTGTAGAGATTAATTAACAGTGTGTTGAATTTTTCATCTGAGAATTTTTCAACTTTAGATTTAATATCCAAAAGGTTTGAAGTAAAAGCTTCAGGATGCATTGTTATGTTAGAGTAACTGTAAGTTTGGTTTGTGTCACCGATTAAAGCAGTTAATCTTGGCTGCTTGTATGTTTTACCAAACACTGTAATATCATCTTGTTGCCAGTTGGTTTGGTCTTTTATAATTTTAAAATAGTTATCAGATTCTTGATTATTGAAAAAATTTGGCACATAGATGAGTTCAGCATTAGGTAAAATAAAATGTTGTTTCTCTGCAGAAAACAAGTCCATAGCATAATTTTTCTCTAAATTAGTGCATCGTCATGAAAAATAAAATTCTCATATCAATAATTGCTTTGGGGCTTTTGTACTTTGGTTTTTACCAGAAACAAGTGTTACCAGAAGGGTTTGTGTACGTTAAGTCTGTAATACAAGATTTAGATGTAGAACTTAGATATTTCACAACTCATAATTTTGTTGGTGATACTATTGATGGTTATAAATCTAATAACCTGATTTTAACTAAAGAGACTGCTGAAAAATTAAAGCTTGTACAAGACGAGCTACAACAACAGAATTTGTGCTTAAAAGTTTACGACGGCTATAGGCCACAACGTGCAGTTAATCATTTTATGAGATGGGCAAGAGTACTGAACGATACGATTAACAAATCCGAGTTTTATCCTAATGTTGCAAAGCGTAACTTATTTAAAGAAGAATATATTGCGTCTCGTTCTGGTCATAGCAGAGGTAGTACCGTAGACCTTACAATTATAGATGGTAGCACAGGTAAACCATTAGATATGGGAAGTCCTTATGATTTTTTTGGTAAACAGTCTTGGGTGGATTATGATGGTATTACTGAAAGCCAAAAAAAGAATCGTCAATTGCTGCAACGTGTAATGCTAAAACATAATTTTAGAAATTACCCAAAAGAGTGGTGGCATTTTACTTTACGTTGGGAGCCTTTTCCAAAAACTTATTTTGATTTTGAGGTAGAGTAGGTGATTTAATCAATTCGTTCTTTGATTGATTCAGGATCTAAAAAGTAAATTACTAATCCTAGTATAGCCCCAGATATTAATCCACCTATATGTGCTGCATTATCAATTGAACCAGCTAAACCTGTTATTAGACTTATTCCAACATAAATACCAAGCATATTAAATATGCTTTTTTTACTTTCGGATGACATTGCATTAGTTAAAAGTAAACCTAAAAGAGCTCCAAAAACCCCAAAAATAGCACCAGAGGCTCCAATGCTTACAGTATTTTCGTGCCACCAAATACTTGTTATACTTGCGCAA
>Ga0189275_100469_pt1 | contig 15328 bp, 15 predicted proteins | sample N19A6minimetaG_FD_130329 | JGI IMG/M metagenome (GOLD analysis project Ga0189275, IMG submission 130329) | Marine microbial communities from the Costa Rica Dome - N19 A6 mini metaG | ecosystem: Environmental > Aquatic > Marine > Oceanic > Photic zone | place: Costa Rica: the Eastern Pacific...
ATTGTTTCTTTGCTCGCCCGGGGGAGCGAGAGTTTGAACACCGTGCGCCCGGGCACGGAGTCCACCGTGATCATGCCGCCATGATCCGAGATGATTTTGCTGACCAAAGCGAGGCCAAGCCCGGTGCCGTTTTCACGACCGGAGACAAAGGGATCAAACACGTCCCCCTTCAGGTCATCTGGCAAGCCTGGCCCGTCATCGATGATCTCAATTTGCAACGGCAACGGCTGCCCAGTGCCATCGGCCCGGCGCAGACGGAAGCTGTGTTCATAGTAAGTCCGAATACGAATTGTGCCTGATTTTCCAGCAGCTTCACTGGCATTCTTCAACAGATTGAGCACCACTTGCAGTAGTTGATCCGCATCCCCTTCGGCGGGCGGCAAAGACGGGTCATAATCCTCAATGATCTGCATATGCGCGCCATAACTCACCAGCGCAGAGCGCCGCGCACGGTCCAACACATCGTGAATGTTGACCGGCTTGCGCTGCGGCAACGACAGGTTACCAAATTGCTCCACCTGCTCCAGCAGCTTCACAATCCGGCGGCTCTCTTCCACAATCAGATCGGTCAGCTCCAGATCATCCGGGCTGAGGTTCATCGACAAAAGCTGTGCCGCACCGGTGATACCTGCCAGCGGGTTCTTGATCTCATGCGCCAGCATTTCCGCCATACCAATGGCGGATTTGGCCGAAGATTTTACAGAATGGCTGCGCGTCATCCGACCGGCCAATTCCCGGCTGGAAATCAAAAACAGCATTTCTCCCGGCGCATCCGCCAACGGTGCAATCTGCAAATTGCACTGCATTGGCGGCCCATCCCCGGTGCCAATGTCCGCATCATTCACAAACAGCGGTGTGCCATGCTCCCGCGCCCGATGAAACGCTTCTTCAAGCGGCGCATCAATCATCACTTTATCCCAGATCGGCTGCCCAACCATGGACTTGGACGAAGCGTTCAAAAACATCTCCGCCGCCGGATTGATCCGCAAGATCACATCCGTTTCATCGACAACCAGCGCAGGTACAGGCAGGCTGCTCCAAATTGGATTCTGCGCACTCATGCCGCTTCTCCATCGCTCGGGATGTCGTTTATGCGCACCAAAGCATCTGTCAAAAGCGCCATCACTTCGTCGGTATCGCGGCTGGTCTGAACCCTGCGCCGCAACCCGCCGTCCGTGCCGACATGATCCATGTACCACCCCAGATGTTTGCGGGCGACGCGCAGCCCGAGATCCACACCGTAAAACGACAGCATCGCCTCATAGTGCCCCTGCACCATATCCACCAAGGCCTGTCCTGTGGGCTCCTCCGGAGCCTCACCGCCAAACAACTCCGCCGCCATCTGCGCCAGCAACCACGGCTTACCTTGGGCCCCGCGCCCCACCATGACACCGTCTGCACCGGAGGCTGCCAGCGCCGCCTTGGCTGTGGCCACATCCACAATGTCGCCGTTTGCAATCACCGGGATCGACACAACGTCTTTCACGCCTTTGATGGCCGTCCAATCCGCCGCGCCTTTATAAAACTGACACCGCGTGCGCCCGTGAATCGTTAACATCTGCACCCCGGCGTTTTCCGCCCGCTGCGCCAGTTCAGGCGCATTTAACATGTTGTCGTCCCACCCCAGCCGGGTCTTGAGCGTCACCGGAATCTCCACCGCGCCCACAACCGCCTCAATAAGCGTCAAAGCGTGGTCCAAGTCTTTCATCAAGGCCGAGCCACTGGCTCCGGCCCCGCTGGCGCTGGTCACTTTCTTCGCGGGACAGCCCATATTGATATCAATCAGCGTAGCGCCATTGGCCTCCACCTGCCGCGCGGCCTCCGCCATCCAATGCGCCTCCCGCCCGGCAAGCTGCACCGATGTGGTTGCGTCTCCGAATCCCAGCTCCGCCCGCTCGCGCACGCCCGGCTTGGCCTGCACCATCTCCTGACTGGCGACCATCTCGCTCACCACCAGGCCCGCGCCAAAACTGCCCACCAGATCGCGGAACGGGCGATCGGTGATTCCAGCCAATGGCGCCAGAAAAACAGGGGGTGTCAGAGTGAGATGTGCGACTTGAACGGTCACGTGCCTAATCCTTGTGCAGTGCCCTCGGCGTATCTGACCTCTTGGTCAAACTCAAACAAATCACCGGGGATTTTGGTCATTATTGTAGCAGTTTTTGGCGTATGCTCAAAAATTAAGCAGACAACAAGGGTCAATTGCCACTCCGACGTGCAAGTTCTACACAGGGGCCATGACAAATTACGCTTTCAAGACTGCCGCTGTGATTGTCGCCGCTGGTCGGGGCACCCGCGCTGGCGCGGGGGTGCCGAAACAATGGCGCCCACTGGCTGGCAAACGCGTGGCTGACCATACCATCGCCGCCTTTCAAACGCACCCGCGCATTGACCATGTACTGGCTGTGGTGCACCCCGACGATGCCGGGCACAGCGCCAGCCTGAACGTGCCGACGGTCCATGGCGGCGACACCCGCGACGCCTCTGTGCAAGCCGGCCTGGAAGCACTGGACGGCCACGACTTCACCCATGTCTTGATCCACGATGTGGCCCGCGCGGGCATTGATGCCGCAACCGTCGACGCCGTGCTTGACGCGCTGCATTCCGGCGCCCCGGGCGCCGCCCCCGCCCTGCCCGTCACCGACGCCCTCTGGCGCGGACAGGACGGCTTGGTAACCGGCACCCAAAACCGCGACGGGCTTTTTCGCGCCCAAACCCCTCAAGGCTTTGCCTTTGACGCCATCTTGGCTGCGCATCGCGCCCACCCGGGCAACGCGGCGGATGATGTCGAGGTCGCCCGCGCCGCAGGCCTTGACGTGACCATCGTGGCAGGCAATGAGCGCAACCTGAAGATCACCACACCAGACGATTTTGCCCGTCTGGAGCAGCACCTGCAAAACCACCAAAGGGCCCCCATGGATATCAGACTCGGCAATGGCTATGACGTGCACGCCTTTGAGGACGGCGACCACGTCATCCTCTGCGGCGTGAAAATCCCGCACAGCAAAGCGCTCAAAGGCCACTCGGACGCGGACGTTGGCATGCATGCGGTCACAGATGCCATCTACGGCGCGCTGGCCGAAGGCGACATTGGCCGCCACTTCCCACCGTCCGAAGCAGAATGGAAAGACATGGACAGCGCCGTGTTCCTCAAACACGCCGTGGAGCTGGCCACCTCCAAAGGCTTCACCATTTCCAACGTCGATTGCACGCTGATTTGCGAACGCCCCAAGGTTGGCCCGCACGCCGCCGCTATGATGGCCCGCATGGGCGAACTTATGGGCTTGGCAGCAGACCGCGTTTCCATCAAGGCCACAACAAGTGAAAAGCTCGGCTTTACCGGCCGTGAAGAAGGGATTGCCGCCATCGCGACGGCAACATTGGTGAAACCATGATCCGCATGATCACAACATTCTTCGGCGTCGGCCGCCTGCCCGCCGCGCCGGGCACCTGGGGATCCTTGGCCGCGCTGGTCGTAGGCTGGGCCGCCGCGCATTTTGTCGGCGTCTGGCTGCTGGCCATTCTGACTGCCCTGTCCATCGTGGTTGGTATGTGGGCCTGCATCCAAGATCTGGCCGACCGCCCCACCGAAGACCCTTCCGAGATTGTGATCGACGAAGTTGCCGGCATGTGGATTGCCTTGTTGTTTCCCGCCGTGGCCTTTGCCATGCGCGACATGTCCATGGTCTGGCCCGGTCCAATTGCCGCGTTTCTGTTTTTCCGCCTGTTTGACATCAAGAAGCCATGGCTGGTGGGCAAGGCTGACCAACGCCACGATCCCATCGGCGTTATGCTGGATGACATCTGGGCCGGTTTGTTCGCGGGCATCGCCACGCTGGCCGCCGCCGCGCTCTATCATATCGTGTTGATCTGATGGTGGATGTCGCTCACCTCCTGCAGGCCTGTCGCAACGCCAACCTGCGCGTGGCGACGGCGGAAAGCTGCACCGCTGGGATGGTCGCCGCCGCCCTCACCGACGTCGCAGGCAGCTCGGACGTTTTTGAGCGCGGTTTTGTGACCTACACCAACCGCGCCAAAACCGAGATGCTCGGGGTACGCGAAGCCACCCTGGCGGCCGTTGGCGCTGTCAGCGAGGAAGTCGCGCGAGAAATGGCGCTCGGCGCTTTGGTTAATTCAGACGCACAACTGGCCGTTGCGATCACAGGCATCGCGGGTCCGGGTGGGTCAGAGTTCAAACCGGAAGGCCGTGTCTGTTTTAGCATCGCCACACAAACGGGTTGCACCACAGAAACCGTCGAATTTGGCGCGCTGGGACGCGAAAACGTACGCGAAGCGGCGCGGAATCACGCTTTGGCGCTGCTTTTTAAGGCCGCCTGCGTAAAGTGACGCTCATTTAAGCGTCACCCCGCGTTTTTCGCCCAAATTTTAACCACCTTGCAAAATGCCCTGATTTCAGGCGCTCTGAGCCTCCTTCAGCCTTTGTTCTGTGCAGGTTTTCCGCTCTTTGGCGAAAACCACCACTCACGGGACAAAGAGGAAAGAAATATGAACGGAGCGGACACCGCATGGATCATCGTGGCAACTGCCCTGGTCCTGTTCATGACACTGCCGGGCTTGGCGTTGTTTTACGGGGGCCTCGTGCGCGCCCGCAACGTGCTCAGCGTCTTTATGCAAACCTATGCCATTGCCTGCTTGATGAGCGTTCTGTGGCTCGTCTTTGGCTACTCCATCGCCTTTGGAAATGACGGCGGCGCCACCTCGGTTTGGGGCGGCCTCGGCAAAATGTTCCTCTCCGGCGTCACCACTGACAGCTTGTCTGGCACCCTGCCAGAGGTGCTGTTCTTTGCCTTCCAAATGACTTTCGCGATCATCACCCCGGCGCTGATTGTCGGTGCTTATGTGGAGCGTATCGGCTTTGGATTTGTGATGATCTTCTCCGGCCTCTGGATGCTGCTGTGCTACGCACCGGTTGTGCACTGGATTTGGGGCGGCGGCATGATGGCGGACGGCGGCATCTTTGGCGAAATCGGCGTGCGAGACTTCGCAGGCGGCATTGTGGTGCATGAAACCGCAGGTCTAGCCGCTCTGGTGATTGCCGTGATGCTCGGCGCCCGCAAACACCGCACCACACCGCCACACGCGCCTTGGATGGTCATGATTGGCGCGGCCATGCTCTGGGTTGGCTGGTTCGGCTTCAACGGTGGCTCTCAGCTCGCCGCGGACGGCGGTGCCGCCATGGCCCTGACAGTCACCCACATTTCCGCGGCAACAGCCTCCCTGACCTGGGCCCTGTGGGAGCGCATCAAATACGGCAAAGCCTCTCTGGTTGGCCTCGTCACCGGCACCATCGCTGGCCTCGCCTCCATCACGCCTGCTTCTGGATTTGTAGGCCCGGTCGAAGCGCTGGCAATCGGCGCGATCGCTGGCATCCTATGTCAGGAAGCTGTGAACCTTGTGCGCAACAAACTGAAGATCGACGACACGCTGGATGTCTTTGCCGTGCACGGTGTGGGCGGCATTTTCGGCACCATCATGATCGCGGTCGTTGGGCAAGGGAGCTGGACCGCACAACTGGGTGCACTGGCCATCGTCGGTATCTTCACCGTGGTTGTGACCTACGTTCTGGTCAAACTGGTCAACCTGATCACGCCGCTACGCGTAGATGAAGAAACCGAAGTCAACGGCCTCGACCTCAAGGTGCATGGCGAACGCGCTTACGACATCGCGTCCTAAAACTTCGAAGAAATCACTCCGGAACTGGGCGGCCACACTGGCCGCCCTTTTTTGCGCAGCGTCAGTTAGGCCAGCGCCATATCGCTATGGTGGGTGCCCAAAATGTCCTCGACAGACAGCCCTGTAACGCCCTCAAGCACGGCAAGAACCTCCTCCCCATGCATAACCTGCGTGTGGCCTCCCGCCTCTTCCAGTGTCACATCCTCTGAAGCCACACCTTCGATCATTAGCACATTTTCACTCGGCATAAAATCCGCGATTGAAAGCGGCGCACTCTCCTCCACACCCGGCTCGGCGTCCTCTTCGTCACCAATCTCAGTCAAGCCTTCAGGCTCTGGCATAGCCACCTGCTCCTCGGCGCCAGCCTTATCCTCCGCCCAAGCCTCTGCACCGGCCATCAAATCAGCTGCGAGTTCTTCCTCGGCCGCCTCAAACTCCGCCAAAAGGTCCGCCCATCCAACCGGTTCGAAATCAGACTCCGGCGCGACCGATTCCGCGCCTACATCTTCCGCCGGATCGCTAACCACGACATCTGTGCCCCCTGCCTCCAACAGCTCATCTTGCCCGTCCGAATACAGGTCCTCCAACTCTGCCTGCGCCTCGGAAAACCAGTCTGGCATAACCACTTCCGCGCCGCCCTGACCACCTTCTACCTGTGCATCCTGCTCTGCTTGTTGCGCTTCCGCCGCAGCCCGCGCCTCGTCTTCAAGGTCCGAGACGATGTCATCCATCATGGCCATTGCCGCCACGGTTCCGGCAACTCCAATCGCAACCAAAATTATCATCATATCAATGCGCCCTCACTACACAGGATTCACAACCTGAACCTGAATGAGGATAGCCGAGAGCCTTTAATAAAAACTTGCTCAAACCCCCTTTATCGCGCGCAACGCCCGCTCCCACTCGAGGCAAAGCGGCACACCCGTATGGCGCCAAAGGGCAATGGTTGATCTGCCTGGCTCAGCGACAGGTCACAATAACGTACCAGGGCTCAAATTACGGGAGCAAACCGAAATCAAAGCCATTCCCCGTATACAAGACGGGACCCGTTGAAGCATCCAAACGAGCCTACCAGCGATCATAGGGTACAAATACACTCGCACTCACGTCGGCCGCAGCCACCCCGGTCGCCCCTTGCAGCTCCACCAACAGCGTTCCCTGGAACATCACATGGGTATTGCCATCGACTTCAACCAGATCGAGGGTGATCTCCTGCTCCGGATAAAACGGACCGACAAAATCATCTTCATGCACTGTCACCTGCAGCGTCTCAATGCCAGCTTCGAAATCAGTGATCACTGCATGCTCATTGGGTCCGTTCGCGTTGGCCTGCCAATAAACACCAAAAGCATCTTCACCGGTGCCGCCCGTCATCACATCATGTGCGTCACCCAACACCACATCATCGCCTTCTCCGCCTATCAAAGTATCGGCCGATCCGTCCGCATAATCAGTGGCATCAATATTGGGAAAGCCCGAACCAGCTGTCGGTGCATATTCGATAAAATCGCGGGTACCGCCAATGGTATCGTTGCCTTCTCCACCATCAATCATATCGGAACCGGTGCTGCCGAACAAAGAGTCATCCCCGCCACCACCGGAAACATCGTCGCCCCCTGCCCCTCCTGCATGCGATCCTCCAAAGTAGAGGTCCTGCCCGGCACCGCCAACAAATGTGTCATTCCCTACACCGCCTTGCACAATCGCAAGGCCGGCGGCTTCCAGCGCGCTCACATCGATCAGGTCATCTCCCTCACCGGCATCTATGAAGCTGCTGTTGGTCGCGCTAGCAACAATGGTGTCGTTGCCCTCTCCGGCAATCACCACCGTTTCGCGCGCGCCCATCGTCACGCTATCGTCTCCGCCATTGGTTTGGACAATACTAACGTCGGGCTCAGAAACTAGGTCACCCGAAGAGGAGGTCGGCTGAACAAAGCCAAAGGTCTCATTGTCGTAGGCATCAAACCGCGCGATCCCCGGTACTCCACCGTTGGTATCGCCACTCAGGTCAATCATGTCGCCGTCGTCGCCCGTGGTCACGCGAACAGAAGTGTCGCCCCGTATCTCAAGGGTCGTCGCGCCTTCAAGGTCGCGCAATGCGTAAAGCTCTATCCGACCACCGGGACGATAGCTGTCATCTCCGACCTCCCCAAATCGCGCGGAGACAATCTCATAGCTGGCCACAATTTCGCTGTCCTCCAGCGAGAACGCAGTGTCGCCCTCTTCGATGAAATCCTCTTCCACGAAATGCACTTCCAGCACACCACGTGGAAGGGTGTCGATCCCTTCCAAAACCGCGCCAGAGACGACCAGATCGCCGTCATCAGTTTGCGTCACATCAAAGTTGGCCTCGTTGTAAGAGGCAAAATGGTCCACCGGTTCCAGAATTGCGATGCGATCATTTTCTGCATCAAACTCACTGAGGTCATAGATCGGCTCGCCGGTGTCAGATTCTTCCGAAGGCGACAAAATCTCATCATTCAAAATGACGATCGGCCAACCATCCAAACCGGGCGCCTCACTGGGATCATAGGTCAGAGCGGTGACATCGATGTCCTCAACAGGAACCACGTCATCTTCCGTGGTGTCTGAGGACACAGGATCGGGGTTAGATTCGCCTCCGGTGTCAGACTCAGACCCGCTATTCACCAGTGCACCAACACCTGCCATTCCCAAAAGCGCCAACAGTAAATACATGAAATTTCACCTAAGTAACGAAAGCACAAAAACAATACACCTAAAGCGTGCAAAAAGGCAAACTTGCGGAGGTCTGAAGGAGATTTTGGTCACACCCGAGCGCCGGGCGCATCCGGACACAGCTTACCGATACAGCGCCTCGGCCCGCGCCTCAAACGCCGCCACAATCCGGTGCATCGCTTCGTTGAACACCAGGCCAATCGCCTTTTGCAAAATGATGTTCTTGAATTCGAAATCCACAAAAAACTTCACTTCGACGCCGCCATCCACATCAGCAAAATCCCAAGTGGATTTCATGTACTTGAACGGTCCGTCCAGATATTCTGTGTCGATATGTTTGACTTCAGGATGCAGCACAACCCGGCTGCCAAAGCGCTCGCGAAACACTTTGAACGAAATCACCAGATCCGCCAGCATTTCATCCGCCGCGCCGCGTTCTGTCTGCACCGGGGTCACCGACCGGATGCGCGCCGCCGCGCACCAGGGCAAAAACTTCGGGTATGACGTCACATCTGCCACCAGATCATACATCTGTTGGGCGGTATAGGGCAGCGTGCGGGTCTCAGAATGCGTCGGCATGTCGTCTCATTTTGGCGTGACAGCGCACAGCGTCCCCGCTATGCACAGTTCTGGTGGCGCACATAGCGGCGCAGGATGGGGAAAATCAAGAGGGTCTCATGTCAGAGCGTCCATATGTCATCGATCAAATGATCTCAGCCAAATCCATTGCGGCGCGGATCGAAGACCTCTCAAGCGAAATTCAGGCAGAATATGCGGGCACAGATAAGCTCATCGTGGTCGGCCTGCTGCGCGGCTCCTTTGTGTTCATCGCTGATCTGGTGCGCGAACTCGACCTGCCAGTCGAAGTGGATTTCCTAGAGGCATCCTCTTACGGAAATGCCATGGAAAGCAGTCGTGAAGTGCGTATTTTCAAAGACTTGCGCGGCGAAATTGAAGGGCGCGATGTACTTGTTGTGGAAGACATCGTTGACACCGGCCACACCCTGACGCACGTGCTGCACCTGCTCAAGGCCCGCAACCCTGCCAAGATCAAAACCATCGCGCTGCTGGACAAACCGTCCCGCCGCGAGGCCGATATTGCCGCCGACTGGATTGGCTTTTCCATCCCCGATGAATTTGTTGTGGGGTACGGCATCGACTACGCCCAACGCAACCGCAACCTGCCCTTCATCGGCAAGGTGCGCTTTGTCGAAGACGACTAAACACCTGAGACTGACGGAGCTGGCGTCTTAAACTCGTTCTCTTTCCCCAAAATACCTCGGGGAGACCCGGCGGGTCGGGGGCAGCGCCCCCACCGCACCTTGCCATCCTCGACCAGCCTTCCTAGCTTAGACCAAAATCAGCCGACACAGGCCTTTGTGATGAACTTCCGCCACCTTATCCGCATGAGCAAGTGGGCCCGAAACCCACCGTCAGAGACACGGGTCAAACTGGTGCTCGGCGTAGTGGCCGCCTGCATCCTTCTGGTTTTGATCGAGAAGTTCATCGGCTGGCCCGAGTTCCTCACTCTGGAACCGCAGCGCCGCAATCCGGTGAAGTTCTAACAACCACCTAGTGCATAAACAAAAATCCAAAATAGCCGAAGTACGCCACCAGAAAGAGACCGCCTTCCAATCGGTTGATCCTCCATCCGGTACGCGCAAAGCCAACCAACACGACAGACGCCGCAAGAAGCACCCAGATGTCAAAAGTCGCGATTTCGACAGGTACGGTGATGGGCTGAAGCAAGGCTGTCACGCCTAAAATCCCCAGTATATTGAATAGATTGCTGCCAATGACATTGCCAATGGCGACGTCTCCCTGCCCTTTTCTAACAGCAATGACAGAGGTCACCAACTCAGGCGTTGACGTCCCAATCGCCACCACAGTCAAACCGATTGTCGTCTCCGAAATCCCCGCATATTCAGCCATGCTGATCGCGCCGTCCACGAGGAGCCGTGCCCCAAGGATGGTCGCAGCCACCCCTGTGACAGCGACACCCAGCGCCGCGCCAAAGCCCATGTCCGGACCAGGAACCGACGCCGCTTCCTTTTCATAGACCTTGGAGGCAGGCATTTCTTTCGTCTTGGAAACGGACCAGAAGACCACAAACAGATAGGCGCACAACGCTGCCACAAAGCCGCCGCCAATCCACCGCGTGATCTCTCCAAAGAAAACTACGCCCACAAGTGCAAGCGTGGCTACGATCATGACGGTGCCATCCCGCCACAAAGCGTCTCGTGCCACGGCCAAAGGCAAGAGCATCGCGGACACTCCAAGAATGAGGAGAATGTTGCCAATGTTGCTGCCCACGACATTGCCAATGGCAATCCCAGCAGACCCGGATAGGGCCGCTTGGACGCTGGTGACCAACTCCGGGGTGGATGTGCCAAACCCGACCAGGGTCAATCCAATCACCATGGGTGGCAAACCATAGGCTTTGGCTATGGCCACTGCCCCCCGAACAAGCATCTCCCCACCAACGAAAAGGCCAAACAGGCCAATCGCAATCATGATCCCTGGTGTCACCTCTGTCCCTCGCTACCGCTACAATTCAACCGCGCTCTGCGCCCATGTTAACCCATCGCGCCACAAAAAACGCACCTCCGCAAAACAGTCGTGATACCGACAAAAAGCCGACGTCGCAAAACGTCGGTTTTTCTGCGTCTTAACGCTGCGTGCGGTGGGTCTTAGTTGATGGTGTCCAAAGCCGCCGACACCGGCGCCATCGCCACTGTACCGGCCCGATCCTGAAGCGCCCACAGCAACAAGGCCGAAATCGCCTCATCGCGCAATTGGCCCACCATCACGACACCCTGTTCTTGCCCGGCCTTGAACGCCGCCCCATCCAGGAACCGACGCATCACCACCGCCGTCTGTTCACCGGTATCAAACGCGCGGAACACCGTGTTGGAGGGAACGCCTTCCTTGGCAGCCAGCTTTTGCGCCGTGTTCAAGCCATTGGCTTGCATCAACAAACCATGTCCACTTGCCATAAGCGCCTCTGTCACCTGGTCGCTGATCACTTTGCTGCTTTGCAGCCCGTCGTCCAATCCTTCCATGACAGCAACAAAAGAAACGGACACAGACAAATGCGCCTGCATCGCTTGCTCCACATCACCAGCACTGGCATCTGCAGGCATATCTACCAAGGCGAGCACCTCAAAGCCGCGCGACCTGTAGTCCACCGCTTTTTGCCCAACATTTGGATCCAGTGTGCTCACGGCAATGCTCAGCGGGTACGGAAAACTCTCAAGCGCTTCCATATCAAAAGCCGCTTCACCTGTATCCACCAGAACAATCGCCATAACGGGTTTTTCTTCCGCATTTTCAAACGGTTCCGCATTTGCCTCAACAGGACGCGAAGCCAAAGCCTCAACGGTTTCTTCCTCATTCGCACCAACAGTTGGCAGGCGTGTTGAGGTGCGCTGCTCAAAAGTTTCGTTCAAATCGGTCGCAGGCTTAAGCAGGCTTTCTTGAACTGTCGCCTCTTCAACCATCTCTTCCTCAGCGGCTTCGGCACTCGGCGTGATGTCTTCGGCCTCTTCAGTTGGGGCCGCCTCAGTCACCAAACTTTCTGCTTCGCCAGCCGTCTCATTTCCGGAAGGCGTGGGAAACGCCTCGTTTTCTGCGACTTCAGGAGCGAAGGATTGCGTCGGGTTGGTCGATATAGACAGCTCGGAATCCGGCACAGGCACGGCAGGGCTTTCAGCTTGAGGGTTTGGCAAAACAGGCGTTTCTTCGTTAAGCTCAACGGCGCTCCCAATCTCTGGTGCGTCCGGCACTGCCAAAGCGGCCGCCTCGGTACCAGTTTCAGGTTTCGGCGCAGAATCTGTATTGCTTAGGGGCGGCCCATCGCTGCCATCTGCCTCGGGTGCCACCGACGCAACCGCCTCTTCCATCACCGCATCCGCCTGTGACTCCTGCGCCACAGCCCCACTGTCTTGGGATGTGTCCGCGGTGGCTGTTGGCGCATCCGCATTCGTCTGAGGTTTCACTGTCGCAGGCAACGGTGACAGCAGCGATGTCGCCGCCAAAACGCCCCCCACCAGGATCGCGCCCCAAAACACACCTGAGAATAATCCGCGCAACATAGCTGCCTGCCTCTCTTTTAAGTCCATTTTATGGGGCGACCTGCACCTGCCCCTCTTGACCCTCTGCGCCAAGCCTGAACATGTATACCGCGAGCAGGCCCTCTGCCTCCACCCCTTTTGCATCTTTTGGGAAAGAACCGACAAAATGCTGCTTCTGATCGATAACTACGACAGTTTCACCTACAACCTTGTGCACTATCTGGGCGAAATGGGCGCCGATGTGCAGGTCTGGCGAAACGACGCGTTGACCGTTCAGGACGCCATGGGAATGAACCCGTCGGGTATCCTTCTGTCCCCCGGCCCCTGCGACCCGTCACAGGCCGGCATCTGTCTGGCTTTGACCGCGGCTGCGGCCGAAACCCGCACGCCCCTGATGGGCGTGTGCTTGGGACACCAGACCATCGGTCAACACTTCGGCGGAGACGTTGTGCGCTGTCATGAGATTGTGCACGGCAAAATGGGCACAATGAAACACACTGGCAAAGGCCTCTTTGCCGGACTGCCAAGCCCATTTGAAGCCACACGCTACCACTCCCTCGTGGTAGATCGCGCAACACTACCGGACTGTCTGGAAATCACCGCGGAACTGGACGATGGCACCATCATGGGGCTGCAGCACAAAGAGCTGCCCATTCACGGCGTGCAATTCCATCCGGAATCCATTGCCTCTGAGCACGGCCACGCCCTGCTCAAAAACTTTCTGGACATGATGCCCGCCAAAGAGGACGCCGCCGCATGACTGCCGACATTAAATTCCTGATCGGCGCCGCGGCTGATCGCCCACTGACGCGCGCCGAAGCCGAAGACGCTTTTACCCTCCTGTTTGAAGGCGAAGCCACACCCAGCCAAATGGGCGGCCTTTTAATGGCCCTGCGCACCCGTGGCGAAACCGTCGATGAATACGCTGCTGCCGCGGCTGTTATGCGCTCCAAATGCCACGCAGTAAAAGCCTCGGAAGGCGCCATCGACATCGTCGGCACCGGCGGCGACGGAAAGCACACGCTCAACATCTCAACCGCCACGGCATTTGTCACCGCAGGCGCAGGCGTCGCCGTTGCCAAACACGGCAACCGCAACCTCAGCTCCAAATCCGGCACATCAGATGTACAAACCCAAATGGGCATCAACGTCATGGTTGGACCAGATGTGGTTGAAAAAGCGCTGGAAACCTGCGGCATCGCCTTTATGATGGCGCCCATGCACCACCCAGCGATTGCCCACGTGATGCCGACCCGCGCGGAGCTTGGCACCCGCACCATCTTCAACATCCTCGGTCCGCTCACCAACCCCGCAGGCGTGAAACGCCAACTGACCGGCGCTTTCACCCGTGACTTGATCCGCCCCATGGCGGAAACCCTTGGACAACTGGGCAGCGAGCGTGCCTGGCTGGTGCATGGCTCCGACGGCACCGACGAGTTGACCATCACTGGCGTAAGTTGGGTGTCTACGTTGGAAAGTGACGGCTCCGTCAAGGACGTGGAGCTGCATCCTGAGGACGCAGGCCTACCGGTGCATCCGTTTGAGGACATCGTCGGCGGCACGCCGGAAGACAACGCCAACGCCTTCCGCGCCTTGCTGGATGGGGCACAAAGCGCTTACCGCGATGCGGTGCTGCTCAACTCAGCCGCCGCGCTGGTGGTGGCCGATGCAGCAACCGACCTGCGCGAAGGTGTAGAAAAAGCCCGCGAAAGCATCGACTCGGGGGCTGCCAAAGGCAAAGTTACCGCATTGGCCAAAGTCACCTCGGCGGCATGAGCACAGCTACCCCGCCCAGCCACTGGGCGCACCTGCCGTTCTTCACCAATAACTGGCATAACATTGAGGCTGTAATCCAAGACGACCCGCGGGAGATACTTCCTCCCGCGGCCCAACGCTTTGCTGCACTCGAAGCCGTAACCCCAAAGAACGTGCGCGTTGTCATTCTGGGTCAGGACCCATATCCAACGCCAGGCCATGCCCATGGGCTGTCTTTCTCTGTAGAGCCAGACGTGACACCGCTGTCTCGCTCTTTGAGAAACATTTACAAAGAGTTGCAGGACGATCTTGGGGCAACCCCACCAAATGGCGACCTTCGCTTCTGGGCAGACCAAGGCGTGCTCTTGCTCAACACGGTGCTCTCTGTCCCTGCCAGCGAAGCAAATGGTCACAAAGCACTTGGCTGGCAAACCCTGACTCATCAGGTGCTGGCCGATGTCTCCGCCCGCCGCCCTACGGCTTTTGTCCTGTGGGGAAAACAGGCCCAAGCCCTTGCACCTTACATCACATCGCCTAAAGATGGCGGCCAACATCTGATGATTGAAACGGCGCATCCCTCGCCACTTTCCGCCCGTCGCGGTTTTTTCGGCTCTCGCCCGTTTTCAACCATCAACTCTTGGCTCGTCGATCAAGGCGACACACCGATAAATTGGACTGACGCATGACCGAAACCGTTCTGGACAAAATCAAAGCTTACAAGCTGGAAGAAGTTGCTGCCGACAAGGCCGCCAAACCTTTGGAAGCAGTGGAGGCCGAAGCCCGCGAAGCCAGCCCTACACGCGGCTTTTCCGATGCGCTTCACAAGTCAGCACGCGAGGGCTACGGCCTGATCGCCGAAGTCAAAAAAGCCTCCCCGTCCAAAGGCCTGATCCGCGAAGACTTTAACCCGCCAGAACTTGCTAAAGCATACGAAGTAGGCGGCGCCACCTGCCTGTCTGTGCTGACCGACACACCGAGCTTTCAAGGGCAAAAGTCTTTCCTAACCGAAGCCCGCAACGCAACCACTCTGCCCGCCCTTCGCAAAGACTTCATGTATGACACCTATCAGGTGGCCGAAGCTCGTGCGCTTGGGGCCGACTGCATCCTGA
>Ga0189275_100470_pt1 | contig 15318 bp, 9 predicted proteins | sample N19A6minimetaG_FD_130329 | JGI IMG/M metagenome (GOLD analysis project Ga0189275, IMG submission 130329) | Marine microbial communities from the Costa Rica Dome - N19 A6 mini metaG | ecosystem: Environmental > Aquatic > Marine > Oceanic > Photic zone | place: Costa Rica: the Eastern Pacific...
AGAGTATGCCGGTCAGCGCCTTGCCGGTGCAAGCCATGAGGAGGCCGCGGACGCCGCAGGGACGGAAGCCAAGCGCCGATTTGCGGAAGGCGCGGCAGCCGGTGTCGGCGGTGGCGCCACGCGGATCGCCGGGCAAGCCCTGCAGGTCGGCGGCAACACCGGCTTTCAGGTCGCGCGGCGCGGCGGCGCCGAAATGATCGGCAATTTCCTCGGAACCACGACCGGCGGCGTTCTCCAGGGCGAGGATCTGGACGACGCAGCCGGTCAGGGCTTTAGGTCCGCCGGAATAGGCCTTCTTGGCAACGTCGCAGGCTCGTTCGGGCGATCCCCCGTGGCGCAGGAGGCCATCGAATTCGGCACCAACGCTGTTGTCAGCACCACCGATACGCTGGCTCAGGGCGGAAGCTGGCGCGATGCCGGCCTGAACCTGACCGTGATGACCGCCTCGCAGGGCGCACTCACCCGCATGCCCGGCGCGCAAGCGGACATCGCGCGCTACGAAAGCAATGCAAGAGCGGCCGGGACGCGCCACAGGCGCGCGGCGCAGAACACGATCGGGGCCGTCGGGATGGGCGTCCAGATGTCGATGCCGCCCGATGGTTTCGGCGGCACGCATTTGCCCGACCTGCCCGAAATCGCCAGTGTCCAGCGCGCACATCCGACCGAACCGGACGTTGCCGCCCGGCGTGCCGCCGGGGATCAGGCACCTGCCGCAGATTCTCAAGCACGACGTGCGCCAGGTCGGCAACAGACCGCAGCCGAAAGCCATGTCCCGACTCGAGCCACCAATACCGAGGAACTTTTCGCGGAAATTTCCTCCGAAGTGGGATTATCGCCGGCAAGCAGTCCAGCCGCGACCGCGCAGCAAAGGGCGGCTGGATTACCGGCTGTCAACACTCCTCGTGCCGCGCCGGCTTCATCGACCGCGCCCGGTATGCGCGAATCGACCGGCGCCAGATCGACGCAACGTGGGGTCGCGAGACACGATCCAGCCATTGCCGAACAGGAGGCGATGGGATTTCTCGATCCTTCCGGGCACTCCGGCGCTACGGCAAGTGCCCAGACCCGGCGTTCGATGACCACGGGTATCAGAGCGGATGTCGCGGAAGTCAGCACATATCACGGCCGCCTTGCGCGCGGTGAGATCGGGGTTCTGGCACCTGTCGGAGCGAATATCCCCGGGCCAGATGCCGCCACGGCCGTGCAACTCCCGACCGGTGACTACGAGATTGTAATCATCGACACCAAGTCTCGGGTCAGTCCGCGCAGCCGGTTTGGAAGTGTGGGGAACACGGCGCGTCAATCGTGGCGCGATGCTGTTGCCGACGCGTTGGCCCCGGGACGGTTGAATCTGGGTGACCCTGTGCTGGAACAAGCGCTTCGTGATGCATGGGCGGCGGGTCGTGTCAGAGTTGCGCGTGACACAGTTGATTTCAGCCCGACAGGACAAGGCGAAACGAGGTTGGACAATTGACCCGCAACTTCCGGAAATCCAACAGCGTCGAGGAGCGGACATGACGCTATCCTCCCCGCTTCTGCCGAAAGTGCAAAAGGGCGCCATCGCGGCCTATGCCTTTCCGTCGCCTTTGCCGAAGATCATCATCTTTCAGTACAATCCCGACGGCGTCGGCCGCCAGCTTGCATCGCGCGGGGCGCCGGGGGGCGGCGGGCGCGGCGATGCCCAGCGTGTGAACGGCCCGCCTTCGGAAACCATCAGCCTCAGCGTCAAGATCGACGCCTCCGACCAGCTTCAGTTCCCCGATCAGAACGGCCTGACGGTCGACAATGGCCTGCACCCGGTGATCGCCGCGATCGAAGGGCTGATGTACCCCAGCTATGCCGCCGTGCTGGCCAACCAGGCGATGGCGCTGGCGGGGTCGGCCTTCATCCTGGGAGAGCAGGCACCGCTGGCCTTCCTGATCTGGGGCGCGCGGCGGGTGGAGCCGGTGCAACTCGCCACCGCCAACATCCGCGAGGAAGCCTTTGACGCCAAGCTGAACCCGATCCGCGTGACCGCCGACCTCAGCCTGCGCCTGCTGACCTACCGCGATCTCGACGTGACCAATCCGGGCTACTGGGTGCATCTCGCCTCGTTCACGCAAAAAGAGGTGATGAGCGCCCTGAACCTTTCGCAACCTGCCAGCGGCACCGCGCCGCAAGGGCCGCTCTAGAACAGGAGGAGCGATGTTTTTCAACGGCAGCAGATATCAGACCGTCCCGGACCGCTGGCTGCGTCAGGAGGTCGGGCGCATCCTGCCCTACAAGGCACCGCGCCGGGTCCTTCCGCCCGCCGCGCCGCGCAGCTATGTCGTGCGCGACGGCGACCGGCCCGACCTGGCCGCCTGGACCACGCTGGGCGATCCCGAGCGCTTCTGGGAGCTTTGCGATGCGGCGGGCGAGGCCAGGCCCTCGGACCTGACCGCGACCCCGGGGCGGCGCATTCCGATACCCGGGATCGAGGGCACGTGATGGCCAGCCCGCTGCCATCATATTTCTCGGTTCAGGTGTTCGGCGCGCCGCTGCCGCCGTTGCAGATGGCGGCGCTGACGCGGGTGGAGATCGAATGCGCGGTCGGGCAGGCGTCGATCTTCCGCATGCACTTCGACATGAGCCGCAACATCCTCGGCGACTTCGACGTGCTCGGCTTTGACATGTTCCGGCCCCTGCTGCCGGTCAGCATCCGGCTGTCACCCGGGATCGGCGTGCCGCTGGCCCTGGTCAACGGCTTCGTGCGCGACACGCGGGTGACCGGCTCCAACACGCCGGGCCAGTCGCGGCTGGAGGTGGTCTGCGTCGATGCGCTTGGCGCCGGATTGGCCCAGAGCCACGCGCCCTTTCCCTTTCCCAACACCTCGGACGGCAACGCCGCCGCCATCATCTTTGGCCGCAACCAGATTGCGCCGCGTGTCGATCCGGTGCCCGTGACCCGCCCGATGACCGAGGGCACCAACGTGCAGCACCGCAGCGATGCCCAGCACCTTTTCATGCTGGCCGAACGCCTCGGCTATGACCTCTATATTCAGCCGGAACCGGTGACCGGACGCGATATCGGCCATCTGCATGCGCCGCAGATCTATCTGCCGCACCAGGCGGTTCTGTCGATCGATCACGGCATTGCCACCAACCTTGCCGGCTTCGACGTCACCTATGATGCCCTGCGCCCGACGGCGGTGGCCACGGCGGCAATCGACCCGACAAGTCGGGCGCCGGTGCCGGTGATCGCGCCACTGCCGACCGAGTTTCCGATGGGGCTTGAACCGGCGGCGCTGCGGGTCCTGCCACCGTCGGTCAGCCGCCCCATCGGCACGTTGGGCGGGTCGCCCGCCGAAGCCCAGACCCGCGCCATGGCCGAAGTGAACCGGTCCAGCCGCGCCATACAGGCCAAGGGCCGCGTCGATTCCGGGCGGTTCCGGCGTCCGTTGTTCGTGGGCCTGCCGGTCCTGATCCGGGGCGCGGGACGGCGCGACAGCGGCCTCTACCAGGTCGACAGCGTCACGCATGCCATCTCGCGCGATGGATATGACCAGACATTTACCGCATGGCGCAATGCCGTCGGACTGACAGGGGCCGAGGTTTTCGTCGACCCGCTGTCGGCCGCCTGAACACGAAAGGAGAGAGATCATGGATGGCAGTCCGACACCCCAGGCCGCGGCCCAGGAGGACAGGGTCTTCGGCAAGTTCCGCGGCACCGTCGCCGACACCAACGACCCGAAGAACCAGGGCCGGATCACCGCCTTCGTGCCAGCGGTGCTGGGCGAGGTGCCGACCGGATGGGCCCTGCCCTGCGCGCCCATGGCGGGCACCAATGCGGGCTTTTTCTCGATCCCTTCCCCCGGGTCCGGTGTCTGGATCGAGTTCGAAGCCGGGGATACCGATTACCCGGTCTGGACCGGCGGATACTGGGCCGCCGGAGAATTGCCGATGACGCCGCCCGCCTCGCCACCGGACTGGATGAGCAAGACATGGCGCTCGGTCTCGGGGCTGACCATCACGCTGGATGACAGCGGGCAGAAGGTGACGGTTTCCGACAACACCGCAAAAAATCTTCTGGAGATCAATGTGTTGACCGGCACCGTGACTCTCAAAGGGCTGAGCCGCGTCGTGGCCGACGCGCCCATGGTGCATCTTGGCGGTGCGGCCGCGCGGCATCCCTCGGTCTACGGCGACGACCTGCTGATCTATCTCACCCAGCTCGTGGCGACCTTCAACGCGCACGTGCATCCGGGGGAAATGGCGCTTGGCGTTCTGCCCGTCACGCCCGCCCCGCCGGTTGCGCCGATGATGGCGCCCTCACCCAGCCTGCTGTCGCGCACAGTTTTCGACTTATAGGAGCCTGCCGTGGCCGACCGCCTGAAACCCGGACACTTCACCCCCCGCCCCGCGGGCACGGACACATATGACTATTCCGGCTGGACCGGCAGCATGGCGGCGGAAATGGAGGCCGCGCTGGACGATCTTCTGGACCTCGACGGCCTGCCCGGTCTCAAGCACGGCAGTTCGGACGCCGAGGTCCGCGACCGGCGGCGCTTTTTCGTGGCCATCGCCCGCGGCGTCGTCCTGCACCTGCGCAAGAACGAGGACGCCTTCAGCGTGCCGCATACCGGCGACGACCCGCTGAGCGTCGAAATCGACACGGAGGAAAGCTGATGACCGATCCGGTCTGGCATGACGATCCGCTCGGGTTCAACGCCCGGGGCCGCAGCCGCACAACAACGCGCGAGGACCATATCCGCGACATGATCCGCATGGTCCTGTTCACCAGTCCCGGCGAACGGGTGATGCGTCCGGAGTTCGGCTGCGCGCTGAAAAGCCTTGTCTTCGCCCCGATCTCGGACCCGCTGATCTCTGCGACCCAGAAGCTGATACAGGGCGCGCTGATCCGCTGGCTCGATCCATTGATCGCCGTCGAAGAGGTGCGCGTGCGGGCCGAGGAGGGGCAGATCGAGGCCACCGTCGTCTACATGATCCGCGATCTTGGCGAGCGGCGCGAGGACCTGTTCCAGGCCCCGGTGCCATCATGACACGAAGGAGCACAGCGTGACCCTGTCGAGATCAGGCCTCATCTACTGCGAGGACGACCGCCGGTCGGGCGTGCTGGTCAATCCTGCGCATCCGCTGAACGGGATCGATTTCGTCGAATTCCGGCGCAACATCCTTGTGCCACCCACCCAGCGGTTCCGGCTGGAGGTCACGTTCCTCAAGACGCCGCCGCCCCTGACGGCGGGTGACATCACAGTGTCCGGCGGTATCCGGGTGGTCGATATCAGCGTGCTCGACGTGGTGCCGGGCGGCGCGCCGCTGACACTGCATGTGTTCCTGTCGGCCGAGGGCGACTTCTCGACCTACCGGCTCACCATCTCGCATCCCGCGCTTGACCCGGAACGGCGCGAAGTCAGCTTCTCGTTCAAGGCCGGCTGTCCCAGCGAACTGGACTGCCGCATCGATTGCGATTGTCCGCCCGAGGCGCTGGATGGCCCCGAAATCGATTACATGGCGAAGGATTACCAAAGCTTCCGCCACCTCGCGCTGGGGCTGATCGAACAGCGCAATCCCGGCTGGCAGGAACGCTCTCCCGCCGATCTGGGCATCACGCTGGTGGAAACGCTGGCATACGCAGGCGATCTGCTGAGCCATTATCAGGACGCGGCCGCCGCCGAAGGATACCTTGACCTGTGCCGTAGCCGCATTTCCGCCCGCCGATTGACCAAGCTTGTCGATTACCCGATGCACGACGGGCGCAACGCCGCCGGTTTCGTGTTTTTCGAGGGCGAAGCAGGTGGCGATGGCGTTGTTCCGACCGGCACGCAGCTTGTCACCCGGATCGGCGACGCCCTGCGGGGCGAGGCCGCGCCTCCGGGAACGACCCTGCCCGGCGGTGTCGATTTCGAGGGCGACCCGGCGCTTGCCGATGCGACGGTTTTCGAGACCATGGCGCGGACCCGCGTGCTCGCGCTGCACAACGAATTGCGGCTGCATTCTTGGGGCAATGCGGAATGTTGCCTCGCGCGCGGCGCGCGGCAGGCCTTTGTCTATGGCGTTGACGGGGATACGATCCTGCGCCCCGAGCTTCGGCCCGGAGACTATCTGCTGCTGGAAGAGGCGGTCAGCCCGGTCACGGCGCTTGCCGCCGACCGCAATCCGGCACATCGACAGGTAGTGCGCCTGATCGAGGCCGAGGACACGACCGACCCGGTCTATACCGACGTCTTGACCGGCGGCGCGTTGACGCCACGCATCGCCGGAGACCCGGAAATGCCGCTGCAACGGCTGACATGGCGCGCGCAGGATGCGCTGGACTTTCCGCTGTGCCTGTCGACCGAAACCCCCGAGACCGGCCCAATCTCCTCCGTCTCGCTGGCGCGAGGCAACATCGCCCCCTGCGATCACGGGCGGACCGTGCGGCGAGAGCTTGCGGCGCCGGGCCTTGGGGCGATCCGCTGGTCTCAGCCGGTCTTTGCGCTGCCGGACGCCCCTTTGACGGTGCAATCCGCGCCGGAAAGCCCGTTTTACGCCGTGAATGGCCGACCGCTGCACGAGCGACACGATATCGCCGCCGCGCCCATCGATGCGGTTCCGGCGGTGGCGCTGGTGATGCATTTCGAAACGCTGGATGACGAGCTGTGGACGCCCCTGCCCGACCTGCTGGATGCCGGTCCCTTCGATCAGAACTTCGTGGCCGAGATCGACGCGGGCGGGCGCACCTGGCTGCGGTGCGGCGATGACGTGAACGGACGACGCCCGCTGACCGCGACAGGCGCCACAGCAGAATACCGCATCGGCACCGGACCGGCGGGCAATATCGGCGCGGGCAGCCTTGTCCACGTGGTAACCCCTCCGCCCGCCTGGCAGATCGATCCGCAGGACCCGGGCGCCGCCCCGCCGTCCTTTCCCGCGATCCGCAGGCTGTATCAGCCCTTGCCAGCGCGTCACGGCACCGCTGCCGAAACCATCGCCGAGGCGCGCCAATTCGCGCCCGAAGCGTTCCGCGCCATCCTGATGCGTGCGGTCACCGAAGACGACTGGGTCACGATTGCCCGCCGTTTCGAAGACATCGCGGCGCTGCATGCGCGCATTCGCTGGACCGGGTCGTGGTGGACCGTCTTTCTTGCCGTGCATCCGGTGGATGAAGAGAACCTGCGCCGGTTGCCGGGGGGCGGTGTCGCCCTCACCGATACCTACGCGGCCTTCGCCCATGCCCGATTTTCCCGCTTTCGCATCGCTGGTCTGGACCTGCGGTTGCAGGCCGCGGTCTATGTGCCGTTGGAAATAGACCTGCAAATCTGCGTTGCGCAGGGGCATTTCCGCGGCGACGTCTTGCGCGCCGTGTCCGACCGGTTGTCCACCCGCCAGTTTGCCGATGGCACGCGCGGGCTGTTCCACCGGCTGGAGTTTTCCTTCGGCCAGCCGCTCTATCTTTCGGCGCTCTATGCCGCCGTTGAAGCAATCGACGGGGTCGAATCCGCGCGCGCCACGAAGTTCAAGCGCTACTGGGAAGCCGACACTGGGCAGGCGCTGGAACGTGGGGTCATCACCGCAGCGCCGGGCGAGATCCTGCGTCTCGACAATGATCCGAGCCAGCCGGAATGGGGCGTGCTCCGGCTTTCCGCCGTGGGAGGTTTGTGATGGCCTGTGGACCCGATCCCCGGTTTTGCGACTGCTGCGAAGGACCGGCAGAGCATACCCCGGCCTTTGTGCTCAACCGTCCCGGCCTGTCGGCCCTAGACTACCGGATCGGCGTCTTCGCCAGCTTCAGACAGGCCATGTCCGACGCGATCTCGCGCGACCGCAGGCTCGACGCCTTCACGACCCGTGAGGCAGACGACATGGCGATGTCGATCCTCGAAAGCTTTGCCGCCATCGGGGATGTCCTGACATTCTACAACGAACGGCTGGTGAACGAGCTTTTCCTGCGCACCGCGTTGGAGCGGGATTCCGTGCGGCGGCTGATCTATCTCACCGGCTACCGCATGCGCCCCGGCATGGCCGCCACCACAGACCTCGCCTTCGAACTTGACGAAGGCGCCCGGCTGACCTTGCGCCGGGGTCTCAAGACGATGAGCGTGCCGGGCCCCGAGGAAGACCCGGTATTCTTCGAGACCCTGGCCGACATCGAGGCTGACGCCGCTCTGAACGAGCGCGAGGTGTTTGCCCTGCCCCGGCCCTTCAACGGTTTTGCACGCGGCCGCAGCGCGGCGCCGGTGACGGCGCTGCCGGACGATCTGGCACCCGGCGACAGGCTGTTGATCTGGGGACGGGAACGGGTGGAGGAAAAGACCAGCGGCGCGGTCGAGCAGGCGCGCGGCGGTGCGCGGTTGCAGTTCTCGCCACCGGTTCAGGGTATCGGTCTTTGGCCGGAGGTGGCGCGGGCCAGCCGGGCGGCGCGGCGCCTGCGGATCTTCGGACATGACGCGCCGGCGCAATATTCGCTCTACGTCGCCGACACCACGATTTCGCCCGCGGATCGCTGGCAGACCCGCAATATTCCGCACGACCTGGCCGAGGGATTACCGCTTCCGCTCGACCGCACCTATGACGACCTGTCTGCAGGCGACCAGTTGCTGATCGACGGCGGATCCGGATCGGTTCCGCGGGTGCGCAGCGTCGTGGTCGGAGCCGTCGAGGACGTCAGCCAGACCCTTGCCGCGCCCGGCGATTCCGCCGGTTTGCGTACCGAAACCGTGACGCGCGTCTCGCTGCGCCAGACCCTGCGCGGCACGCCGGGCAGTTCCGGCCGCTTCCACGTGGCGCGGACCGGGGCGGGCAACCTCGTGCGCATGGACCGTGCAGCGGGGGAAAGCAGTTGGACGATGATGGAACTGGCGGTGTCCAGCGACCCATCCGTCGTGGTTCAGGGCGGCAGCCGGCACGTGGTCAGCCGCAACACCGGCGGCGCCCTGCTGCACCACACGGTCGCGGCGGACGGCACCACCACAGGCACCAATCGCGACGGCCTCTTGACCAGCGATCCGGTGCCGGTGGCGCTGTCGACCGGCGAGGTTCGTGTCTTCTCGCGCGGGTTGGACGGCGCTCTCTGGACCTTACAACTCGCGCCCGCTGTGGGCGCATGGGAAAGCCTTGGCGGAGCAGTGACCTCGACAGCCTCCGCCGTGGAGACCGCGCCCGGCACCCTGCAGGTTTTCGTGCGCGGGCTTGACCGGGGCCTGTGGCGACGACAGCGCAGCGGTGGGGTCTGGAGCGATTGGGAGCGTCTGCGCGGAACCCTTGCCACGGCGCCCGCCTGCGTTGCCGATGCCGCCGGGCGGGTCGAGGTTGCGGCACTCGACGACCGGGGCCGCCTGATCCACCGCCGCGAAGACGCATCGGGCTGGAGCGAATGGGCGGTGCGCGAGCGGCGCTTGACGGGCGCACCGGCGCTGGTTTCCGGTGCCAATCGTCTGGATGTGTTCGCCACAGGCACGGACGGCGCGCTGTGGCAGCTTGCCCGAACCGGCGCGGACTGGGGCAACTGGGTTTCCCTCGGCGGTGCCTTGAAATCGGCCCCCGTGGCGCGGCGCAGCGGGAACCGTATCGACGTGGTGGCACGCGGCGCCGATGGTGCCTTGTGGGAGCGCGCCTTGCAGGCCAGCAGCTGGGGGCCGTGGTTCACACTGGGCCATGGCATGCCCGCGATCCACGACCGCAGGCGCGCGCGCATCTGGCAGATCTCACCTGATGACGTAGAGTTCCGGTCCTACGATTACGCGGATGAGGCGCAGGGCGGCGCGCTGGCATTGCCGCTGGCCGAGGGCGACGATCCGGAGCGTCTGGTCCGGCTGTTGCGCAAACGGCGCGGGATCATTGCCTACGACGGCGGAACCCACGCAACCGATATCGCCGAGGCAGGTGCCTTTGCAACCGACCTCGGAATGGCCGCCGACCACCTGCGCATCGGCCTGACCGATCCGCTGCCCGATGGTGCCGCCAACACGCGCCTTCTTGCCAACGTGGCGCGTGCCAGCCATGGCGAGACGCAACGCCCCGAACCCCTGCCCGGCCCGGTCGGTCCGGTGGCGCTGCGTACCGCGCGGCTCAAGGGATCGCCGCTGACCTATATCGCCGATGGACAGGCCATTGCCGGGCAACCGGAGCTTGATCTCAGGGTCGGCGGGGTGCGCTGGCATCCGGTTCACAGCCTTTATGGCCAGGGACCGAAGGCCCGTGTGTTCACCTTGCGGGAAACCACCGAGGGCGAAACCGAGATTGCCTTTGGCGACGGACGGTACGGCGCCATCCCGCAAGGGGCGCCAAACGCCATTCAGGCGGTCTATCGCGTCGGCACCGGCAGCAAGGGCCGGGTCCGGCCGGGTCAGCTTTCGGTGCTGCTGGAGAAACCACCCGGTCTGTCGGGGGTGAGCAATCCTGTCGCCGTCTCCGGCGCGGCGGACCCGGAGCCACGCGACCGCGCGCGCCAGAATGCTCCGGCACAGCTGAGAGCCTTTGACCGCATCGTTTCGCTGGAAGATTTCGTGGCGGTGGCCAAGGCGACGGGCCTCGTCGCCAAAGCGCATGTAACCTGGGTCTGGCAGGCGTTGGAACGCGCGGCGCATCTGTCGGTTGCCGGACCGGGCGGCGCGGCGCTCACCGCCGACGATCTGGCGCTGCTGCACCAGATGCTGGACAGCGCGCGCCTGCCCTATCGGCGGCTGACGATTGCCGGTCTGACGATGATCCCCGTGGTCATCGCCGCGCGCATCGTTCCGGCGCAGGACACCAGCAGGGACGATGCCGCCGCCTCCGCGCGGTCGGCGCTGCGAGCCTTTTTCGACTTCGATGCCCGCGCGGTTGGTCAGTCGGTGCATGCCTCGTCGATCTACGCCGCGCTGCACGAGACGCCGGGCGTCGCCGCCGCGGATGTGGACGTCTTCAACGTCAGGGGATTTCGCGACTTCACCGCCGCCGATCTGGCCAAGCGGTCACTGACGACCGCGGACCTGCAACCGCAAGTGCGCGTCTTTCCCGCGCGCCCCGTGCCCGCAGATCTCACTCAGGTTGATCCGCTGGCCAAGGCACCTTTCGATGGCGCGCTGCCGCCGGTTCTTCCCGCCGAGCAGGCGCATCTCGCCTCGCCCGCAGAGGACCTTCTGATCACCGTGACGGAGGCGCTCTGATGGCCTATTCGGATCAATCGACGGATCGGCTCTATGCTCTGCTGCCCGCGGATATTCGCGAGCGGGATGCACACGAGGGCGAACCCCTGCGCGCCCTGATGGACATCGTGCAGGCACAGGCCGACCTGATCGAAGGCGATATCCGCCAGATGGGTGAAAACGCCTTTGTCGAGACCGCCGAGCCCTGGGCGCTGCCCTATATCGGCGATCTGGTCGGCACGACGCCGCTGTTCGACGCCTCGCGCGTGCTGGATGCAGGCACGGCCAACGAACTTTTCCCCGACCTCGAAGGTCCGGACCTGACGCCTCAGATTGGCCTGTCCGCCCGCGCCGACGTGGCCAAGACCGTCTATTACCGGCGGCGCAAGGCCACTCCGGCGATTCTGGAGGAACTGGCGCGCGACACTACGGGCTGGTCGGCCCATGTGGTGGAATTCTTCGAACATGTGGTCTGGTCGCAATGGATCCGCAACCATTTGCGCCTGCATGCACCCGGCACCCCCGACCTGCGGTCGGTGGATCGGATGGACCGGGTCGGGCGCGCCTTTGACGAGACATGCCATGTGCCGCATCTGGCGCCGATGTCTCAATTTACCGGCTGGTACGGTGTCGAAAAGCTGGGCATCTTCCTGTGGCGGCTGTTCGACTATCCGTTGCAACGGGTTTGGGCGCGGCCACTGGCCGGAGCGGGCGATTTCCGGTTTCATTTCAGCGTGCTGGGCAACGATGCACCGGTGTTTTCCCGCGCCCGGCCCGAAGGCGACGCCGCCGGGCGTGCCACCGAGGCGCATGTCCCGGCGCCCTATCGCCGCGCGCGCTTCTTTGAAGCCGTGCGCGGCGCGGCCGATCCGGATTTTCCCTTCCGCATCCGCGTCGATGGCACACTGGTGCCCGTCGCCCGCATCATTTGCCGCAACCTGGCCAATTGGGGCCAGCCCGGGACCGACTTCGTCGCCATAGACCCGGTGCTTGGCCGGTTCACCCTCGGGCCCGCACTTGCGCCCGCCGAGCGGGTGGAGGTCGTTTACCGCTACGGCTTTCCCGGCGATCTGGGCGGGGGCCCGTACCGGCGTCGGCCATGGCGCATCCGGCGCGATCTGGGCCTCGACGTGATCGAGATCAACGCGGATGGCACCGGCGGCGCGCAGACCTCGATCACCGCGGCGCTGGCCCAGTGGTCGGGATCGGGCGGCGGCGACACGATCCTGCGGTTCACCGACAGCGCCACCTATGCCGAGGCGATCTCCATCGATCTCGGCCCCGCTTCGGGAACCGCGCTGGTCTTCGAGGCCGCCGATGGCGAGCGGCCGCATCTGCTGCCGGACGATGCCATCGAGATCACAGGCGATCGCCTGGACGCCTCGGTCACCTTGAGCGGGCTGCTGGTCGAGGGACGGGTGGAAGTGACCGGCCAGTTGGGTCGCCTGAGGCTGCTGCACACGACCCTTGTTCCCGGCGAGCAGATTGCATTGCCCGAAGGTCCCCCCGCAGCCCCCCTGCCCGCCGTGTCGGTGGCCGAGACCCTGAACGGGGACCCTGCCAATTCCGAGTTCCGGCTGGAAATGGCGTTCGCCATCACGGGCCCGCTGCGCATTCCGCGGCTGGCCGAGGGGATTTGGGCGCTCGACAGCATTGTCGACGGGGTGGGCGAGATCGCCATTCAGGCGCCGGGGGGCGAGCCTGGCCCGGTGGTGCACCTCGAGCGCACCACAATTCGCGGCAGCAGCGATTTGCGCATGATCGACCTGGCGAGCGAGGTCATCTTCGATGGCCGCGTACGCTGTCAGCGGGTGCAGACCGGCTGCGTGCGGTTTTCCTACGTGCCGCGCGGATCGCAGACGCCGCGCCGCTACCGCTGCCAACCGGAACTGGCCATCCGCCGCGAAACCGAGGCCGCCGGTCCGCTGACCGCGGCGCAGCAGAGCGCTTTGACCCAGCGCATCATCCGGCGCGTACGCCCGGAATACACCTCGGAGCTATATGGCCAACCCGCCTATCTGCAACTTTCGATCAAGGCCCCGGTCGAGATCCTGACCGGGGCCGAGGACGGCTCTGAGATGGGGGCCTGGAGCCATCTGAAACAGCCGCAACGCGAAGCCAACCTGCGTCATCGGCTGGAAGAATACCTGCCATTCGGCCTTGAGGCCGGGCTCATCTACGAAACCTGAGCCGCAGCAACGAGAAGGAGACACAGAATGTCCGGAGATTATTCACGGTTCACCTTCGATCCGCGGCGCCGGTTTTCGACGCTCTACCTGCGACAGGGCGCGCTCTGGCTCGATCAGGACAAGAACGAGGACGGCGATATCCACCGCCGGGCCAGCCGCACCTTGGCCGAGGACGTTCTGGGCACCGCCGGCATGTCTTATCGCCGCTGGCCCGACGCCTTCCGCATCGGCCACCTGGCCGGGCCGCCAGAGGACCTCTCCATCGAGCCGGGGCGCATGTACCCCTTCGGCATCCAGATCGAGAATTTCGCCGAGGAGGCCGCGACCTATCTCGACCAGCCTTTCGTGCCGCACCCGCCCGACCTTCCGGCGGGCGAGGCGCTGATCTATCTGCGGATCTGGGATCGCGAGATCACATGGGTCGAGGACCCCACCCTGCTGGACGTGGCGCTTGGCGGCATCGATACCTCGACGCGGTTGCAGACCGTGTGGCAGTTGCTGGTCGACGGTGTCGGTCAGGCCGCTTGCGGCGCGGTACAGCCCTTGGTGTCGGACGGTCGGCTGTCGACCGCGGCGATTGCGCCGCCTGCGCCGGACGATCCCTGCATCGTCCCGCCGCTGGTGGGCTACCGGGGGCTTGAGAACCGGCTCTACAAGGTCATGATCTTTGAAGGCGGCCCCTTGGGAACCGCGCGCTTCATGGTCTCGCGCGAAGGTGGATCGATCGTTTCGGCGGTTCAGGACATCGCGGTCGGCGCGGGCGAGACGACCTTGACCGTCAACCGGATCGGACGCGATCCGGTGTTGCGCTTCGAGCCGGGCAATTGGGTGACAGTGACCGATGACGTGCGCGAGTTGATGCTGATGCCGCCGGAACCCGCGCAGATCATCGATATCGACGAGGCCAACCAGCGCATCGTACTGGACCGGGTGCTGCCTGCGCACCTGGCGGAACCGTTCGGCGCAAACGCCGCCGAGGTGCAGGCGCGGCACACCAAGATCACCCGCTGGGATCAGGACGGGGCCGTCGCAGCGATTGACAGCGACGGGTTGATCACGACACAGGCCGGGCCCATCCAGATCGGTGACGGCATTCAACTCACATTTTCCACGGCGCTGCCCGGCGGAGATTTCCTGACCGGGGATTTCTGGCGCTTTGCCGCCCGGGTGGCCGACGCCTCGGTCGAGGTGCTCACCGCCGAGCCGCCGAAGCCGGAATATCACATCGTCCAGATCGCCGCCGCGCATGGTCTTGGCGGGCCGAATGCAACAATCGACGATTGCCGCCCACCGCCGGAGGAAGGGGAAGGCGAGTGCTGTTGCTGCGAAGTGACCGTGTCTGCCGACCCCGACGACAACGCCGATTTCACCACGCTCGCCGGTGCCGTCGCCGCCTTGCCGCAGATCGCGCCGAATGACGCCGATTACGTGATCATCTGCCTGCAAAACGGACGGCAGGAACTTGCGGGCCGGGTGGATGTGTCACGCCGTCGGGTGACGATCCGCGGCTGTGGTCGCGGCACGCTTCTCATCACGCGGCAGGATACGGCGATCCGGCTGATGGGCGCGGAAACCGCGATTGAAAACCTCTCGGTCTTTGGCGAGACCGAGGCGCCGCTGATCGGTCTGCTGGGTGAGCGAAAGGCGGTGCGCCAGACCTGGTTGCTGAACCAGGGGCCGGGGGCGACCATCGAAGGCATCCGCGTCGAGGATATCGAGATCCTCGGCAACGAGAGTGACGGCTCCGGCGGGTTCGACCTGTCCGGCGATCGCATCCTGGTGCGTGGCAACCGGCTGGAGCGTGGCCCGATCCGGCTTGCCGACAGCATTGCCACCGCGCGGATCGAGGACAACCTGATCCGGGACAGCAGGCGCGAAGGCATCCTGCTTGGAAATCCAGGCGTGTCTTTCGACATCGACGTGATCGGCAACCGCATCTACAACGCCCGCCGCCACGGCATAGCCTCGGGCCACTTCGACCCGGAAAACGAAGGCGGCGACAGCACGATTGACGGCCTGCGCATCATCGGCAACGAGATCGC
>Ga0189275_100471_pt1 | contig 15151 bp, 9 predicted proteins | sample N19A6minimetaG_FD_130329 | JGI IMG/M metagenome (GOLD analysis project Ga0189275, IMG submission 130329) | Marine microbial communities from the Costa Rica Dome - N19 A6 mini metaG | ecosystem: Environmental > Aquatic > Marine > Oceanic > Photic zone | place: Costa Rica: the Eastern Pacific...
CGTACGGCGGTATATCTTGCTCATCAGCCAACTCTTTACGCTTTAGTCTTAGTAAATCGAATAAGGCTTCATCATATTCATTTTCTATTTCTGATGAAGTACGAACAACCGCCTCGCCTTCCAGTGAGGTTTTACTTCTGTCCATGGTACCGAATACATTTTCCGTTCCATCCAAAACAGCAAGCGCCGGTTTTTCAAGTTTCAAACCACCGAACTCTCCTTTACTCACGTAGTTTTGTCGTAATAACATTTTGGAAATCTGCATCCATTGATCTTTCGAGAACTCAAGACCTATTCCGTACGTAGGTAATTTCTCATGCTCATTTTCGATAACCTTCTTAGCCTTTGATCCTCGAAGAATATCAGCTAAATGAGTCGCACCAAATTTCTCTCCACTTTTTATAATGGTAGTTAAAAATTGCTGAGCTTGGATAGTCAAATCTTCTACATCATCATCCACAGAAAGACAGTTATCACACATCCCACACTCATCTTTGGGATAGGTTTCTCCAAAATAATTCATGAGGGGTTTTCTGCGACACTCTAAAGTCTCGAGATATTTTATCAATTGCTTAAGATGATTCTCAGCAACTTCTCGTTCTTGTCCTTTTTTCTTGTTGATGAAATACTGAATTTTTTGAGTGTCTGAGGAACCGTATAGCAACAAACAATCTGCTCTTAGTCCGTCACGTCCTGCTCTACCTATTTGCTGATAATAAGACTCAATGTTTTGAGGCATATCATAATGTACAACAAAACGCACATTCGATTTATTAATACCCATACCAAAAGCAATAGTGGCAACAATAATCTGGGTATCATCTTTGATAAATGAACGTTGATTTCCAGCTCGCATTCCATCGCTTAATCCGGCGTGATAAGGTTTTACGGAATAACCTTCATCTTCCAGATTCTCAGATAATTCATCAACTTGACGTCTTGAGAAACAGTAAACAATCCCGGATTGTTTTTTCCTTGTGAACAGAAAGTCCAACAATTGATTTACCGGATCTTTTTTGTCCACAATTTTCAAAAAAAGATTATCACGATCAAAACTTGAAATAAACTCTTCGGAATCATCAAATTTCAGAATATTCTTGATGTCTTCCTGAACTCGCGGAGTGGCCGTTGCAGTTAAAGCCATACATACAGCTTCCGGGAAATCTTCTCTTAATGTGGCAATTTGACGATATTCAGGTCTAAAGTCGTGACCCCATTCCGAAATACAGTGCGCTTCATCAATAGTAAAACAATCCACTTTCAAGCTCGAAAGCATCTCACGGGTTTTATCCATCATCAGTGTTTCGGGAGCTACATATAACATCTTAACTTTACCTGAAGTCACTTTTCGAACATTAAATTCGTACACTTCATGCTTTAGCGAGCTGTTCAGATATACAGCATCTATTCCATATTGTCTGAGCTGCTCAACCTGATCTTTCATCAAAGAGATTAGTGGAGATATTACAATGGTAAGCCCATCAAACATCAGCGCCGGAATTTGATAACACAGAGACTTCCCTCCACCTGTTGGCATTATCACCAACGCATCTTTCTTGTGTAAAACTTGATTTATCGCTTGCTCTTGCTGTAATCGGAAATCCTCATATCCAAAGGTTTCCTTAAGTATGTTTTTTGCTTTGTTGATCGCTGATTGCATTGATTACTTTTTTAATTTATTTATGAATCTTCGGAATTTAAGACTTTCTTCCCCGAAGTTTATAAGAAGTCCGATTTCTTTTTTATATGCCTTTAAATAATTCAAAATTTGATTGAAATGTGCATTATTAATTTCTCCTACTGCTTTTAACTCTACGATCACTTCATCATTTATTATAAAATCTGCTCTTCGAAACCCAATCTCGACTCCGTCATAGTAAATTGGCATTTCAACTTCTCGCATATGTTTAACGCCATATTTGTCTAGTTCACGAGCTAAAGCCCTTTGATATATTATTTCTGGATACCCACATCCTAACTGAGAATGCACTTTCATTGCACAACCAATTACGTTTCCTGTGAGTTCGCTATGCTTGTATTTTTTGTTTACTCTTGATTTCTCTACATGACTCATTTTTAATGCCTACGAATTTGATTATATATTTCTTACATATCCTAGTAAGACAGTTTAACAACCAATTCCTTACAAAAGATTTTAAAGAAGTTTAAAATCTTTACTCAATCAGAGAAATCTATGCGATCAGCGATCATTATTTAGACAGGTACAAGCTTTTAAACTCAAACGGTTTTTTGAAGTGTTCATCTTTGAAGTCCTTCGCGAAGTAGATACTTTCACCGGTTGATTTCATTTCCGGACCTAGTTCCTTTTTAACGCCCGGGAATTTATCAAATGGGAATACAGGTTCTTTGATCGCCCAGTTTTTAAGTTTTGATTTGAGATCGAATTCTTTGAGTTTTGCTCCCAACATTACTTTTGTACCAATAGCCGCTTCGGGAACTTGGTTTGCTTTCGCTAAAAACGGAACTGTTCTGGTAGTTCTGGGATTTGCTTCCAGCACATATACTTTCTCATCTTTTACCGCATACTGTACATTTAAGAATCCAAGAATTTCCATAGCTTCGGCAATTCTCTCCTGATATTCGGCGATGGTTTTTTGCACTTCTTCACTTAAAGAATAAGGAGGTAGAACAGCGGTTGAATCTCCAGAATGAACTCCCGCAGGTTCAATATGCTGCATCATTCCGGAAATGTGAAGTTGATCTCCATCATACACCGAATCCACATCAACTTCGATAGCGTGCTCTAAGTACTTATCAATCAAAAATGCATTTTCGGGATGTGTTTTTAGAATTCGGCTCACATATCGCTTTAGCTCTTCTTCTTTTACCGCGATTCTCATCCCCTGTCCACCCAATACATAACTTGGACGAATTAGCACGGGATATCCAATTCTTTTGGCAATTTTGAGTGCTTCATCTTCATCAAAAGCTGTTCCATATTCAGGAAATGGAACATCCAATTTGGTGAGCAGATCAGAAAATTGACCGCGATCTTCCGCAAAGTCGATCATCTCAAAAGCCGTTCCAAAAATCTTGATTCCTGCTTCTACAAAACGTTTTCCAAGTTTCAGCGCTGTTTGTCCTCCAACTTGAATAATCACTCCTTCCGGCTTTTCATGTTCGATGATATCCATCACTCTTTCCCAATACACCGGCTCGAAATAAAGCTTATCTGCAATGTCAAAATCTGTAGAAACTGTTTCAGGATTACAATTTATCATGATTGCTTCGTAGCCCATCTCTTTGGTCGCTAAAACAGCATGAACACAAGAATAATCGAACTCTATTCCCTGTCCGATTCTATTCGGACCGCTTCCCAATATCACTACTTTTTTCCGATCAGTGACTTCACTTTCATTTTCACCTTCATAAGAAGAATAGTAGTATGGCGTTTTAGCAGGGAATTCAGCCGCACATGTATCTACCAATTTAAATACCGGCTTTAGATCCAGACTTATTCTCTGCTGTCTCACTTCTTCATCAGATACTTCTTGTCCACTTTTACTTAGCAACCAGGCAATTTGTGTATCAGAGAAACCGGCTTGTTTCAATTCAAAGAAATCATCTTTATCTATGGCTTCCAGAGTTTGTCCTTCGGTTCTGTTTTCGAGCGAAACCATATATTTGATTTGTTGTAAAAACCATGGATCTACTTTGGTGATGTCTGCAATTTCTTCTACTGATGCACCAAGCTTGAACGCGTTTCTGATCTGAAGTGAGCGATCCCAATATGGCTTCATCAACCGTTCGCTTACGTGCTTACGATCTAACTCTTCATATCCATCAGCACCAAGTCCATCTCTACCAACTTCCATTGATTGCCACGCTTTATTGAGCGCTTCAGGGAAATTTCTTCCAATGCTCATCACTTCCCCAACCGCTTTCATTTGTGTAGAAAGTTTTTCATCAACTCCAACAAATTTATCAAAGTTAAAACGAGGCACTTTACACACTACATAATCAATACTTGGTTCAAAACAAGCAGACGTATTACCTGTGATTTGATTTTTGAGTTCATCAAGATTGTAACCCACTGCTAATTTAGTCGCCACTTTCGCAATCGGATATCCAGTTGCTTTAGATGCCAATGCTGATGAACGGCTTACTCTAGGATTGATCTCAATCGCTACAAAACGATCGCTTCCGGGTTCCATTGCAAACTGCACGTTACATCCTCCGGCAAATGTTCCGATAGAGCGCATCATTTTGATGGCTGCGTTTCTGAGAATCTGAAGTTGTTTATCTGTTAACGTCTGTGTTGGCGCAACCGTAACAGAATCTCCGGTGTGAACGCCCATCGGATCCATATTTTCAATGGAGCAAATAATTACCACATTGTCATTGGAATCACGTAGTAATTCTAGCTCATATTCTTTCCATCCAAAAATACATTCTTCAATCAATACAGAATGAACAGGGCTCATTTCCAAACCACGAAGTACCATTTTATCAAAATCTTCCTCGTTCCAAACAATTCCGCCACCAGCTCCACCCATGGTGAATGAAGGACGAATCACGATCGGCAAACCTCCCAATTCCTCCTTGATTTCTTTAGCATCAAGTAAAGATTCTGCCTGACGACTTTTACATTGTTCAATTCCAATTTCTTCCATTTTGTCGCGGAATAGCTGACGATCTTCTGTAAGCTCAACCGCATCAATATCTACACCGATGATCTTGATTCCTCTTTCTACCCAGAAATTTTCTTTCTCTAAATCCCGGCATAGATTTAATCCAGTTTGCCCGCCCATCGTCGGAAGAACAGCGTCTGGTTTTTCCTTTTCTACGATTTCTCTGATAGAATCTGTCGTCATCGGCAACATATATATAGAATCCGCCATAAGAGGATCCGTCATTATTGTTGCAGGATTTGAATTGATCAAAACTATCTCATAACCTTCTTCTTGTAAAGATCTACACGCTTGTGTTCCTGAATAGTCAAACTCACAAGCCTGACCAATTACTATCGGGCCGGAACCGATGATTAAGATTTTGTGGATATCGTCGCGTCTTGGCATTTTATTAATTTAAATCGTTTTTTTAGTTCAACTTATTTTTGGCGAATGACTAAAACAAACATCTTGAAGTCATACGTCAGTAGTCATTTTTCGTTTGTCAGTTATTCTTCATCATTTCTATAAACTCATCAAATAAATAGGCGGAATCGTGTGGTCCGGGTGATGCTTCGGGATGGTATTGCACGGAAAACCCCGGGAAGTTTTTAAATCTCAATCCTTCAATAGTTCCATCATTCAGATTGATGTGTGAAACTTCAGCAACTTCTTCTTTCACACTTCCTTCGGTTACTGCAAATCCATGATTTTGAGTTGAAATCTCAACTAATCCTGTCTTTAAGTTTTTTACCGGATGGTTTGCCCCACGGTGACCAACAAACATCTTTCCGACTTCAATCCCTTCACTTAAAGCCATTAATTGATGCCCAAGACAAATTCCAAACAATGGTTTTCCGGTCGACTTAGCATACTCAACAGTTTCCAATGCATATTCTGCGGTGGCATTTGGATCGCCAGGTCCGTTACTAAAAAAGAAACCGTCTGCGTCCCATTCTTTAATTTCGTCAATTGATGTTTTTGCAGGAAAAACTCTAAGTGTGCATCCACGAGCGTTTAAACTATTAATGATGTTCTGCTTAATTCCGTAGTCAAAAGCAGCTACTTTAAAATCAGTTTCTCCGTTTACAGTCTGCGCTTCATTTCTGGAAACTTTAGAGGCCAGTTCAAGTCCGGTCATGTCTTCCCAGTCTCTTGCCATTTGAACCAATTTCTTTTCATCCAGTTCTGTGGATGAAATTACCGCATTCATCACGCCTTTTTCTCTTATGTGACGAACTAATTTTCTTGTATCCACTCCTGAAATTCCTACTACTTTCTGATCTTCGAGATATTCCTGAAGACTCCCATCCGCCATCGGGTTGCTGAATTCATGAGAAAAAGCTCTGGTTATAATTCCTGCCACCATCACTTTTCTGGCTTCATCATCCCGCGACATAGTTCCGTAGTTTCCGATATGCGGATAAGTCATCATCATCAATTGTCCATGATAACTTGGATCGGTAAAGATCTCCTGATAACCGGTCATAGATGTATTGAAACATAATTCCCCACCGGTGATTCCTTCATGACCTACCGCCCATCCGTGTGCGATAGTTCCATCACTGAGTGCAAGAATAGCTTTCTTTCTTTTATGCAAAGACATGTGTACTTAATTGTGAGTAAGAGTTGAGGGTCAAAAAAAATCCGACTACGAATATCGCGCCGGATTGGAAAATGATATGAGAAAATGGTGACGGCATCAATTGCACGACCTTAATTCTGTGGCGTACTGTACCGGTTTTTCAAAGCTGTAAATTGCTAACACTTTAATTTTCTTTTGTAGCTTTGTTTAGAGTTCGACGAAGATAACAAAGGTGAAGATTGAATTCAATTAGAAAGTCATGAAAGCTACACTAAAACCTACGTATGGCTCGTCTATTTCAAAAATATATCCAATATTAGCTGATCCAGTAAGCCCGCTTCCTCTTCTATTTTGATTTCGAAATATCATACTCGATCTTAAACCTACATGATATAAGCTTGTAGATTCATCAGGACCAATAACAAAACCACTTTCTGTCGAATAATAGGGTTGAACTCCTCTTCCTAAATATACACCTGTTGCAATTCCTTTGACTTCATCTACGAATAGTCTCTTCTGAAAAATCACCTTAAAAGAGCCATTTGAGGAGGTACTAAAAGTTCCGTAGTAATCATTAATGATCTTTGTAGTTATATCAAGTCCGTTTGCTAATCCCAGTGAATAACCAAAACCGAACTTATTGTCATTTAACCAATATGCACTGATCGCCAAACTTTCATTGTAGGAATCTTCTACCCCTTCATAGTCTTGTTCATTTTTCTCGTCATACTCATTTTCAAAAGGTCCATTATTTGCATATTGCAGTCCAATACCAAAGTTTGTGTATTTAGCTACACTATCTTCAGGAGAACCCCTTTTAACATTGAACATAACCATCTCACTCATTGGGGCATGAGTTCCGCAAGCTGTAAAAACGACCCCAATTAAAGCTAATATTAAAACCTTTATTATAGAAATCTTCCTAGTACCCAAAACTAAATCCAACTGATAAGTAGTAATCATCTATATCTAAAAAAACGCCGCCTTCTAAAATTAGCGACATAAATCCACGGTCATAATCTTCGATAATGGTATATGGAACTGATAAGAAATGAACTTTTGAGCCTAATAGTTTAAAATTCTTGTATCCGTCTGGTATAATAAATTTATAATAGTTGAAGTTTTCTTCTTCAAAATGAAATGATTCTTGTCTAAACACCGGAGCAATTGAAATTCCAAAAATTTCAGTTTCAACCAATCGAATTGGCATTGAAAAAAAGAAATTTTCAGGGAATGACACTCCACCTGATATAAAAATAGGCTCTATAATTTTGAAAGTTACATCTACACCTGTTGCTTTACCAAGTGAGAGAGAAATAGCCCCGTTTGAAGAAGCAGAATCGTCAATTAAGAATGTCTTAAAATAGTTAATGCCAAGGTTATTCTTATAGGTTCTTTCATTCTCCTCTGGCTGGTTAGATAACTCTCCACCATCACTAGGCATAGTAAATTTAGATGATAATCCTTTAGTACTAATTGACTTTTTTTTTGAACTTAGTACAATCGTTTGGCTCATCGGGGCATGAGTGGCGCAAGCTGTAAACAAAACACTAATTAAGATTAAGGTTAGTCTCATTTTTTAGAAAAATTCTTCTTCAATAAGCTCCCGCTCAAAACTGCCAACCCACTTACTAAACCACCGATAATTCCGGTAATTGAGATCACTAAAATCGGCGAACCTACTCCTAACATCTCTGCAATTCTTGTTGATAAAATTCCATCGTTAGCTAAATGCACATAAAGAGCCTGTCCGCTCCAAAGCAGGAATAATGCAAGAAACCCTATTCCAAAAGCTTTGCCGGAAGCAGGTTTCATTTGAAAACCAAGAATTAATCCAGTAATCGCAATTGCCCACCAGGGAAACACCAAATTTATGAGGTAAGCAGTAATTATTAAAAGTATAAGTAAGATCATTTGTTTTAGATGTAGGATTTAAGACATAAGATGTAAGAAGTCTCAAATCTTACATCTTGTGTCTATTATCTAATTTCGAGTTTATATAAATATTCTTTCGGCTTTTCTTTCATGAAATTCAATTCAAAAAGTTCACCTGTTCTCCAGGGTTCTATCATGGAATCATAATTTGGGGAACCGGGATTCCCAGAAGCTCCACCAGGATACACTCCATAACCTTTAACTTCGGGACCAACTTCAACTACCATTCTCCAAGAAGGACCAAAGCCGCCGCGGGTTGCGTTAATGGCTTCAGACGATCCTGAACTAAATAAATTGTTTCTTCCAAACCCGGGAATATCTGCAAGGTGTGCAACATCATTATTTATAAAATAGCCCCACTTCCATTTATCGCCATATTCGCCTAAGTAGTTAGTGAGTTCTTCTACGGACTCATTAAACGATTCAGTTACAATTTCAGCTCTTGTTTCGATCTTTTCTGTGGCTACATTATCAAAAAAATCGAAATCAGGATCTGCTTTTATGATTTCCACAAAGCGATCTCGAGAAGGATATCTCAAAACTGCATCCGTGGTTTCATATTCGTCATATAAAACTGCTCTGTAAAAATTACCAGACCATTGTCGGAAAAATGATGGAGCAATTTCTTCGGCTTCCATATCATAATCCCACTCTTTCATCAATTGCAGAATTTTCTGAGCATTTTCATCCAAATTTTCTGCATCAATCCATTCTAAAAGTGAAGGAAGTAAAGTTGCGGCGTAGTAGCTGTAGTTATCCATCTGCATATTTTGCATATCTTTTGCTGTGATGTCTTCCATTGAAGCTAGCAAATCATTAATTCGGCGTCCTCTTTCAAACGGAGCAAAATCATCATCTAAATAATAAGGATAATCAGGTGCTGCAGACTCTTGATTAGCTGAACTCACAAATCCTCGTTCAGGGTTTTTAATATGTGGATTGTGCTCGAACGGAATCCAACCTTGCCAGTCATATAATGGATCCGTTCCATCACTTACCGTTCTTCCCTGAAATTCCCATTTATTAGGAAATTTACCATTTACCCAGAGAGCAATGTCATCTTCATTGCTGGCAAACACGAAATTCTGAGCGGGAGCTACATAATGACTTAAAGCTTCCACATAATCATCGTAATTTTCAGCCCTATTCAATCCGTAAAAGGTTTTAATGTCATTCGAACCTTCATGAGCGATCCATCTTAATGCATGATATGCCGGTTTTCGTTCTTCATTTATTCGGGATTCTGTTTTTGTAATTGGTCCATGATGCGTGTAAATCACTGTATCGAGCACAGTTTCCTGACCTCGAACTTTGATCTCCTCGATTCTCATCGTGGTTGATTTCCATTTTCCGTCATGCCAATATTCTTTCTGTGATTCATCCTTGAATTTGATTTCGTACCAATCCATTACATCAGCGGCAACATTTGTAACTCCCCACGCCACATTTTCATTAAAGCCGATTACAATTCCAGGCGTACCTTGCAATGTAACTCCGTACGAATTTATTCCGGGTGCATTCAGTTGAACTTCGTACCAAATAGATGGAAGCGTCAAAGACAAATGTGGATCGTTAGTCAAAATTGGATATCCCGATTTTGTTTTTGAACCCGAAACCGCCCAGTTATTACTTCCCACACCTTCTGGTTTTTCATATTCACCTAACTCAACTGCTGACGCGGATTTAAACAAGGTGTCGGGAGCTTGAACCGGAATCCCTTCAAAATCCCATTTTCGAGATGGCGGTATAATAGGATCATTTAGCTCAGGTTTGGTTTCGAAGAACTTTTCGATGAACTCCGCTCCAAAATATTCTAAAGTATTACTGGTTCTGTCATCGCTGTTTCCTCCGGCTAGCGTTCTTGTCATGTTTTTCAGCAAATGGGCTGTCTTAATCGGTGTCCATTTCTCAGGAGCAAAATCCAGAATTTTATATTCTACCGGATAATTTTTTGGTTCAAGTGATGAGATATAGGCGTTAACGCCGTCCGCATACGCATTTACAATTTCCCAAGTTTTAGAATCTTGCTTCATCATTTCCAACGCTTTTTCAGCACCGTAGGGCATTCCTCTCCTTCGGGTTTCCTTATCTCGGTTTAGAGCGCGATCTCCAATTTTTTCGGATAATCTACCGGAAGCATCCAAGGTTTGAATTTCCAACTGAAATAACCGATCTCTTGCAACTACATATCCTTGAGCAAAATAAAGATCGTATTCGTTTTCAGCGAAGATGTGTGGAACCCGCCGTTCATCAAAATAGACAGAAGCATTTCCATCAAAATCATCTATCGATAATTGATCTGATTCCGGAATTGACGTTTCAGCGTTAGCCCAAAATCCTGCTTGCGGATCAACAAATTTTCCAATTGGAGGAACAGAACCGAATTGAGTATTTAGAGATACTATCAACACTACAAGAATAAGTGAAGAAATTAGTGTTTTTAAATAGTTCATCCTTTAGTGTTATGGTGTGATAGTATTATTGACGTCATAATTTTAGATTGAAAATATTTTCAAAAGTTTTGTAAGGAATTGCTTATGAAACTGTCTGATTATAGAGAAAGGAAATTAATAAAGAAACTAATGCCTAAAATTACTGCATTCGAAGATTTAAATTGCTGGAAAGAATCAAGGCTTCTTGTTAGAGAAGTTTATAGTGTCACTAATAATCCACCGTTTAGTAAAGATTATGGTCTTAAAGACCAAATTCAACGAGCATCCGTATCTGTAATGACAAATATTGCAGAAGGATTTTCAAGATATCATCGTAAAGATTCGGTGCGATTTTTTAATTTCTCTCAAAGCTCTGCTGCCGAAGTTAAAAGTTTACTCTATGTTGCTGAAGACTTGGGATATATATCAAAGGAAAAAGCAATAGAGTTTAGAGAACAAGCTACTTCTTGCCAAAGATTGGTTCTTGGGTTAATTAAACATTTTAATAGTTATTAGTGTGAAAGTGTTGAGGTCGGTGGTGTTATAGATTATGCCAATCTATAACACCTGAACACTTTCACACTATTTGTTTAAACTAGCCTGCAAATCTTCCCAATCTTTTAGGAATCTAGCTAAGCCGGAATCTGTAAGAGGATGATTCAACATTCCCATGATCACATTCAACGGCATTGTTCCAACATCAGCGCCGACTTTTGCACATTCAACTACATGCATTGGGTGACGAATACTCGCTGCCAGTACTTCCGTTTCAAACCCGTAATTCATGTAAATATGTACGATGTCTTCAATCAATTTCATTCCATCGCTAGAAATATCATCTAGTCTACCCATAAATGGAGAAATGTATGTCGCACCTGCTTTTGCTGCAATCAAAGCTTGGGTTGGAGAGAAGCAGAGCGTACAATTTGTTTTTATTCCTTCCTCAGAAAAAGTTTTAATCGCTTTAATTCCATCTTTGATTAAAGGAATTTTGACAACCACGTTATCAGCAATCTTGGCAATCTTTCTTCCCTCTTCAATCATTTCATTGTAGGTCGTAGAAACTACTTCCGCAGAAACATCACCTTCAACAATATCACATATTTTTTTTATGTGTCCTTCAAAATCACGAACTCCGATTTTTGCACATAAACTTGGATTTGTGGTCACACCGTCAAGTACTCCTAAGTCGTTTGCTTCTTGGATTTCTTCGAGGTTTGCCGTGTCTATAAAAAATTTCATGGAATAGTGAGAGTTTATTGAAGTTTTATCGCCTAATAATAAGAAATCATTCTATGGCTTTCATAATGTAAAATGAGATTGTTGTTGCTTCTTTTTACACACGCTGATGAAAATGAATGAACTAAATCCCGACCTTTGTTGTCAAAACGAATACAAAAAAATAAACTAATACATACAGACGTGAACAAAACTTCTTTAATTGCTCTTTGCGCAACTTTTTTAATTATCGGATGCGGTGGCAGCGATGAAAATGCAAACCCAGCTCAAAATGCTCGATTTTCGGGTTGGGGCGGTGGAGCAGCCGGCGGTCGTGTTACCAGTGTAGAAACAGAAACTATTACCCGCCAGCCTATCGCTGATCAAGTTCGTTCATTTGGAACTGTAAAAGCTCAAGACGTAGTTGCTATAACTCCACAAGTAAGTAATAGAATTACAAAATTACACGTAGATCTAGGAGATACTGTTCGTCAAGGACAACTTCTTGCTAAAATTTATGACGCTACTTTTAAAGATCAATTACAGCAAGCCAAAGCGCAATTAGAGCAGAGCAAAGTCGCTATTAGTAGAGACAGTACTCAGTTTGCACGTCAAGAAAAGCTACTAGAGTCAAATGCAATTAGTCAGGCAGAATTTGATGATGCATTTGCCACTTACAGAAATAGCTTATCACAATACCAAACGTCTGTGGCGTCTGTAACTCAAGCTCAGGAAAATTTTAATAATACAGAAGTACGCTCTCCTGTTCGCGGTGTAGTGGTTTCTAGAACCGGAGCGGAAGGCGATATTGCAAGCGCCGGTCAAACATTGTTTGAGGTTGCTAATTTAGTTGGTTATGAGTCTCGCATATATCTTCCTGTACAAGATTGGAGAGCTATTAAAATTGGGCAACAAGTAAATTTAAGAGTATCGAACGAGGCTGAATCGTCTGCTAAAGGCGTAGTTTCAAGAAAAAGTCCACAGCTGGATGCTACAACAGGTTTAGGAGAGGTTGTAGTTACATTAAATCAGATCGGCTCATCCATATATCCCGGAGTTCTTACTGAAAATGTAATCGATATCGAAAATAAGCCTAGGGCAATTGTTGTTTCAAGAGGCGCTTTGGTTGAAAAAGTTGAAACTATTATAGAACCTGAATCTAATACTATTCAACTTGACAGAAAATATTCTGTATTTGTGTCTAAAGGTGATAGTGTTGTTGAATTGCGACAACTTGAACTTGGAATTGAACAGGGTGACAGAATTGAGGTGGTATCAGGGTTACGTCCTGGAGAGAGTATCGTTGTAACAGGTCAAAATAGTTTACAAGATGGAGGTAGAATCAGAGTTGCTTCAGGTTCCAGCTTCCAATCTCCGGAAGGTCAATCTGTTGATAATAATCAGCGTGGAGGAGGTCAAGGCAGACCGGGCGGAAATGCATTTCAAAATATGAGCGAAGAAGATCGTGCTAAAATGAGACAACGAATTCAAAATATGAGTCAAGAAGAACGTCGTGCCTTTATGGATAGCCTACGAACTGCAAACGCTTCAGGAAATTAAAATGGGTGGACTATCGAAATTAGCCGTTGATCGGCCAATAACTTTTTTAATGATAAGCTTGATCCTGATTGGCTTTGGGATCTTTGGTGTATCGCAACTTAGACTGGATTTATATCCTGATGTGAGTTTCCCGACAATCACCGTATATACCAGTTACGATGGCGTAGCACCTGAAGACATGGAAACACTTGTAACTCGCCCTATCGAGGAGCAAGTTGGAAGTATTAGCGGAATCAGAAGAGTTCGCTCACTTTCCAGCCAAGGAGCTTCTGTGGTTAAACTAAACTTTAACTGGGGAACTGATCTTTACGAAGCGGAAAACGATGTACGAAAGCAACTTGGCTTTGTAACCAGGTCAATACCACGCGATGCAGAAACCCCACTCGTATTTAGCTATGATCCTAATCAAGAACCAATTGTGGTATTGGCAATTACATCTGAAGCAAGAAGCGCCAGAGATTTAAGAACCTATGCTACACAAGTTTTAGAGCAACGAATAGAACGCGTTAATGGAATTGCTTCCGCAGAAACTTCGGGTGGTTTAGAGCGACAAATCAATGTGGTTATAGACAATCAAAAAATGAGATTGTACAATCTTACCATCGCTCAAATTTCCAATCGTCTTAACTCAGAAAATATTCAAGTTCCGGCGGGGCAATTGATCGAAGGGAATACAGTATACTCACTTCGAACTATGGGTGAGCTTAAAAGTGTGGATCAAATAAAAAATGTAATTGTTGCCACAAGAGATGGAAAATCTCTCTTTCTAAAAGATGTAGCTGATGTTGAAGACGGTATTGCACAACCAATTGGTAATGTTCGCGTTGATGGAGAAAACGGAGTGGTACTTAACATTTATCGCCAAAGTGACGCCAATGTTGTGAACGCAGCAGATGCGGTAATAGCCGGGCTCGAAGAAATTCAAAAAAGTTTACCCCCCGATGTAAATGTTCAGGTGCTTACTAATAAAGCCGAATTCATTAAGCTTTCTATTCAAAATCTTCTTCTCACCGGGCTTCAAGCTGTTATTTTGGTAATATTGATTTTACTCGCTTTTCTAAGAAGCGGTAGATCTGCATTAATTATTGCTATCTCTATTCCAGTTTCTATTGTTACAACTTTTGCAGTGATGAAATTTGCAGATTTGAGTTTGAATATAATCTCATTATCCGGATTAACTCTTGCTGTTGGGTTAGTGGTAGATGATGCCGTAGTGGTTCTGGAAAATATCTTTAGATTTCGTGAAGAAGGTAAGGGAAGAAAAGAAGCAGCTACACTTGGTGCCAAAGAAGTAGCAATGCCTGTAGTGATTTCCACCTTAACTACACTAGTAGTATTTTTACCTATTCTTTTTGTGCCGGGAATTGCCGGTTTCTTATTTCGAGACCTTGCATTAACAATTTCATTTTCACTATCAGTTTCATCATTAGTTGCTTTAACCCTTATCCCAATGATGACTTCTCAGTTCTATAAAGATGGAGAACTTTCTATTGAAGCTACCAACAAAGTTGCGAATTTTTTTAGTAAAGCTTTAGAACGACTCGAAAACTCATATTCAAAAGTATTGGACAAAGCGCTTAATAAAAGCGGCCTCGTTATTGTAATTGCTGTGTTATTCTTTGGTGCAACTTTACCTATTTTCTACACTCTTGGCGGAGAATTCTTCCCCAGAGTTGATGAAAACGCATTTACTCTGGAAGTAACCAGAGAAGCTGGTGTAAGCTTGTTAGAGCTAGAACGGTCTATCGAACAGGTTGAAAGTATTATTAAGAAAGAAGTTCCCGAAGCTC
>Ga0189275_100472_pt1 | contig 15133 bp, 11 predicted proteins | sample N19A6minimetaG_FD_130329 | JGI IMG/M metagenome (GOLD analysis project Ga0189275, IMG submission 130329) | Marine microbial communities from the Costa Rica Dome - N19 A6 mini metaG | ecosystem: Environmental > Aquatic > Marine > Oceanic > Photic zone | place: Costa Rica: the Eastern Pacific...
ACGGCACCACCCTGCGCGACGAGGTGCTGGACCGCGCCCGCACCGAGTTCGACGGCGTGATCCTCGGCACCCAGTCGCATATGGATTATCCCCCGGTGGTCGAAGGCGGGCGCAACGTGTCGGCCGGGTTCCGCATCGGGCTGGACCTTTATGCCAACGTGCGCCCGGCGCGCTCGCGCGATTTCATCCCGAACAAGGCCGCGGGCATGGACCTCGTCATCATGCGCGAGGCGACCGAGGGCTTTTACCCCGACCGCAACATGTACAAGGGCGTGGGCGAGATGATGCCCGACCCCGACATGGCGCTTTCGGTGCGCAAGATCACGCGGCACGGATCGATGCGCATCTGCCGCGAGGCGTTCAAGCTGGCAATGCAGCGGGGCAAGAAGGTCGTCGCGATCCACAAGGCCAACAGCTTCCTGATGACCGACGGGCTGTTCCTCGAATGCTTCCGCGAAGTGGCCAAGGAGTTCCCCGAGGTCGAGGCCGACGACAAGATCGTCGATGCCTTCGCCGCGCTGCTGGTGCGCCAGCCGGAAAAATACGACGTGGTGGTGGCGACCAACTTCTACGGGGACATCCTGTCGGACCTTGCCTCGGAGCTCTCCGGCTCGCTGGGTCTTGCCGGGTCGATCAATGCCAATGCCGAAACCGGCCTGTGCTGTGCGCAGGCCCAGCACGGATCGGCGCCGGACATCCAGGGAAAGAATGTGGCCAACCCGACCTCCTTGATCCTGTCGGCGGCGATGATGCTGACCTGGCTGGGCGAACAGCGCGGCGTGCAAAAGCTGATGGATGCAGGCGCCGCGATCACGCAAGCGGTGGACCGGGTGATCGACGATCCGGCCAAGCGCACTCGCGATCTGGGCGGGTCGGTCAATACCGATCAGTTCGGCACCTTCGTCGCCGAAGAGGTCGCCGGCAAGGTTCCGGCCTAGCCTTGCACAGGGCGGGCAGGGACCTCGCTCCTGCCCGTCCCCCTGACTAATTTCCGGGACACTCACATCATGCGTATCGTATTGATCCACGCCACGCGGGTCGCGATGGCCCCGATTGACGAGGCCTTTGCGCGGCTCTGGCCAGTGGCCGAAACCCTCTCGATCCTCGAAGAAGCCCTGTCGTCCGATGCGGCCTCGAACCGGGTCGGCCCGGCGGCGCTTGACCGGCGCATCAATGCGCTGGCCGACTATGCAATGGGGCTGGCGCCGGATGCGATCCTCTACACCTGTTCGGCCTTTGGCACCGGCATCGAAGAGGCCGCCGCGCGGCTGGACATACCGGTTCTGAAGCCGAATGAGGCGATGTTCGAAACAGCCATTGCCGCCGGTGGCCGCATCGCCATGCTCTACACCTTTCCACCCGCCGTTGCGGGAATGGCGCAGGAATTTCGCGATGCGGCGGTGCAGGCGGGTTGCGTGCTGACCCCGGTCGAGGTGCCCGGCGCGCTGGATGCATTGAAATCCGGCGATGGCGCCACCCATGACCGGCTGATCGCAGAGGCCGCGGCACAGGTGAGCGATGCCGACACCATCCTGCTTGCGCATTTCTCGATGAGCCGGGCGGCAGAGATGGCGCGCGCAAGTACAGACATTCCGGTGCTGACCAGCCCGGACGCGGCGATTGAAAAACTCAAACGGATGTTGTTGCCCGAAACCGCAAGGGAGCTGCGCGCATGTTGATTGGCGTGATCGCAGACGATTTCACCGGCGGCAGCGATATTGCCAATACGCTGGCCAAGGGTGTCGCGCCCGAAGGCGGGCTGCGCACGGCGCAATATTCCGGCGTGCCCTCCGGCCCGGCGGACGCGAGCGTGGAGGCGGGGGTGATCTCGCTCAAGAGCCGCTCGGCCCCGGTTGACGACGCGGTGGCGCAATCGCTGGCCGCGCTCGAATGGCTGAGCGCGCAGGGCTGCGAGCAGATCGTGTTCAAGTATTGCTCGACCTTCGATTCCACCGATGACGGCAATATCGGCCCGGTGGCCGAAGCGCTCGCCCGCGCTCTGGACTGCTGGGGCGTCGCGGTCTGCCCGGCGTTTCCGACGGCGGGGCGCACGGTGTATCAGGGCCATCTGTTTGTCTTTGACCGGCTGCTAAGCGAATCCGGCATGCAGACTCATCCCTTGACGCCGATGACCGACCCCGATCTGCGGCGTGTGTTGTCGGCGCAAACCTCGGCGGGTGTCGGGTTGGTGCCGCATTCGGTCGTTGCGGCGGGGGATGTGGCGGTGCGCGACGCGCTGCGCGCCATGTCCGAGACCTTTGCCGTGGTCGACGCGATTTCCGACGCAGCGCTGCTGACCATCGGAGCGGCGCTCGACGGCGCGGCGCTTGTCACCGGCGGGTCGGGCATCGCGCTGGGCCTGCCGCGCAATTTCATCCGGTCGGGCCGGGCGCACGGCGGCGAGACACCATTTGTCCCTGTCGACGGGCCAGAGGCGATCCTTGCCGGGTCCTGTTCGGGCGCGACGCGGGGCCAGATCGACCATCACGCCGCGCGCCATCCGACCCTGGCCATCGACGTGCCGGGCGTAATGGCCGGCAGGATCACCGCGACAGACGTCACCACGTTTCTGATGAAGCACCAGGGCAAGGCGCCGCTGGTCTATTCCTCGGGCACGCCGGCCGAAGTGCGCGCGACGCAGGAGACGTTTGGTCGCGAAGCGGTCTCGGCCAGGTTGGACAGGCTGTTTGCCGACACCGCCCGCGACCTGATTTCACGCGGTTATCGGCGGATCGTGGTGGCCGGAGGCGAAACCTCCGGCGCGGTGGCGCAGGCGGTCTGTGGCGGCCTGTCGGTCGAGGCCATGCGGATCGGTCCGGAAATCGACCCCGGCGTGCCGATCCTGAGCTTGGGCGAACCGCCGGTCCTGCTGGCGCTGAAATCCGGCAATTTCGGTGCGCCGGACTTCTTCGAGAAGGCTCTGGCGATGATGGGGTCGGGCGCATGAGCGAGGAAGAGCATAAGGCGCGGACCGAGATGGCGCATCTGTGCCGCTCGCTGTTCGAGCGCGGGTTTTCCGTGGGCACGGCGGGCAATGTCTCGGTACGCCTGACCGACGGCATCCTGATGACGCCGACCAATGTGCGGCTGGGCGATCTCGACCCCGCGCGCATCGCCAAGCTGGACCTCCAGGGCAATCACGTCGCTGGCGACAAGCCCACGAAAGAGGTGTTTCTGCATCAGGCCTTCTATGACACGCGGCCCGAGGCCGGAGCGGTGGTTCATCTGCATTCCACATGGGCGACGGCGTTGTCCTGTCTGGCGGACATCGATCCGGACGATTGTGTGCCGCCGCTGACGCCTTACGTGGTCATGCGTGTCGGCACCGTGAAACGCGTGCCTTACGTCAAACCCGGCGATCCGCGCATGGGCGACCTGATCCGCGAATTGCAAGGCAGATACGCCGCCGTCCTGCTGGCCAACCATGGGCCGGTGGTCAGCGGCAAGACGCTGTTTTCCACCGTCGCCGCGGCAGAAGAGCTTGAGGAAACCGCGCGTCTTATCGTGGCGTTGCGGGGCATGAACACCCGGCTGCTGACATCGGCCGACGTGGCCGAATTGGACGCGACCTTTGGCCGGATTTGAAGAGACCGTCATGACTCCCACGACCAAGATCCAGCTTTCTGGACGAGACCCCCTGCATGTCACCGATCTGGCCGGGGTCCTGGGCGCACGCCTGCCGCGCCTGCCGCATGTGCTGCGCTTGCTGAGCGAGAACCACCTGCGCGAAACCGGTGCGCCCGGCCCTTTGCTTGCGGCGCTGGACGATTGGCTGGCGGGGCGGGGCACGGCCTTTGAATTCGCCTTCCGCCCCAACCGCATCCTGATGCACGACACAACCTGCACCCCGGCGATTGCCGACATTGCCGGGCTGCGCGATGCGGTGGCAGAGGCGGGGGGAAACCCCGAAGACCTGACGCCGCAACTGCCGGTCGAGGTCTCGGTGGACCATTCACTTGCCGTCGATGTCTATGCCACGCCTGAAGCCGCCGCCCGCAATGGCGCGCGCGAGATTGCGCGCAACCGCGAACGCTATGCCTTTCTGAAATGGGCCTCGGCCAACTTGCAGGGCGTGCATGTGAATCCGCCGGGCACGGGCATCATGCATACGATCAACCTGGAACAACTGGCGACGGTGCTGGAGGTCCATGACGATGGCACCGCCCACCCCGACATGCTGCTGGGCACCGACAGCCATACGCCGATGATCAACGGCATCGGGGTCCTGGGCTGGGGTATCGGCGGGCTTGAGGCGGAAAGCGTGATGTTCGGCCAGCCCGCCGCTCTGGCCATGCCCCAGGTGATCGGCGTGCGACTGGAAGGCGCGCTACCGCCCGGCACGCTTTCGACCGATCTGGCGCTGGAGGTGACGCATCGGCTGCGCCTGCTGGATGTGACCGGGGCCTTCGTGGAGTTCTTCGGGCCCGGGGTTTCGACCCTGTCCGCCGGGGACCGGGCCGTGATTGCCAACATGGCGCCCGAATACGGCGCCTCGACCGGGTTTTTTCCTGTCGATGGCCGCACTGTGGAGTATCTGGCGGCCACCGGACGTCCCGCGCATCTGACCGCGATGATCGAGCCCGTGTTCCGCACCATGGGATTGTGGTTTGACGCCGATGACGCGCCGCATTTTGACCGCTGCATCACCATCGACTTGTCGGACCTGCGCCCCCTGGTCGCCGGGCCGCGCCGCCCGCAGGACCGCTGCGCGCCGTCACAGGCCCGCGCCGGGATCGAGGCCGCCATCGGGCGTCCGCTTGCCCCGGCTGGCAAGGACGAAGTGCCCGACGGTGCGGTCGGGGTAGCGGCGATCACCAGTTGCACCAATACCTCCGATCCACGGCTTCTGGTCACCGCGGGGCTTCTGGCGCGCAAGGCCCGGCGGCGCGGATTGCAGGTGCCGCATTGGGTCAAGACCTCGCTGGCACCGGGGTCACCTTCGGCACGGGACTATATGGAGCGTGCGGGACTGACCGGGGGTCTCTCGGCCTTGGGCTTCGATATCGTGGGCTTCGGCTGCACCACCTGTATCGGCAACTCCGGGCCCTTGCCGCCAGCGATTGAGACGGCTTTGGCACAGGGCAAGGCGATTTGCGCCGTCCTGTCGGGCAATCGCAACTTCCCGGGGCGGGTGCATCCGAAGCTGGACCTCGGGTATCTGGCCTCGCCGCCGCTGGTCGTGGCCTATGCCATTAAGGGCCGGATCGACGGCGATATTCTGAGCGGCCCCGTCGGGCTGGACCCCGATGGTGCGCCGGTCCAGCTGTCAGAGATCTGGCCGGATGCCGCCGAGGTTGACGCCGCCATGGCCCGTGGCGTGCGGGCCGGGGACGTGCCGCAGGCCTTCGCGCAGGCGTCCGGCAATGCTGACTGGCAGGCCATCGAATGCGCCTCGACGCCGCAATTCGCCTGGGACCCGGCGTCGCGCAGCCTGCGCCGCCCGAAATTCGCGTCGCTGTCGGAAGCCACCCGGTTGGGGCACTATGCCGCCGCGCCGCTCATGGTGCTGGGCGATGACATGACCACCGATCACATTTCGCCCGCCGGATGGATCGCCCCGGAAAGCGAGGCCGGCAAATGGCTGGTCGACCGGGGGGCCACGCCGGACGACCTGAACGTCTATGCCTCTTATCGCGGCAACTGGGAGGTCATGCTGCGCGGGTTGTTCACCAATCGGCTGGCCCGCAACTATCTGGCAGAAGGGCTGGCCCCGGCCACGACCGTGCTTGAGGGCGGAACGCGCCTGCCGCTCCATCTGGCCGCAGAGCATCTGCGCGCCGGGGGCACACCGGTCGTGGTGCTGGCGGGCGCGCGTTATGGCATGGGCTCCAGCCGCGACTGGGCGGCCAAGGGCGTGGCGCTTCTGGGGGCCAGGGCCGTCATCGCACGAAGTTTCGAACGCATTCACCGCCAGAACCTGATCGGGATGGGGGTGGTGCCGTTGGTCATCACCGATGGGTTCATCCCGGCAGACGCTGGGATCACCGCGGCGGACCGGTTCGAGATCGACTTACCGGCCGATGGGCTTGTGCCGAACCGAAAGGTGACTGTCTCGTGGCTCCGGGCCAATGGAACGCGCGTGGAAATTACCTGCCGCGCTGACGTGCAGACCGGACAGGAGGTCACGCTTCTGCAACAGGGCGGCGTGCTGGCGGCCATCCTGAACCGGACGCTGGGACGTCAGGGCAGGGAGTCAGCGTGAGATTTCAGCGATGCGCGACACACCTATGAGGGCCACGTCGCGAGATGACCTTCAAGAGCGACCCTGTCCGCTCCGAGGCAAGTCAGCCCCCCTCACGAGTATTACAGCGCGCCGAAGTGGGTCAGGATCATCTGTTTCAAATGTTCGGCAGCGGGCGACAGGCTGCGCTGCTTATGCTGCATGACGCAAATGTCCCGCGTGACAACCGGACCGACCAGCGCGACCGTCGAAACCTGCGCCCCGGAACCCAGGTCGCGGGCATTCTCCGGCAGAACCGTGACACCCAACCCGGCCGCGACCATGCCGATCGCCGTGGTGGAGAAGCGGACGTCATAGGTCGGACGCAGCTCAGGCGCGACAGCGGCCAAAGTCCGCTCGACGATGCGTCGCAAGGGGTTTCGATCGGCAAGAAGGATCACGCTTTCGCCCCGCAACGCCTGCCATCCGATCCGGTCCTGGCCGGCCAGCGGATGGTCGGGCCGACAGGTCAGGGCCAGCCTGTCTTGGCTGACCACGGTGGCCAGGATTTCCGCGTCCTCGTCCACCATGGTGCCAAGCGCGATGTCGGCTTCGTTACGGATCAGCGCCGGGCGGATCTCCTCTTCCGGGAGGTCGCGCAGGGCGACGGAGATGCCCGGATGCCGGCTGCGGAACTCGGCGATCAGATGGGGGATCGTCGTCGCGGAAAACAGGATGGAACTGGCGATGGTCACCTTGCCCTGCCGGAGTTCGGCGCTGTCCCGAACGGTGCGCGTCGCGATATCGAGGTCTTCCATGGCCTTGCGCGCCTGTGGCAGGAAATCCCGGCCGACCGCTGTCAGGAGCACTTTGCGGGTATGCCGGTCGAAAAGACGGACGCCCAGTTCCGCTTCCAGATCCCGGATCAACAGGCTGACCGCCGACTGCGTCAGACCAAGCGAATCCGCCGCCAGATTGAACCGCCCAAGGTCTGCAATCGCAAGAAACGCCCGGATTTGCCGAAAGGTGACGTTCATGCCCGGACGGGGTGCTCCCTTGTCTGCTAGGCCCCCTCCGGAACAGAGGCGCCGTCGGTCGCGGGCAGGGCCAGTGTGGTTTCCGAAACCAATCGCCCGTTTGCCAGAACGCGCAGATGGCCGGAACCGCCCGCGATGAGCGTATCGGTATCCTCGCAGTCGGTCAAAACCAAATCGGCCCTGGCGCCGGGGCGGATGCCGTAGTCCCCGGCCAGCCCCATCAACCCCGCGGGAATGCTGGTGATCATCCGGTACGCGTCGCGCAATTCGTCGGCCATCAGGTTGCCCGCCAAGAGCGTCCAGCGCGCCATTTCAAGCATGTCGCCGGTGCCGGTCGGCACAAAGGGGTCCTGGATGTTGTCCGATGCCGTCGCGATCTCTACCCCGCCGCGCAACAATTCGGCCACGCGGGTCAGGCCGCGTGGTGGCAAAATGTCGTGGTCCCGGGCTTGCAGGTAGAGGTTCGCCGCCGGAAGCGTGACCGCGCCGACCTGCAGCTCGATCATCCGCTGCAGGATCTCGTCTGCGCGTGCCGGCTCCAACGCGCTCAGCACCGAGATATGGCTGAACACGGTGCGTCCCTGCATGCCGAAGCGCTCGACCCGGTCCAGCGCCATGGCAAGATGTGTCCGGTTTGCATCGAGATGCTCGTCGAGGTGCAGGTCGACCGGCTTGCCCGCCCGGGCGGCCGCATCGAAGAGGATGTCCATGTAGCGCTCGGGGTCTTCGCTCACTGCCGGAGTTCCGCCGACCGCATCCGCCAGCGCCAGCGCCTGATCGACATTGGCCGCAAGCCAGTCGAGGTCCTGCCCCGGATGCGGGATCATGAAGGCAACCAATTGCATGGTCATCCGCTCGGCCCAGGTGTCGCGCAGCCGTGCCAGCGCCTCGATCCCGTTGAACCCGGCATCCTTGTCGACATTGACATGGCTGCGGATCGCCGTTGTTCCGCGCGACAGGCAGCGTGCCATCGTTCGCGACGCGCGGTGGGTGATGTCATCGGGCCCAGCGGTGCGGGCATATTTCGCAAAAGCCTCGCGCGCGCCCTGCAGCGTTCCGGATGGGTTGGGGGTGAAGCGCAGCACGCCGGTCTTGTCGAGATGCTGATGCATGTCCACGAAGCCCGGTGATATCAGCGCAGACGACACATCAAGCCTCAGAGCCTCGGGCGGCACATCAATGGCATTGCCGACAGCCGCGATCCGGCCATCGGTTCCGACGAGGATATCGGCGGCGCGCAGCTGTCCGTCTGGCTCGATGATCCTGCCTCCGGAGAACAGCAGCGGCCGTTTGCCTGCGGCTGCGAAGAACGACTGCTGATGGCCCGCCATACCCATGGTTTCGATCCCTGTGCCCGTAAGTCAGCCTGACACTAGTCAAGGTAAACTAGTTTCTCAAATTAAATAAACTTCTCAATTGATGAGGATTTCAAATGTATGGTTATCGCCGCCGCACCGCGTTGGCGGTCGGGACGGCCAAAGCCGGGCCTCGCGATTCGCAATCTGGAGGCGTGGGCGCTCGATCCGCGTATATGGTTTACGTATATCTATGTTTTTAAATGTTAAAATAACAATTGTTGACAAAATTAAGAGCGACAAGTACGCTGCTCGCAACAACTTCGGGAGCCATCGTGAAGAACTCGCCATTCCAACGACCTGCAGCAACACGGTCCGAAAAGAAGAGCGGACCGGCAGCGGAAGAGCGCGTGTTCACGGTCGTCTCCGGCGCGGTGCTTCGCCACGATCTGCGGCCCGGAGATCGCCTGGTCGAACGCGAACTGGCGGATGCGGCGCGGGCCAGTCGACAGGCGATCCGCAATGGTCTGCAGCGGCTTGCCAATGCCGGGCTCGTGGAAATCAGCCGCAACAAGGGCGCACGGATCAAGCAGCTGACCGCCGACGAAGCAGTGCAGGTCTTCGAGACCCGGATCGTGATCGAAACCGCCTTGCTGAAATCTCTGGCCAAGAAATTCACGCCGGACATCGGGGCGGCACTGCAGACGATCATCAGTGCCGAAGCCGAGGCCTATGACGACGCGCGCATTCTCGAAGCGCGGCATTATTCGCGGCGCTTCCACATGGAAGTGGGCCACAATGCCGGCAATGGCTACATGTCCCGGTTCCTTGACGACCTGATCAATTGCCAACCGCTCCTGATGTCCTTTCGCGACGGTCGGAAATCGGAGTTCTCGGGCAACGAGTTGCACATCAAGACGCTGGCGGCGCTGGCCCGGGGTGAGGGCGAAGAAGCGGCGCACTACAACACCTTGCTGCTGACCGCGCTGCAGGCTGAAATGCTGCGCGATATCGACGCCAAGACCGAAGACGACGGGCAGGAGCCGCCAACGGACTGACCTGAAACATCACTGGCGAAGCCCCCTCCGGACAAGCGGCCAACTTCTGCAACGGATGCACCAATGGTGCGCAACCCAACGGAGCCGCGATGAGACGTTTCGCCTATCACGAACCTGCCACACTGGAAGACGCCTCCCGTCTGCTGACCGACCTGGGCGATGACGCCCATGTCTTTGCCGGCGGCACCGATCTGCTGGTCGAGATTCGGGAAAGACTGCGCCGCGTCAGCGACGTGGTGAACATCAAGTCGATCCCCGGCATGTCCGACATAACCTGGGACGAGGCAACCGGCCTGACCTTTGGCGCGCTGGTGACGGCGCGACAACTTGAAACCTTGCGCGGCGTGCAGGAGACCTATCCGAACTTTGCCGAGGCGTTGCGCCAGTTGGGCTCGATCCAGGTGCGCGGGCGGGCCACAGTTGTCGGCAACATCTGCCGCGCCTCGCCCTCGGCCGACACCATCCCGCCATTGATCGCCGATCGGGCGATCATCCATATCTATTCGCCACGGGGTATGCGCCGGATACCGCTGGCCGAGTTCTTTACCGGGCCGGGCAGGACGGTGCTGGCGCGCGGCGAGATTGCCACCGGCATCGTCGTTCCGCCCCCGGCCCGTCAGAGCGGCCGTGCCTATATCAAGCACGGACGCCGCAAGGCGATGGAACTGGCCACGGTGGGCGTGGCGGTCAGCCTTGAACGCGACGGCGACCGCTGTCTCGAAGCCCGCATTGCCCTTGGCGCGGTGGGGCCGGTCGTGCTGCGTGCCGCCGGGGCCGAAGCGATCCTGAAGGGCGCGGATCTGACTGATGAAACCCTCGCACGCGCGGGCGAAGCGGCGATGGCCGATTGCACTCCGATCAGCAATGTGCGCGCCAGCGCGGACTACCGCCGCAACATGGTGGGTGTCCTGACACGGCGCGCCCTGAGAACAGCCATGGAGGCCAACGCATGAAACAGATCGTGGAACTGACGCTGAATGGCGAACCGCGCGAAATGGCCGCTGAGGGCCACCGCTCCCTGCTGGATTGCCTGCGCGAAGAGCTTGGCCTGACCGGCACCAAGAAGGGCTGCGACGTCGGCGATTGCGGCGCTTGCACCGTGTTTGTCGACGGCCAGCCGATCAACGCCTGCCTGATGCTGGCGGTCGAAGCCCGGGGCAGGACCGTGGAGACCGTTGAGGGGCTGCGCCCGGAGGGGGACGTGCTGCATCCGCTGCAAGAGGCCTTCATGCGCCATGGCGCATCGCAATGCGGCTTCTGCACGCCCGGCATCCTGATGATGGCGCGCAAGCTTCTGGAAGAGAACCCCGACCCGACCGACGCGGAAATCCGCTTTGGCCTGAGCGGAAACATCTGCAGATGCACGGGCTACACAAAAATTTTCGATGCGGTGCGCAGCGCGGCAAGGGACATCCGGCAGGCCGGGCAGCAGGAGGCAACGTCATGAACAAACTCACCCGTCCGTTGCAAAATGACTTCCGCATCATCGGCAAGAGCGTCAAGCGCGAGGATGTCATCGAGAAGGTCACCGGTGAAGGCACTTACGTCGCCGATCTGAAACCGGCCGGAATGCTCTATGGCAAGATCAAGCGCGCCGACGTGGCACATGCCCGGATCAAGCGGATCGACGTGTCGCGTGCGCTTGCCTATCCCGGGGTCAAGGCGGTGCTGACGCATGGGGACGTGCCGCGCGTGCTGCATTACGGCTCGCCGCATCCGCGCTCGGCCTCCTGTACCAGGGATCAGTACATTCTCGACGACCGGGTCCGGTTCTGGGGCGAGGGCGTGGCCGCCGTTGCCGCCATCAGCGAAGAGATTGCCGACGAGGCGCTGGACCTGGTCGAGGTGGAATACGAAGAGCTTCCGGCGGTCTTCACGCCCGAGGAGGCAATGAAGCCCGGGGCGCCGCTGATCCACGATGTCGGCCCCGGTGGCAACCTTGTGCTCGATCCGGTGAAGGTGGAACGCGGCGACGTCGACAAGGGCTTTGCAGAAGCTGATTTCATCCTGGAGGGCGAGTATTCCGGTGGTCGCCCGGTGCCCGCCTACATGGAGCCAAACGTCTGCCTTGCCGACTGGGACGGCGCGGGCAAGCTCACTTTCTGGACCTCGACCCAGACCTCTTTCATGGTGCGCGGCATCCTGGCCGAGGTGCTGGGCCTGCCGGTCAACAAGGTCCGCGTGCTGGTCGATCACATGGGCGGCGGCTTTGGCGCCAAGCAGGATTGCTTCCAGCATGAATTTCTCTGTGCCCTCCTGGCGCGCGCCACGCGCCGCCCGGTGCGCATGGAATTCACCCGGCGCGAGACCTTTGTCGCCGGGCGCTCACGGCATCCGTTCAAGCTCTGGCTGAAGCAGGGGTTCCGCAACGAAGGCACCCTGACCGCGCGGGAGATGAAGATCGTCTATGATTCCGGCGCCTATGGTTCGCACACGCCGGGGGTGACGATTGTCGGCACGACTTCTGCCACCTCGCTCTATCGTTGCGAAAATGTCCGGCTGGAGGGGCGGGGCGTCTATACCAACATGCCGATTGCCGGGGCGTTTCGCGGCTATGGCGTGGTGCAGACCTATTTTGCGCTCGATATCCAGATGGACGAGGCCGCCGTGCGGCTGGGGATGGATCCGGCCGCTCTCAAGTTGAAAAACGCGGTCCGCGACGGCGATATCGCGCCCTCGGGACATGCCATAATCGGTCGCGGGCTGGAAGCCTGCATCCAGACCGGCGCGGCGCGCTTTGACTGGAGCGCCGTCCGGACGCAGAACCGAAGGCCGGACCGTGCCCGGCCGCATCTGCGCAAGGGCTGGGGGCTGGGCTGTGAAATGCACGGCTCGTCCGCCTATCCCGGCATCAAGGAACAGGGCAACGCGCTTCTCAAGGTCAACGAGGACGGGTCCGTCACCTTGATGACCGGGGCCGCCGGGCTTGGCACCGGCGCGCATACCGCGCTGGCGCAGATCGCCGCCGAGGAACTGGGCGTGCCGTTCAAATCGGTATCAGTCGTGCACGGCGATACCGATGCCGTGCCCTGGGATATCGGCGCCTTTGCCTCGCACACCACCTATCTCGTGGGAAGCGCCACGCGCATGGCCGCGGCAGAGGCACGCCTGGCCATTCTCGAACGGGCTGCGGAAAAGCTCCAGACCACGGCCAAGCGGCTCACCATCTTCGACGGGGTGATCCACCCGACGGATGCGCCCGATCAAGGGCTGACCGTGGCCGAAGCGATGGGCCCGTCCAAGGGCATCCCGGCGGCGAACATCCTCGGGCGCGGCACCTATGAGCCGACCAAATCCTATTCCTTCGCCGCGCATTTCGTCGAAGTCACGGTGGATACCGAAACCGGCCTGGTCGAGGTGGACCGGGTTCTGCCGGTGCATGACGTGGGCAAGGTGATCCATCCGATCGCGGCACAGGGACAGATCGAAGGCGGCATCCAGCAAGGCATCGGCCACACGCTGACCGAGGATTACATCGTCGATCCCGAGACCGGCCGGTCGCTGAACGCGGGCCTCGTGGACTACAAGATGCCGCTGTCCATGGACATGCCCGACATCGACACGGTGATCCTGGAGGCGGCGCCCGATCCGGGCGGGCCCTGGGGGGCCAAGGGCGTGGGCGAAGACCCGATCATCGCCATCGGCCCGGCCATCGCCAACGCCATATTCGACGCCATCGGCGTGCGGTTCCGCCACTATCCGATCACGCCCGAAGACGTTCTCAACGCTCTCGCCAACAAGGAGGCCCATGATGCAGGTGCATGAAATCGCCGACAGCAAGATCCCGATCACCATTCTTTCCGGCTTTCTCGGCTCGGGCAAGACGACCCTGCTGAACTATATTCTGACCGAACGCCACGGCCACCGCATCGCGGTGATCGAGAACGAATTCGGCGAGGTCGACGTGGACAGCGACCTGGTGCTGGCCTCGGACGAGGAAATCTACCAGATGCAGAACGGCTGCATCTGCTGTTTCGTCGACGTCCGCAACGACCTGATCGACGTGATGAAGAAGCTCCTGGCCCAGAAGGACCGCTTCGACCACATCATCGTCGAGACCTCGGGCCTTGCGGACCCGACCCCGGTCGCCACCGCGTTCTTTGCCGACCGCGAGGTCGCCGACGAGGTCAATCTGGATGCCATCGTGACGCTGGTGGATGCCAAGCACATCGACCAGCATCTCTATGACCCCGTTCTCGACGGACGCGACAACCAGGCGGTGGACCAGATCGTTGCCGCCGACCGGATCATCGTCAACAAGACCGACCTGGCCGAGGAAGACGGGCTGCAGGCGCTGGAAACCAGCCTGCGGGGGCTGAACCAGACGGCCAAGATCCTGCGGTCGCAATTCGGTGTCGTGGACCTGGGTCAGATCCTGAACGTCAACGGGTTCCAGCCGTCCTACGTGCATGAACGCGCCGAGATCCTTCAGATCAACATGGATGGCGACGACGATCATCACCACCACCGTCATAAACCCAGCCACCTGCACGACGACACGGTCAGTAGCGTCAGCTTCACCTTCGACCGGCCTTTCGTGCTGGAGAAGTTGCAGTCCTTCCTGATCGGTTATCTGCGCCACAAGGGCGCCTCGATCTTTCGCACCAAGGGCATCCTGTCAATCGCGGGGGATGACCGCTTCTATGTGTTGCAGGCGGTTCACCAGCTTCTTGACCTGCGCCCCGACCATCTCTGGCAGGAAGACCGCCGCCGCTCCAAGATCGTCTTCATTGGCCGCGACCTCGATCGCGAGGAACTGGCCGCAAGACTCTCCGCCTGCCTGGTCGACTGATCTCCTCAACCACTTCGACCGGCGGGTCTCCGGCTCGCGCGTTTTGCGCGCGGGCCAATTCCGCATTTTATTGCCTCATATCAATAAGTTACTCTTCATTTTTCGTTGACCCGTCCGCCCGAATCTGATTCACTCCGACACAGAGTAGAAGCGCAGCCAATTGCTCACCAACCCGTTGAGAGGTGAGGCTGCGATGTCGAAATTCCCCAACTTTTCCGCCAATGCCCTGTCCGTGTCGGGCGGCGTGTTGCGCCGCGTTCCCCTGGCACGCGGGCGGGCCTGCTTGCGCGGGGGAGCGGTTGCACCCGATCACCCTGTCACAGGAGTATTCCCATGATTATCGACCTGAGTTGCTATCCGACGGATCTCGTCGATCTGGCCTGGCGCCACGACGGTGAGCCCTTTACCGGAGAGCGGCTGCTGAAGATGATGGACGGTCCGTTCTACGTCAACGGCAAGCCGCGCCGCGTCGACAAGGCCTTTATCCAGCCGCCGCAGGGCAACACGATCTACACCCACGGCATCCATGAACAGGAAGGCAAGGCCGCAATCCGCGAATACATGGCCTATACCGAAAAGATGGTCTGCGAGCATCCGGACCGCTTCATCGGCTGCTTTGTCTACAACCCGCGCTACGGCACCCGGAACGGCGCCGAGGAGATCGAACGCTACGTGAAGGAGTTCGATTTCAAGATGGTCCAGTTGCAGGCCAACATGCATGCCTATCGTCCCGATCGCGCGCTCGACTGGCTACGTCCGGCGATGCGGGTCTGTGCCGATCTGGGCATCAT